>PDWJ01000298.1_pt1 | contig 75993 bp, 77 predicted proteins | sample 1430881 | NCBI WGS metagenome assembly PDWJ01 (sample SAMN01162460, study PRJNA174530) | Oral metagenome, whole genome shotgun sequencing project. | biome: Marine environment; feature: Marine mammal; material: Swab sample of the gingival sulcus; isolation source: swab sample of gingival sulcus...
AGGGTTCATAAAGTTTGAAAAAATGATATCGTAGGCGCTGCTGGGGTACATCTGCTCCCTCTGGATAATGCGGGAAAAACGTTGCCCCTGGGCGCAGCCGATGAGAAGATCGACCATATTGCCGAGAACCTTTTCGAGGGCCGCTGCGGCCATCTGCTGGCCAGATGCTCCAGAAAAGGATCGTGCCTCTTCCGAAATAACAAACCCCTTTGTGGCCTCGTGCAATGCCGCGACAATATGTTCTATCACCGCGTGATACAGGCCTTCCTTGCCGCCAAAATAGTAGGGGATGGCAGAGATATTGACCTTTGCCTGGGCCGCAATCATCCTGGTGGTTGCCGTCTTGTAGTCATTTCTGCCAAAAATATCGATGGCTGCTTCTATGAGTCTTTCGCGAGCAGTTTTGTTTTCTCTGTTTTTACCCATACGCTCTCCGACTATCTGTAGATCGCTGACAGTATAGTTCAATCGATTGAATAAGTCAAAAGATTAACTCATTTGATTGAATTAAAAATAACCTGCCGCTATTGGTGCCCCGTGTGGAGCAGATGATAGGTGAGAATAATTGGCTTTCCATTGGTGTGGTCAAAAAAAAAACGGATGAACCGAGAATATCGAGGACAAATAATCTGTTGTTATACGCTCACCACCCTGACAGGGTTTTCCCCGAATATTTTCCCAAACAGAATACCAACCAAAACATATTGATCGTTCAGGGTATCTCTTCTCATAATGTTGCCTTAAACACCCCGGCAGGTCTGTTTGCCGATGACGATGGCTTTCGGTGCAAGATCTTCTGCGATATCGGCATGTATAATGCCAATGACACTCTGTTTGATTGGCTTTATCTGATAGCGGGCTTGCATTATGACTATCTGGATATTGATGGTGAGCAGCATAATAGAATAGTACCTGCGCCATACAATACCATCATGGAACATAAGGAATGGCTGCCGAAAATCAGCGCCGCCTACGATGTTACCTCAAATATTATGACCTATGTCAGTATTTTTCACGGGCTTCTGGCTGGCGGTTATCATTACTCCTTTATCAATGATTCCAGTCCCTAACTTTTGATTCGGAAAAGATTTGGAACGATGAATCAGGTATCAGAACCCGTTTCTGAGACAATACATGCGTTCTGATCTGGCTTATATTTTGCGATAAAGCAAGTGGAGCACTATTCTGTTGCAAATAATTGTGGAGACGAGTAACGATCCTGACATTGTATATGGAAGATGATTTCTGCTTGTTTTCATTGCATTACGTGAATAAAATTCATTGTGGCAAAATATATTAGGTCTTTGTACGCTTCCTCTTGTCATCTTGAGTAATAAGCATTACCCTGCGAGAAACTGGTTATGTTCACAGCAACTGGAACAGAGCAGATGACATAACGCATAAGTAATTCTTTTAAAAGAGAGGTGATATATGGCAGAGAAAAAGATTTTGATGCTCGTTGGTGATTATGTTGAAGATTATGAAGTAATGGTGCCTTTCCAGGCTTTATTGATGCTTGGCTATCAGGTGGATGCAGTCTGCCCCGATAAGAAAGCGGGAGATTTTGTGCGCACCGCGATTCATGATTTTGAAGGAGATCAGACCTATAGCGAAAAAAGAGGCCATAATTTCACGCTAAACGCCGCTTTTGAAGGGCTCGAAACTGATGATTATTTGGGTCTTGTTATTCCCGGAGGCCGAGCTCCTGAATACCTGCGTCTTAATGAGAAGGTGCTTGCTGTGGTTAAAGCGTTTGCTGCCGCTGATAAACCGATTGCTGCTATTTGCCATGGGGCACAGTTGCTCGCTGCCGCGGGTATTCTTCAGGGGCGGGAATGCTCTGCCTATCCGGCCTGCGCCCCGGAGATTGCTTCGTCGGGCGGCTCCTATGTTGCAGTGGACATGGATGCGGCCCATGCTCAAGGCAATCTGGTAACCGCACCCGCCTGGCCGGCACATCCTGCCTGGTTGGCTTCTTTTGTGCAAAAATTAGGGGCAAAGATAGAAATCTAAACCTTTTTGAAACCAAAGATGATTCTTCGTTCTCATCTGATGCCTCTTTTTTTGGTTTGCCCGGTGTTATGGCGGGCAAACCAAATTCATGAAAATTTGCTTTTTTATCGGAGCTTTTAAGGTTTGATACACCTGTCGCCTCAGCTCACCGTCTACAGAGGGAGAATATGGTATTCTTCTCTCGTAGAATGATGCCCTTTGAGCACTACACCGCTTCTCCCATCTATAGAAAGAGTATCCCCACAATTAACACGGTACCCCTCTATCTCGCAATATTGGGCAGTCTCAAACACCTTCAGCTCCCGAACCCCAACAACACAGGTCTTCTCAAGACGCACCGCAACAACCGAGGCATGGGAAGTCTGACCGCCGCGTGCCGTGAGCAACGCATCGGCCATATCAATCACCTTGATATCCACAGCCACCGTATCCTGACGAATCAGGATCAGCTTGGCATCCGGCTCTGCTTCACGAATCTCTCTGATATTCTCCTCAGTGAAAACAGCACGACCTGAAAGAGCAGAACCCGAAACCCCCGCTCCCTGGCTGAGCGTAGAATGAGCAAGTTCTGGATGATCAATAAAAACGTTGAGATGCTCTTTTTTCCTGATAGTAATCATATCCCTGGTCTGGAGGAGATATAAGTCCTCAGCTTCAGGCCCCTCAAAGGTAAACTCAATTTCTTGGGGATTCCACCGCTTTTCATAAACCAGTTCCCGTGAAATCTGGAGTAATATGTCATAGACCTTCGGGAAACGCCGCTCCAGGCTTTCGTCAACAGAACGGCCATCCAACTCGGCCTGTTCAACAGATATCGCGCAGCTGGTTACAAGGCCTGAAACAATATCTTCTCCCTGATCACCATAGGCATAATCGCCCCAAAGGGCGACGCGACGCACCTTTCTATAGGGGTGGGCAGTAAAAACCACCCCAGAACCGGCAGAATCACTCCGGTTCCCAAAAACCATAGCTTGGACAATTACTGCAGTCCCCCAGGCATCGGAAAGATCCATAACCTTACGGTAATCTGCCGCCTTGTTATCTCGCCAGGAATCAAGAACAAGCTGTATCGCATTGATCAACTGCAACCAAGGGTCATCGGGAATCCCAGGCCCTCTCTGGCGCACCAGTTTCTGATAAGCCAATGCCAACTCTTTCATCTGCTCCGCAGAAAACGCTCTTTTCAGCTCCACCCTGTACGTTGCCTTCGCCTCATCCATCAATTCCTGAAAATCTTCTCTTGCTATTCCAGAAATCATCGCCCAGGACTGTAAGAAATGCCGATAATTATCCCAGTTGTGTGGAGCAGATAACAAAAGAGAAACATTGGCTTTCTGATCGGATGGAAAGATCTGGCTATAATGGAGTTAATTGAGATATTTCTGCCTCTGCTTTTGCGGTATTTTCAGTCCTGTAATCCCAGATTGCCCTTGTCCGTCCAGGTGAAAAAGGATAGGCTTCGTTAACGGTATCATCGGTAATTGCTCAAAAGGTTGGGATGTAAAAATCTATGAAAAAAGAAATAATCCGCCCTGTAACGAGGTTGTATGAGCTGAAGAAAACGGGGCAGCCGCTCTGCTTCTTGTGAAACCAGGGAGCAAGCAAAGAGCGATATGATTGACTACATTGAAATATCGTATTAATAGCTTCAGGCGTCATGGAGGTATCTTGGAAAAATACGTCCAGAAGAATTCTTGAAGAATTGGCTGAAATTGAAAATGGTCGTATGAAAAAACGGTCTGCTTTTCCTTGACCATTCCACTTTTGAAAGGGACTGGTCGTTTCATCTCTTATTGTTTTCGGATAGGTGAATAATGGGTCGTTTGCAAATAAAAAGGGAGGTTGTGCAAATCCTGAAACGTGAAGAATTGGTGGATGTCCATCACGGTCTTGATGCATACCGGCCAAAAGACCTTGTTTCACCTCTTTTTTCATCGCTTTGTCATATAGATGAATTGATTCGCTGGCATGCCATATCGGCCCTTGGCAGGGTTGTTGCCACTATTGCTGATACCAGCCTGGAAGAAAGTCGAGTGATTATGAGGCGATTTCTCTGGATGCTCAATGACGAATCAGGCGGGATTGGCTGGGGGGTGCCGGAAGCGATGGCAGAAGTGATGTTGCAACAGGATCGTCTGGCCAGGGAGTATCTGCATATGCTGGTCTCATATACGCTCGACGATGGTCCCGAAATTCACCAGGATGGAAATTTCCTGGAACTACCATTGCTGCAACAGGGTGTTTTATGGGGATTGTGCCGGATGGCCGCCCAATACCGGGAATCTCTGCTTGAGAAGAAGATCGAAGACAACCTGAAACCATATTTTCTTTCTGATGACCATCAGGTAACGGCACTTGTCTGCTGTTTGGCTGATTTGTTAAACCTCGCGTGTTATCGCGTTGATGCACAGCGTCTTCAGGTAGCTGGAAGGACTGTGAGGATATATGTCGATGGTGTTTTTTACGAGCAGGAGAGCAGTGTAATTGTTGCCGACTATATTGACGGTATTGATCGTGGCAATAACGTTTTCAGGACGGTGGCGAAAAGGGTGACCTAAAGGGAAAAGAGTGGTTAGAGAATGCCGTTGACAATGGTATCGACCCGATCCGCTCCGAGGCAGTAACCGCCATCTACCCGGATGACACTTCCGGTTATATACTGTGCCGATGTACAGAGGAAGTAGACGACTTCTGCGACTTCTTCCGGTGTTCCCGTCCGGTTAAGAAGGGTTCGCTGCTCAAGCTGCTGGCGCTCGACAGCTGATAAAAGTGACCAGCCGCGGGTACCGTTTCCATGTCTGCCATCTATCAGCCCGACCATGACTTCGTTTACCCGTACCGACGGAGCTGCCTGGCGGGCCCATGTTTGGGTGAGCAGTTCAATCCCCCGGTTGGCAGCACTGTACCCATCATTAAAAAGGAGAGCTGCCGGCCCGCTTCTTCCGGTATGGCCGGCGATAGAAGATATGTTGATCACCGCAGTGTCAGGGACCTGTTTCAGGAGATCAATTGCTGATGTAAAAAGATTCCATTTTGCCTTCAGTGTCGTATCGAATTCAAGATTCCATTGGTTTCTGTTTATCTCTTTGTTGTAGGAACCATGGAGGACCGGCATACCACCTCGCTCGATATTATTGATCAGGTAGTCAAGCCGACCAAAATGGGATGTGATTTCTTGGATCAATCGGTCTGTTTCGTCAATAGTGGTCAGATCACACGGGCAGGCAAGAAAATCATACTTCCTGTCCGAAAATTCCTGTTTCATCTCCTCAGTTGATTCCGGCCAGTCAGAGAAGTATGGCAGGACAAGCCGACAGGAATGTTCTCCGAATAAACGGGCGATAGCTCTTCCCAAGGGACGACTTGCACCGGGAATCAAAACGACTTTTTCTTTTCTCATGGTCCGCTGAAAGAGTGTTGGTGATGAAAGGATTTATCGAGAAGCCAAAAACGATGTCTGGTGTGCATGACTGCTTCCTGTTTCGTAATGGCACAGCAGAGAAGCGTTGCTGAAAAAGGCCGGGAAATAACGGCTATGTGATCAGTTTCGGTTTGTAGAAAGGTTTCAAGCCCGCCTTGCAGGATCCATTGTTGATATTGTTGAAAGTGGTTTTTGCCGGCACAGCGTTCTATCAGAGGGATCAGGGTGGTGGATAGAAACCGGCCGGTGATGGAACCTGGCGATGGCTTCGTGTAATCGGCCACAATAATGCTCCCTTTTTCCCTGACAAGATTGCGGGCGTTAGTGAATATGGCCTGTCGCTCAGGAGCGGATTTTTCATGGAGGCAGAGGCAGAGAACCGCACAGTCAAAAGAGGAGCCGGTAAAGGTTTCACTGGAGGCGTCGATCAAATGAAGTTCCGTCTGTTGTGAGCAGTTCTGTTTTGCTTTTTCAAGCATCGCGCCTGACGAATCGATACCGGTCAGCTGCATTCCCGGTTTGTCAAGCATTGCCAGCTGTTCACCCGTTCCACAACAGATATCTATGATTCTGCTGAATTTCCGGTGGTAGATATAGGTTCGGATATCCTCCCTGAGTCGTCTCAAAATGCGGGAGAAAAACCGGTCGTATAGAGGCGCAATATTCTGATAGTGGTCAGTCATGAAGGATAGATCTGTTCTGCTTTTGAGTTTATTGCCAAACCATAGCTTCTTTTAGCGAATAAGTGAAGCGGGAAATGACGGTACAGCCCTTTGCAAAGATATGAATAAGTGTCTCGGTTGGCATGTTGATGACGGGCTGAAATTTTTCAGCGCTCCGTGGGAATGGATTACCTTTGTTCTCGATCAGAAAACACACAGAGATGAGGGGATAGAAACCAGTCACTGAAAGAGAGCGTTCTGTCTTGAAACGATATCCGGGATGTAACGCTGGCTGATTTTGCTCCGGTCAGCAGGGGAGAGCCGCTGTCAATAGTCAAGCATACAGTGGGCATACATCGATTGAGGGTCTCTCCGGTTCGTTGCTGTCGGTATAATCGTTTTTTTTGTCAATTCGACGAGGGCTCTGCCAAACGGGAGGTGTTCCACGATGTTCCCGGTTATTTTCGTGTTGAAATTGTAGAAAAATTTTTCGGTTAACGTCATCGACGGGGTGAGAAGCGTTACGTCATAATGGATTAAACCGGCCTTTTCTGCTGCCGCTGCTATCGCTCTATCCAGGGAGCCGATTTTGTCCACCAGTTTCAGTTCAAGGGCCGCCGAGCCGCTGTAAACTTTCCCCTGGGCAAGTTTTTCCACGGTTTCAAGCGGTAGCTGTCTTCCCGAAGCAACAATTGAAATGAATTTCATATAATTGTTTTCCAAAGAAAGCTGCAATGTCTTTTTTATTTCGGGCGAAAGGGGTCTGGCTAGATCAAAGGCTCCGGCGAGATTGGTTGTGCCAATACCGTCTTGATAAATTCCTGCATGGTTCAGCATATTTTCAAAGGTTGGCAGGGCCATAAAAATACCGATGGAGCCGGTAAGGGTGTCGTCTGACGCCCATATTTCGTCAGCGTCAGCTGACAGCCAATATGCCCCTGATGCCGCCATACGTCCCATCGAGATAATCAGGGGTTTGTTTTTCTTTTTCAATTCGAGGAGTTCCTGGCGAATGAGTTCAGAGGCAAAGGCAGAGCCGCCTCCGCTGTCGATTCTGAGAACGACGGCCTTGGTCTCGGGAGACAGGGCGGCTTCCCGGATCAATTCGACGATGGTCTCCGAACCGATGATTCCCGGCTCACTTGGTCCGGGAAGTATCGTCCCCTGGGCCACGATGACTGCGATATTGTTATCGCTTTCGGGAAACTCCTGATATGACTTCTCAATGGTTTTCAGATAGTCGTCGGAGTGAATGCTCCGATAATTGCCGTCGGGTAATCGTTTACTGATGGAACAGAGATAGTCCCTTATCTGCCAGCTGGTTGCAATTTCATCGACGAGACCGTTTTCTTTGGCAAGTTTTGCCAGATCTCCTTCGGTCTCCTCGAGATTAGCCGGAATATTGTTGATATATCCAAGGATTTGTTTTGAATCGATGGCGCGTTGTTTCGAGACCGTTTTTACATAACTTGCCCAGAGGGCGTTGAGCCAGCTGCGTGATTGTTGACGGTCCTCTGGAGACATTGAGTTTCTGATAAACGGTTCAAGGGCCGATTTGTATGAACCGACTCTGAAAACGTGATAATTGATCCGAAGCTTTTCGAGCGCCTCCTGAAAGTACAACCGGTACATGCCGAATCCGCTGAGATGGACAAATCCCATCGGGTTGAGAAAGATCTTGTCTGCATGTGAGGCCAGAAAATATTGATCCTGGTTATAGTAGTCTTCTGCCGCAATCACTTTTTTCCCGCTTTGACGGAAACGTTCCAGTGCCGTGCCGATATCCTGGAGCTGATTCATGCCGGCGCTTCCCATAAAGCGCAGGTCAAGAAGGATTCCGGTTATTGAAGAATCCTGTGAGGCTGCATCGATACAGTCAAGAATATCCTGGAGCAGGGTTTCGTCCGATTGCGGGGCAATATCGAAAAAATCGTTTATCGAGCCGGTAAAGGGTGTTATCGCGTTTTTCTGTTCGACGATATCACCATAAATAGTCAGTTGCAGGATACTGTCAGGTTCTGTCTGGATATCATCTTTGCTGATAACGGCAGCGATGATGACGAGAATGATACCCCAGAAAAGCAGATTTAAAAAAAAGGATCTGAGGAAATGTAATAACGTCCAGAATCCCTTGCATATGGAAAACAGTGCCTTAAAAAGTTTCTTCATTGCCGGTAACCAGGGGTTGAATGGAAAAAAGCGAGCAAGGACAGCGAACAATAACACTAATGTAATGGTAAGTAAACCGTGGTGAATCGGGATCAGCAGCTCTTCTGTTCTTGAGGCAGGGGAGGTGGATTCAGAAAGGAAGGGAGCGTTGTCGTGGAAATCTGTCTTCAGAGGATGACAGATTTGAAACAGAGAGGCCAATCAGTCTTATCTTGCGGGAGCCTGCTTCGGTTGTCCTGAGCAGGCGGGGAACAGAGGTGAAAATGTCTGCAGAATTGGAGGGTGGTGTCTTGCGGGTAAATGATCTGGTAATTGTGGTGAAATCGTCATATCTGATCTTGAGGGTTATTGTTCTGCCGCTTCGTTTCTGTTGTGCAAGTGCGCTGCTCAGACGTTCAGAGATGGTCTGTAACAGGGCGATAATATCATCGATAGTATCGGTGTCTTTATCTAAGGTACGCTCAGTTCCTATTGATTTTCTAATCCTTTCTGGCTGTACCTCCCTGTTGTCCTTCCCCCTGACAATATCAAAATAAAAATGGCCGCGTTTACCGAAATGCTCGATCAGTTTTCCTCGCGAGTACGTTCTGAGGTCTGCCCCGTTTCTGATGCCGAGAGAGTGCATTTTCTTTTCGGTGACCTTCCCGATTCCATGGAATTTGCCGACAGGAAGGGTGGCGAGGAAGGCCGGTATCCGTTCCGGTCTTATGACACTGATGCCGTCAGGTTTGTTGAGGTCTGAGGCAATCTTGGCAACAAACTTGTTGCTCGATACTCCTGCAGAGGCGGTGAGGCCGGTTTCTTCGAAAATGGAGCGGCGAATCTGTTGGGCAACGGTCGTTGCCGGTTGTTTGTTTTCGGTTATATCGAGGTAGGCTTCATCAAGTGATAAGGGTTCGATGATATCGGTGAAACGATGCAAAATTGACATGATAATTGCTGAGATTTCCCGATACCGGTTCATTCGTGGACGGATGAAAACCGCTTGCGGACAGCGTTTAAAGGCGTGTTTTGATGGCATCGCCGAGTGAATACCAAAAGCACGGGCTTCATAGGAACAGGCAGCGACGACACCTCGTGAGTCGGGGCTGCCGCCGACAATGACCGGTTTCCCTTTCAGTTTCGGGTCGTCCTGTTGCTCGACAGATGCATAAAAGGCATCCATGTCGATATGGATTATTTTCCGGTTGCTCTTCATTTAGATGATGAAAATGTCAATAAAGCTGTGTAATTTTAATCAGGTCGTTACCCCTGGCTGTCTGGCTCTGCTGTCATCGAAAAGATTGAAACCTTACACGAGTATACCATGAAATCAGATAAGATAAGAACACTTCTCGGGAAATGCAGTTTGTTTGCCGAACTTCCGGATGAGCAGGTTGCGCTCGTTGCAGATCTGACCATAGAAAAAAACTACCGGAAAGGAGCTTCCATTTTTTTTGAGGGTGAAGAGGCGGATGGCTTTTATGTGGTGGCAGAGGGAAAGGTAAAGGTTTTTAAGATCAGTCCACTTGGTAAGGAACATATCCTGCACATTTTCGGAGCCGGTGAACCCATTGGGGAAGTAGCCGTTTTTCATGAGAGGCCATTCCCGGCCAGCGCGGCGGCCTTGAGCAAAAGCAGCATGCTTTATTTCAGAAGAAAGGATTTTGTCAGGCTGATTAAGGAAAACCCGTCAATTTCCCTGAATATGCTCGGTGTTATGTCACGAAGACTTCGTCAGTTTACTGTTCAGATCGAGAATCTGTCACTCAAGGAGGTGCCCGAACGATTGGCCGGGTATCTGCTCTGCGCGTCAGAAGAGCAGGGGGACAACCGGATTACTTTGACGATTTCCAAAGGACAGCTGGCAAGCCTTCTGGGAACAACGCCGGAAACCTTATCGAGAATTTTTGCGAAGATGGGAGAAGAAGGATTAATCAACGTAGATGGTAAGGTCATCACGATTGAGGACCGTGACAGACTCGAAGAAAAACGCTGAGGGAGAATGGTCAGCCGATGGCTCACCATATGGTTGTCCGTCACCGTCAATACGATGACACTGAAGAGCATTGGTCAGTAAAGAATCGTGTTTATCAGCGGTTCGGCAGGTTCTTTGATCATGCTGTTTGCTTCCGTTCTTTTGAGATTGAACATGGCCAGAACGTTTTGATCCATATAAAGGCGGTAATTTTTCGCGGAAATGACAGCGTGGCTGACAGGATGTATCAGTCGTGCTGATATGTAGAGCGTCCGCTGGGCATGACTCATGGTGCCAACCAGTATTGCCTGTGCCTTTTGATTTGTTGGTATCTTTTTGATATTCCTTGATAATATGGTCTCTCCGGAACCTTTTCTGACCGTCAGTTTATCTGCCATTTTCAGTTCTTTGACGGTATACCCCTGTTGAACAAGACGTGAACTGATCTGCTCCTGAAGCAGTCGGCCAAAAGGTGATGTTTTACTCAAATCGTTATTGTCAACAAAGGTTGTTGTCAGTACCGGAAGATCCGGCTGGCGTGGTGTCAACGGCGGAAATGATTCCAGAATCAGCTCGTCGGCAATCGTATATCCGTAGGAAATGAGATCGACATCTCGTCCCAGATATGGTTCAAGTTTTGTTTCATTGAAGGTTGAGCAGCCTGAAATCAGAATGGCGGTAAAAAAGGCAAAGAATAGCCAGCCTGTTAATGATCCGTTTTCTCTTTTCATATTCTGATCTTTTTTTCTATTATTTTTTCCGGAATAATTGGCCGGGGTAACCCGGTTACGGTCTTATCAGTTTCTTTTGGTTCTTTCAGTTCTTTTTCCTGAACGGTTCCGTCGGTGAGTTGAATCACCGCTGGAGCCGCGGGGGGGCTATAATGCCATGAATCTGCGTCGTTAATGTAGTATATGTTTGAGTTGCGATAGATATATCTGTGTTCGGAAATCAGTGAGGTCGTGATCAGCACTTCAAAATGACCACTGGTGACAAGCGAGGAGTTTACTGTATCGATCGCCCCTGCAGCAGCAAGGCTGACCAGTTCTGCCGGGGCATTACGCAGAACGACAACACCGGCAGTCAATGCGGTTAACAGAAACGATTTGGGGCTTCTCGTCCGGTTGACATGGTGGTATACGGTTTGCGCCTTGTAGTGGACTGTAATTGCTTCATCTGATGCAACAGAACAGGTGGGAACACCCAGACCGACCAGTTTGGTAATCAGCAGATCTCTGAATGATTCATTGAATACAGATGTTTCCCCCTGTTCACAGGGCCTGTTTTCGTTTCCGCAGGTTGTCCTGACAAAGACGGGGGTGTTGATAAAGTCATTGAGAATCAGTTCGCGATTGATCTCCTTGGCCGTATCTTCGGCTAGTATTTCCCAATGATAACCGGCCTGCATTTTTTGTTGTCTGCTGAACTGGTAACCCGCCGGTTCCGGTATTCTGCCGCACCCTGAAAGGAGGCAGGATAAAAACAATAAAAAGAAGAATGAACGTATCATGGTATCTGAATGCTGAGTTGAATAAGATGCTGATAATTACTATCGGACGTTTTTTCTGAATATATAGAACAAAAAAAGTGGCAGATCATAAAAAGAGGTGAATAATAGTGCCTGCTGAGCTTTATTTGTCGTTGGCCGGTCTCTTGCGTTTCTGTCACCTGGCGGGATCGTCGTGAAACGGGAGCGATTTTCGTGTATGATGATTGGTGCCATGCGAAATAATGATACCAGAAAAGAAAACAGGAGATAATCGATGATTGATCTGCATCTGCACTCAACCTGTTCCGACGGAACTCTTACGCCTGCAGAGCTTGTTGCAATGGCTGGAAGAAAAGGACTCAAGGCCATTTCAATTACCGACCATGATTGCGTTGCAGGAGTTGGTGATGCCTTTGAAGCGGGGCGTGATGCGGGTGTCGCTATTGTCTCCGGTCTCGAGTTATCTGTCGTTCACCGGCATGTCTCCCTGCATCTGCTTGGGTACGGTTTTGACTGGAAAAATCAGGAGCTGGCAGAGAAACTGACACGCCTGCAACACTCAAGAGATAAAAGAAATCGGGAGATTCTGGCAAGACTTGAAGCATATGATATCAGCATATCCTATGAAGAATTGGCAACACTCTCGGGCGGCGGGCAGACGGGCAGACCGCATATCGCCAGGTTACTTGTTGAGAAAGGAGTGGTTGGCTCCATGAATCAGGCTTTTACTGATTATCTGAAAAAAGACGGGCCCGCCTATGTGAGAAGATTTGCTTACTCAGCCGAAGAAGCAATCAGCGTTATTCATCGAGCCGGCGGGGTTGCAGTGCTGGCTCATCCCGTTCAGCTGGATCGTTCTCTTGAAACCCTGCCACAATTGGTTGCCGAATTGACGTCGGCAGGCCTTGATGGTATCGAGACCTACTATCCGACTCAAAAAGGAAAGATCAGGAAGAAGCTCAGACAGATTGCCCGGGAATTTGAGCTGCTTGAAACTGGAGGAAGCGACTACCATGGAGATATAAAACCGGGAACAGCAATGGCCGGTGGTATTCGTTTTTCTGTTCCAGTCGAACTTTATGAGCGGCTGCAGGAAAGGCTCACCGTAAAATGAACATGATCAGGATGAAACAATGTATGCGATTCTTGTTGTAGATGATGAACCGAATTATCTGATTGTCCTTTCAGAACTTCTCAAAGATGAAGGTTTCGAGGTCTATACCGCACCAGGCGGAAAAGAGGCGCTTGAAATGGTGAAACGTGTGGATCTCGACATGGTCATATCGGATATGCAGATGCCCGGTATGGATGGTATGGCATTGATGACCGAGATCAAGGGGGTTGACAAGGATCTGCCAGTGGTGATTGTTACCGCTTACGCCGACATTGAGAAAGCGGTGGCAGCCATGCAGGCAGGGGCTTTCAGTTATCTCGCCAAGCCATTTTCAAATGATGAGTTGATTGTAACGATCAATAAAGCGGTGAGTCATCGCTCACTATTGCAAGAGAATGTCAGGCTGAGACAAGAGATAAAAAAACGGGCAAAATTTGGCGGGATGGTTGGAAAGAATCCCAAGATGAGGCAGGTTTATGAACTGATAGAAAAAGTAGCTCCGACGCCGGCATCTGTTTTGATTACCGGGGAAAGTGGAACCGGAAAGGAATTGGTGGCCAAGGCCATTCACGTGAACAGTCCTCGGGAACCGTTTCCGTTTATTACCGTTAATTGTGCGGCATTGGCTGCCAACCTGCTTGAAAGCGAGCTTTTCGGACATGAAAAGGGCGCTTTTACCGGGGCTGCTTCCATGAGAAAGGGGCGTTTTGAGCTGGCAGACCGCGGGACTATCTTTCTGGACGAGATTGGTGAAATTCCTCTGGCACTTCAGTCTAAATTATTGAGGGTATTGCAGGAGAGGAGCTTCGAACGTGTCGGTGGTTCGCGGACGATGACCGTTGATGTCAGGATTATCAGTGCGACTAATAAAGACCTGAAGGAAGAAGTGCAGAACGGTCGGTTTCGGGAAGATCTCTTTTATCGGCTCAATGTGATCCATGTTGCCTTGCCGGCCTTGAGAGAGCGGATGGATGACCTGCCGCTGCTTGTTGATCATTTTGTCGGACGTGCTGCAGCAAATCTTGGCAGGAAAAATCTGACCATCTCTGCTGAGGCGATGCGGCTGTTGGTCAATCTTCCGTGGGAGGGTAATATCAGGGAGCTTGAGAACACCATTGAACGTGCCGCGATACTCTGTAACAATGACGTGATAGAATCGGAAGATGTCCAGCCGGAATCGGTCTCTATTGACAGCACTGCATCCTGGACCCGGGAATTTGATCTGTTACGGTTGATCCCTGATTCAGCCAAGCTGAACGATGTTCTTTATGTCGTAGAGGAAAAAATGCTGCATGAGGCGATTGAACGTTCGGGATACGTTCAGGCCCGTGCTGCCGAGATGCTTGGGATCACCAAATCGCTGCTTCAGTACAAGATGAAAAAATATGGAATAAAGAAGCAGAAAAACTGATTATCTGCCGATCTCAATTGTTGCTGCCCCATTTCAGTTTATCCCGAAGGACGGTGAAATAATCACTTTTTGTTGATAAAATAAGCTGCAGCGGCTGTTCAGCGGACTGGATTTCAAGTATGTCACCCGGAGTCATTTCCCATGCAGACTGACCGTCAATGATAACCATGGTCTTGCCGGCATCGGTATTTCCAAGTAATTCAGAGGTAATCAGCTTGTTTGGCGGCAGGATAACCGGTCGGCTGCTGAGCATGAAGGGACAGATCGGGGTTACCAGAATGGCCGCGAGTTCCGGATGAACAAGAGGCCCACCCGCAGAAAGGCTGTAGGCCGTGGAACCGGTAGGGGTTGAAAAGATGAGTCCGTCGGCCTTGTAGGTATTGATATAATCGTCATTCGCTTTGGTTGAAAGATTGAGCAGACGATCAAGTGTTTTTTTATGAATGACCACATCGTTGAGGGCAAAACGATAATTTTTTGCACCATTATCCGTGAGCAGGCGGGTTTTCAACATCAGCCTGTTTTCCACGGTCACCGGACCGGTAAGGATTTCCAGCAGGGCCGGTTCCGTCTCGCTCTCTGTCAGTTCCGTAAGAAAACCAAGATTGCCAAGATTGATACCGAGGACGGGGATAGAGTAGCGTGCTGCCGTTTCGGCAACGTGAAGCAATGTTCCATCTCCGCCGAGGATAATGAGGATATCCAGGTCGGGTGAAATGATATCCCGGCTGGAGGCAATTCCCTGCCTGGAGAGCCATCCTTCCAGCTTTTCGGCATATTTCAGGACGGTCGGTTCCCCTTTCTTGGTGATGATGCCGACGTAAGTAACGGTAAAATCCGGTAGATAAGAGATATAAGAATCAGGCATCTTTTTTACCCAGTTCAATAGAACGCTGAGTGGCTGCTTCGACAGCGCTGATAATATTCCCCTTGAAACCAGAGCGATCAAGAACATGAAGGCCGTAAGCGGTTGTACCGCCGGGAGTAGTCACCCGTTCTTTCAGCTCCACCGGATGAACGCCGGTATGTTCAAGCAGGCGAGCCGAACCAATGACGGTCTGGATCGTCAGCTTTCGTGCCGTTCTGCGGTCAAGGCCGGTTTTGACCCCGGCATCGATGAGTGCATCTATAAAAGCGAACACGTAAGCGGGACCGGAGCCGCTCAAACCGGTAATACCGTCGATCATTCTCTCTTCGGTGATGACGGTCTTGCCGATCGTATTGAACAGCCTGACGGCAAAATCGAGATCTTCGTCGGAGACGTTTTTGTTTCTGCAGAGAGCTGTGGCTGCTGACTGGACAAGAGCCGGGGTGTTCGGCATAACCCTGATGATTGAACCATCCTTCTTGCCAAGCCCCGTTTCGAGAAAGTCAATGGTGATTCCTGCGGCAATACTGATCAGCAATTGCGAGCCTATTACCGGTTTCAAGGCTGCCAGGGCAGTGGTTATCACCTGTGGTTTGACTGCCAGAATGATGACATCGCTTTTGGAAACAAATGTGGGAAGATCTGTCGATACTGAAATACCATACGTCTTGCCCAGATACTCCCGTCTCTGTTCAACGGGTTCAACAACCCGAATCTGGTGAGCGGGAATCTTTTTCGTATTCAGGATACCGCTGATGAAGGCCTCTGCCATTTGACCGCCGCCGATAAAGGCAATGTTTCTTATCATTTTGACAATCCCGGGTTGAAATTAAAGACATCGTATGCAAATCCTGTTATTGTAACATGGTGGTAAGGTGAGGTCTAGCAACAAACTGTATTATATCTACAAGATATGCTGATACAGAGAACAAAGAGTGGAAAAATGATTAATAAAGATCTTCTTGAAATCCTGGCTTGTCCGCAATGTAAAGGCCCTGTTGTTTTGACAAAAAATGAAGATGGGCTTGTCTGTGAAAAGTGTCGTCTGCTTTATGAAATTGTTGATGATATTCCGGTTATGCTGATTGATAAAGCACAGAAGCTTGATCCTTCGTAACCGGGCGCTGGTCGGGATTTGTCCTGATACATAAAGAGTGTCTGAAAAAACGTGGTTCTTTTCCGTAAAATGGTATGGGGAAGCTGATGGCAGTGAATGACAGGTTTGAAGCGTTGTGGAAAACGTTTGTTGTTGACGGAAACCATTCTGAAAGTGACTATTTTGGTCTGATCAGAAAATTGTTACAGGAAAAAAAAAGGGGTAATGACGGGGTACAGGAAAGGCTCGAAGCGGTTTATCGTCTCGTAGAGGACGAAATAATTACGCATACCGGTGTCCCGGTTACAGAAATAAAATTTGGTACATCCGGATGGAGAGGTGTTCTTGGTAAAGATATCAGTATCAATTCTGTCAAGACGGTGACCACGGCCATTATCAAGGTTTACGAATCGATTGAAGAAAAACCGGAACTGAAGCGGTATCTCGGTGTGACCGGGCTGGATGAGGCCCGGCACAGGGGATGTCTGCTTGGGTTTGATAACCGGTTTGGCGGCGCCTTGATTGGTCGGGAACTAGCCGATTTTCTACTGGAATACGGGTTTAATGTCTATTATTGCGGAGAAACGACCACCGGTGTTATGTCGGCCGCGCAGTTGAAACTGGATGCTGCCTTTTCCATAAATCTGACCCCGTCTCATAATCCGCTCGAATATGGCGGCTATAAGTTTAATGCGGCAGATGCCGGTCCGGCCGCTGCGGATGTTACCCGGCTGATCACCACCTGGTCGCGGGAGCTGGTGAAAAAGGAACTGCCAAAACCGGACGGGAGTGTACCGGGTGAATTGCAGGAGGTTGATTCTTTTGCCTTATGGCAGGATTTTGTCCGGGAAAACAGTGGTGTTCATGGGATTGTCTACGACCGGTTGATGACCAGGGTTGCCGGGTCAGATATTCAGATTGTGATTGACTCAATGCACGGAGCAAGCAGGCTTCATATGGCGGAGCTGCTTGGGCCGGCAGCTGCCAGAATGATTCACTTAAGAGCGGAAGAAGATGTTTCTTTTGGAGGAATTGCCCCTGAACCGTCTTCAGCCAACATGACCGGAGTGGTTGAAAGGCTGAACGGCGTTTCAGCACCGCTCAAGATTGGTGCGATTATTGATCCTGATGGAGACCGGATACGTTTTACTGATGGAACGACAGAAATTGCGATGAATCAGTTTGGTGCCCTTGCCTACTATTTTCTCCATGAAGAGAAAGGAAAGAAAGGCATGGTTGCCAAAACGGTCGCAACATCGAATATGGCCAATAGCGTCGCCGCAGGGTTGGGAGAAGACGTTTTTGAGCCACCGGTCGGATTTAAGGAATTTAAACCGGTTATTGGTAAGGCCCTGGTTTTTTTTGAAGAGTCGGATGGTATTTCAATTATTGGTCACACGCCGGAAAAAGATGCCTATATCGGGCTTCTTCTGGCGTTGGACATGATGGTTTCTACCGGAAAAAACCTCGGCCAGCTTCTGGAGGGACTGGAAAAACGATTTGGTATTTTTTGTCCTGACCGGGACGGGGTCGAGGTTCAGTTACGGGGAGAGGAACTTCTGACGGCATTGCAGGGCCTTGAGAGATATGAAGTGGGCGTCGGTGTAACAATTGGTTCGGTAGAGAAAAGAATCAAGGAAATCAACAAAAAGGATGGTCGAAAAATGATTTTTGAAGACGGTTCATGGATCATGATCAGACCATCAGGGACCGAGCCGAAAGTACGATTTTATGTGGAATCTCGGGATCCGGAAGGAACAAAAGATCTGGTTGCAACTGCTCGATTGATGCTCAGGGAGATCGGTGTTCTGTCCTGATATCCTGGTACATTTCATCAGAATAAGGTGTTTTTTACTGAAATTGCCCTGAACCTGACGGCAGTGGAGGTACGATAGTTTCGCTATTCCGGTAGTTGCAATTTGGCAGTCCGGTATTATTGTCCGGTAAAACAATCAAAAAAACAGTATTAATTCAGATAGAGCGGGAGCATGGCATGTGGGATTACACAGAAAAGGTAAATGAGTACTTTCAAAACCCTCAAAATGTAGGAGAAATTGAAAATGCGGATGGAACCGGAGACGTTGGTTCTCTGGCCTGCGGTGACGCATTGAAACTGACTCTTAAGATTGAGAATGATATTATCACGGAAGCAAAATTCAAGACGTTTGGTTGTGCCAGTGCAATTGCCTCTTCATCGGCCCTGACCGAAATGGTAAAAGGAAAAACGATTGAAGAGGCAGAGAAAATCACCAATGAGGATATTGCCAATTTTCTCGGTGGACTGCCAAAGGAGAAAATGCATTGTTCGGTGATGGGGCGGGAAGCTCTTGAGGCTGCCATTGCTGATTATCGGGGTCTGACCCTGCCGATGGCAGAAGGGGAAGTGGTCTGTGAGTGTTTTGGCGTTACCGACATTGAGGTCAAGCGGGCAATCACCGAATCCAGCCTGAGATCTGTTGAGGAGATAACCAATTTTACCAAGGCTGGCGGCGGTTGTGGCAGATGTGAAGACCGGTTGAACGCGTTGCTGCTTGAAACCGTTTCTGAGGATCTTCGTGTTGTTCCGGTGGCTCCGGTCAAGAAGAGAATGACCACCCTTCAGAAAATAAAGAAGATTGAGGAGGTGCTTGAAAGGGAAGTTCGCCCCGGTCTTAAAAAGGATGGGGGAGATATTGAATTGATAGACGTTGACGGCGATTTTGTTATCGTGTCATTACGCGGCGTTTGTACCAGTTGTACGAAATCGGAGACAACCCTCAAGGAATATGTCGAAAAGAAGCTTCGTGAACAGGTGCAGGATACATTGGTTGTCGAGGAGGAGAAGTAATGAGTGCCGTGAGTGAAGATAAAGTCATTTATCTCGATAACAATGCGACCACCAGGGTTGCTCCGGAAGTCTTTGAGGCAATGAAACCGTTTTTGACGGATAAGTACGGCAACCCGTCGAGTATGCATCGTTTTGGAGGAGAAGTTGGTGAAGCAGTAAAAACTGCTCGAAAACAGGTCGCAGATTTACTGGGATGCAGTCCTGAGGAGATAATCTTTACAAGTTGTGGCACAGAAAGTGATTCCACTGCGATTCTGTCGGCCATACGTGCCTTTCCTGCCAAGCGTCATATCATCACAACCAGGGTGGAGCATCCGGCAGTCAAGAATCTCTGTGATATGCTTACCACGGTGACCGGCAGTACATATCGGGTAACCCGTCTGAAGGTTGATGATGACGGCATGATTGATATGCAGGAGTATCAGGATGCTTTGACCGAAGAAACAGCCATTGTCAGTACCATGTGGGCCAATAATGAAACAGGCGTGATCTTTCCGATTGAAGAGATGGCAGAAATGGCAAAAAAACGGGGCGTTTGTTTTCACACCGATGCGGTTCAGGCCGTTGGCAAGGTCCCGATCCGGCTTGACCGCCTCGATATCGATTACCTTTCAATGTCCGGTCACAAACTGCATGCGCCAAAAGGGGTTGGTATCCTCTATATAAAGAAGGGAACACCTTTTGTGCCGTTTTTGTCTGGCGGGCATCAGGAAGCGGGACGACGAGGCGGAACGGAGAACGTCGCGTCGATTGTTGCACTTGGCAAGGCTTGTGAACTGGCCGGAAAAATGATGGAAGAGGAGAACAACCGGGTAAGAAAACTCAGGGATAAACTGGAAAATGGACTATTGCAGTCGATCCCGCGTTCAATCCTGAATGGACATAAACAGAAACGATTACCGAATACGGTCAATATCAGTTTTGAGTTTGTCGAAGGAGAGGCAATTTTACTGCATATGGACAGGCTCAATATCTGTGCTTCTTCCGGTTCTGCCTGCACTTCGGGTTCCCTTGAACCATCGCATGTCTTAAGGTCGATGGGTGTTCCTTTTACGGCGGCCCACGGTTCGATCAGGTTTTCATTGAGCGTGTACAATACGGAAGAAGAGATCGACTTTGTTCTTGAAAAAATGCCTACTATTATTTCCGATCTGAGGGAAATGTCTCCGTTTTGGCCAGGAATGTAGTCTGTTCCGGAACAATTGATCCACCACTGTCAAACTATTGAGAATGGAGGTTCTTCACATGGTACTTGATCCTACGAAACATGCTGATTGGGAAATTGCACAGGAAGCTGAGAGCAGAATGAAAACGGTTTTTCAGCTGGGTGACGAACTCGGTCTGGAAAAGGAGGAGTTACTTCCCTATGGTCATTATGTGGCCAAACTTGATTATCGCAAGATCATGGAACGAACGTCTGGAAAGCCGGACGGAAAATATGTTGACGTTACGGCAATCACGCCGACCCCTCTTGGAGAAGGGAAATCAACGTCTGCCATGGGGCTGGTTCAGGGACTGGGCAAACGAAATAAACGGGTTATTGGTGCGATCAGGCAGCCATCGGGTGGTCCAACCATGAATATCAAAGGTTCTGCTGCTGGTGGCGGATTGGCGCAATGTATTCCACTCAACGAGTTTTCACTTGGTTTGACCGGAGATATCAATGCCATCATGAATGCCCATAATCTCGGGATGGTTGCGATAACCTCGAGAATGCAGCATGAATCCAATTATACCGATGAGCAGCTTGCCAAAAGAAATCTGAAGCGTCTTGACATTCACCCGAAAAAGGTCGAATTCAACTGGATTATTGATTATTGCGCACAGGCGTTGAGAAATATTACCATTGGTATTGGCGGAAAGTTTGATGGTTACACCATGCAGTCTCGTTTTGCCATTGCCGTTTCTTCGGAGATCATGGCGATTCTGGCGGTTGCCACTGATCTTGCCGATATGAGGAAGCGAATTGGAAAGATCGTCGTTGCCTATGACAAGCAGGATAACCCGGTTACTACCGCAGATCTTGAGGTGGATGGCGCGATGACTGCCTGGATGGTTCAGGCGATTAATCCGAACCTGATGCAGACGCTTGAAGGACAGCCCGTACTGGTTCATGCCGGTCCGTTTGCCAATATCGCGATCGGGCAATCATCGGTTATTGCAGACCGGGTCGGTCTGAAAATTTCCGATTATAATGTAACCGAATCCGGATTCGGTGCTGATATCGGTTTTGAAAAATTCTGGAACCTCAAATGCCGTTTTTCTGGAAACAGACCGAATTGTGCTGTCGTTGTTGCTACAATCCGGGCCCTCAAATGTCATGGCGGTGCACCGATTCCGGTACCGGGAAAGCCAATGCCAACCGAATATGCAAGTGAAAATGTTGGCTGGGTTGAAGCGGGTTGTAAGAATCTTCTGCATCATATCGAAACGGTTAAAAAGGCTGGGATCAATCCCGTTGTTTGTATCAACGCCTTCTATACCGATACCGACAATGAAATCAAGGCAGTGCGCAATCTCTGTGAAGCAGCAGGTGCACGGGTTGCCCTGTCCCGACATTGGGAATATGGCGGTGATGGTGCCGTTGACTTTGCCGACGCTGTTATTGATGCCTGCGAAGAGCCCCGGAATTTCAGGTTCCTCTACGAACTTGATACACCTCTTGAGAAACGGATTGAGCTGATTGCCCGGGAGGTTTATGGTGCGGATGGGGTCTCCTACACGCCGGAGGCTGCGGCCAAGTTGAAACGCCTCGCTTCAGATCCTGATCAGTCACGTATGGGGACCTGCATGGTCAAGACCCATCTGTCTCTTTCTCATGATCCGAAACTGAAGGGGGTGCCGAAAGGCTGGACCCTGCCAATCAGAGACATTCTGACATATAAAGGCGCCGGCTTTGTTGTCCCGGTAGCCGGGGCTATCAGCCTGATGCCTGGTACCGGTTCCGATCCTGCATACCGGCGAATTGATGTAGATCTTGAAACTGGTCGGGTAACCGGCGTATTTTAAAAACGCGCAGGACTGGCATTTTGTTGTTGAAGGGTGTACTATGTTATAAACTGTCAATCATTATTATACCCTTCTTCAATACCCGTAGAATATGGCTGTTAGCTCAAAAAACACCGCCCGTAAGTCGGCTATAAGAAAAACGGTTAAAGATCAATCCGGTGCCGGCAAAATCAAGATAGGCGAATTGCTCAGCAAGGCAGGCTATATCACTGCCACTCAGTTCGAAACTGCCAGAAAAGAGGTTCAGAAAAACGGCATCAGGATGAGTGCCGTTCTCAGACAGCTCGAATACATAGACGATAATACCGTCTTTAATTTTCTCAGTCGTCAGCACAATTATCCTCCCGCTGTCATTCGCGAAGAGCCGCCATCTCAGGATGTTCTCAAACTGATGTCTTACGAAATGGCCAAGAAGTATATGGCTTTTCCGTTAAGAATGGCCGGAAAGACCCTGCAGATAACGATGGCAGAACCATCAGATTCGGCTGCTGTTGAAGAACTCCAGGATGAGTTGAAAAAGGAGTTGTCGGTCTGTGTCTCCACTGAGCAGGATATCGTTGAAGCCTATCAGAAGTATTATGGGATTGACGATGAAGAGGCCAAGTCCTTTTTTTCATCTGGAGAAGATGTCGAAGAGGAACTGTCGATCACCGAGGTCGATGACTTCGGAGCCATTGTTGCAGAAGCAGCGGATGACTTTGAGATCCAGAGTTCGGAAGAAGATACGGGAATTGATCAGTTTAATGCCTCTGACGCCCCTATTATCAAGCTGGTAAACGGTATCCTGGTTAAAGCGGTTCAGGATGGGGTTTCTGATATTCATGTCGAGCCGTATGAAAAGACGATGCAGGTTCGCTATCGTAAGGATGGTTCACTGTTTAAATCGATGAATCTGCCGTTGACCATCAAGAACGCGATGGTTGCCCGTCTGAAGATTCTTTCAGGGCTTGATATTACGGAACGAAGGGTTCCGCAGGATGGCAGGATCAAGATGAAGATGGGGAAGAACCGCTCGGTAGATTTTCGCGTCTCTTCACTGCCGACCCTCTTTGGAGAGTCTGTTGTTCTTCGTATTCTTGATAAGAGTTCGCTCAATGTCGATTTGACCAGACTTGGTTTTGAAAAGCAGACCTTTGAAATGCTGAAGCGTTGTCTGGCAAGGCCTCAGGGGTTGTTACTGGTTACCGGACCGACCGGTTCAGGCAAGACGGTAACGCTTTATTCTGCACTGAACTCGCTCAACAATGAGGATATAAAGATTCTGACAGCCGAGGACCCGGTAGAATTCAACTTCAAGGGAATAAACCAGGTTAACGTCAATCAGGAAGTTGGCATGACCTTTGCCGCCGCGCTGAAGGCGTTTCTGCGGCAGGATCCGGATATTATCATGGTCGGTGAGATCCGGGATTACGAAACTGCTGAGATCGCGATCAAGGCGGCGATGACCGGACATCTCGTCTTTTCTACCCTTCATACCAATGATAGCGCTGCCACCATCGGTCGTATGGTTGATATCGGTGTCCCTCCCTATATGATTGCTTCTTCGGTAACGATGGTACTTGCCCAGCGGCTTGGTCGAAGGTTGTGTCAGGTATGCAAAAAGAAGGTTGCTTACAGCGCAAAGGAATTATTGTCAATGGGTTTCAGGGAAGATGAGGTTGATACCATTGAGATTTACGGCCCAAACGGCTGTCCCGAATGCAATGGCCTTGGTTACAAGGGACGGGTTGGTTTCTTTGAGCTGATGGAGGTTACCGAGGAAGTCGCGAAGGCGATCAGTGCAGAAGTCCCGGAAGATCAGTTAAGAAAAATATCGATCAATGAGGGGATGACACCTTTGAGGGAGGCCGCGCTTGAAAAGGTGCGGCAGGGAGTTACCAGTATTCAGGAGGCCCAGAGGAGAACGGTGGCCCATGAAGAGAGTTTACCCGCATATCTGGTGAATCCGGATGTGGAAAACTATGAAGATGGTGATGCCATTATTCGGGAAGGAAATACCGATATAGATTTCTTCAAGTTAATCAGGGGGGCCCTGTCTGTGGTGAAAGGGGGTAAAAAGATTGCTGAATTGTCTGAACCCGGGGAATATTTTGGTGAAATGGCCGCCATTTCCGGTGAACAGAGGACGGCATCCATCATTTCCCAGGGGCGATGCACGATTAAAAGATTTCCCGGTGATAAAATTGATGAAATTATCGCCAAATACCCCGATGTTTCCAGCCACCTGTTCAAGACCATGACCTCACGTCTGCTTAAGTCAAATCAAATTATTGTAAAACTTGCAGGTGGTGGAGGGCCAAAAAAGCCTCCTCAAAACCCAAGAGCCAGAATAAGGTGACCAAGGATAGCGATTAAATGCTCTCCTGATTATCCTGATCAGGCAGCAGAAAGAGCAGAGAAGAATGCGTGCGCTCTTGTCTTTCCGTTCAAAGTTCTCGTGGTTTTGTTAAAGATAAGGAGGGTGCTTCCGCCATTTTGATATCTTTTTCCTGTTTGGCTGTCGGGTTGAAAAGATACTGTCATTCTGTCGATCACTTTCTGGTTGCCTGGCCTGGCAGATATATATGGAGTCATGGCAGTATGCTGACAATGTATCTGTGACCATCGACAGTGCTCCAGATCCTGTTCCTGAACCAGTAACGCTTTGCAATGATATCTCATGTCAGGTCCAGGGACACGAGATGATGCGTGTTCCTGAAATCGCCTTGCTCTGTTTCTTTTCACTTCCGTGTTATGCTCTTGTTCCGTTTAAAAACTTATCCTGTATCAAACGTAAAACCTCTTCAGCTGTAATCTCTTTCATACATCGATGGTGTTTTAAGGGGCAAACCCTTTTCATGCAGGGTGAGCAGTCCAGGTTTTTATGTATGATGTATCCATGTGGATTGTTCCATTGACTTGTTACGTCGTTTTTTGTTGGGCCAAAAATGGCCACCGTCTTTATCTTGAAGGCCGCCGCGATATGCATAGGACCAGAGTCGTTTGTCAAAAACAGATCGAGACCTGCAATTCTTTCTATGAGTTGAGGAATCGTTGTCTTTCCTGCTATATTCTCAATGTTGGATACCCTTTCTTTTTCAAGTATGGATTGGATATCATTTGCGATCTGAACCTCGTCTGATCCGCCAAAAATAACGATATTGTATTTGGAACAAAGAGCAAGGGCAACCTTTGCGAACTCTTCCGGGTACCATCTTTTCGCACTTCCATACGTTGCTCCTGGATTTATACCCAGCGTTTGTTTGTTATAGGTAAACTTGTTAAAATGTAACCTCAAGTCAGTTGTCTTGTATTCTGTACCTAAATAGTGATTAACGAAATTATTATATTTTATAACTTGATGCGTATTGTCTTTTATATTCTTTTTATATATGAATTTTTTTTTTGATTTTATAAAAAAGAATAATACCTTTGTAGGAAAGCCTCTTCTAAAAGAAAAAGCTAAGTCAAAAGTTCCGGCATTAATGGCAATTCTTTTTAAATGTAATAATCGATTTCCTCTTTTTTTAGAGTCATCAATCATTGTTCTTCTTACGTTTGGTCCTTTCCTCAATGTTTCTATTGAAGAGTGAGAGCCAAAAAGTGTTAACATGCAGTCAGGATAAACCCTGACTATGGTCTCGATGGCAGGCGTAACCATTACCGCGTCGCCCAGCCAGGTAGGAATCTCAATAAATATTTTCATTTACATCCGTATAGTTATTCTATGACCTGAATCAACTACTATCTGCTGACAGATATTTGTCTATACCGTTTTTACAGAATTTCATTTCTTTTTCTATAGTGTTTTGAAGAATCCTGTCGTTCGTTTCCAGCATGGCTCTTGAGCTTTTAGGATGGGGGATATGAAAAGAAAGAGCCGCAAATTTTACATTTTGTCTTACTATATTATTATTATAAAGTCTGATAGCGAATTCTGTATCTTCTCTGCCCCAGCCGATAAAATCTTCATTAAATCCATTTACTTTTATGCAGTCTTCTTTGAAGAAAGACATGTTACAGCTTTTAATACCTCTAATTTTCTTATTATGAAAATTGAATAAATTAGCGAGAAAAATACACCTCAAAGCGTTAATTCTGTTTCTTATTCCTTTTCGAAGAAAAATAAAGTGTCCTTTTACATCAAACAAGGATGGATTTATCGTATTTTTAAGCAATGACCTGCATCCTTGTATATACGTATTTTTTTTTGAAAATCTTAAATGATCTTTTATGAAATCTTTATGCAATATTATATCTCCATCAATCAATATTACGTATTCATAATTTGATTTTGCTATTGCTTTATTTCTACTTTTTGATGTCCTGAAACCTTTATCCTCTTGCCATGAATGTATAATATTCATATATTTATTGTTTATGGCAAAAGTATCTATTGTCTTTTTTGTTTCAAAAGAAGATCCATCATCTGCTATAATGACTTCATCTGGCAATAAACTTTGATATTTGATACTTTTTAAACAAAGATACAATGCTTCAGGCCAGTTATAGGTTGTTACTATTAATGATATTTTCATATTGTTATATCGTTATGCAGTCATCGCTGATTGATGAAAATCCCTAAATAGAGAAAGGAGAGAATTATATTTGACGATAAAAATCCTTTTGTTTATGCCAGAATGCTATTTTGAGATTATTTAATACTATCAGTAAAAAGATCATAAAAAATTGCTTATATATGAGAAGTAATAATCTGTTTTTTGAAAACGTTAATATCGGTATGCTGATTGACCTGTCCGATATTTGTAACGTACGAGGTATAAGACCCGAAAAGCGGGTGTGTCCGGAGCTTATGGAGCCGGGCAACGCGTCTGACTTTTTTCGTTGGTCCTTTTTTATGTACTTTTCTTCATTGCTGTTTGGTTAAGAAAAAAAGATTACAGCTGGAAAGCTTCGTCTTTGTATACTGATGCTATCCTCAACACATTAACATAAAAGGAGATTCAGGCTCTGGTTCATAGTAACACAGTGTTTGCACAATTGCTCAAACTTAATGATAGAGATGGTTTTCGTGCTCATCTCAAGGGGCTTATCTGTCTTTCAGCGTTTTTTGAGGGCACGTTCTGCTCAAACAAACGTGGAATCAAGATGTATCTTTTGCTGGATCATGACGTTTGTTTTCCGAAAAGTGCAGGTATTGCTGATTTCACCGTAGATCCGGACCACTTCGGAATCGGCAAGTTCGACATCGGTGGATAACAATGCCAGCCAATCTTTCTTGCGACAATCATGGACAAAAACGATTCTGGCGGGTTTACCACATCCAAATATTTTCTCAGAGAGTAAACACGCTTTGGCATGGTAAGCCAACTGTCCACAAGAACATAACGAGCTTTGACACCACTATCCAGGATGCATTTGATCATGGAGTTCGGTAGCGCAGCAGTCTTTGCAGCGGTCACGTTACGCCACTTGAATACACAGCATCGCTTGTCCATTGTTTTCTGGCTTTCATGAAAACGGTTTGACGCTTTCGATGATGACAGCAGTATCCCATCCAAAGGTAGACAGCTGACGTCGTCAGATCAGCAGATCGTAAGTACAGCCGAAAGCCTCTTTTATAACGCCCCGTACGGTGGTCGAAGACACGGCTCAGAAGCTCGACTTTTTTTTAGAACGAGAACGTTCATAAAGGCCATCATCAATGAGCAGCACCAATTCACTTTCGTCTGTTTCTCTGCTCGGCAGCAGAAACAGCAGGATTGTGCTGCCGAGTATGAGAGAAGGGCTGCATTAGATCAACTGGTCTGACTTCAGACGGCTGTCTGGTGGTCAACGTATTGTTTTCCTCTTTTTCCTGTGTTTATGAGATCTTCACCCGTTGTTAGTTCGTTCCGACAGGTGGACTGACCTGCCTCCTTACAGATGCTCCTGTTTCTGGAGGCTATCAGTGTGAGGAAAGGCTGGTAGATTCCTGACCAGGCTTAGCCGAGTTCATTATCAATTATTTGGCAGATGATGTGGCCAAAAAGGATGTGCATCTCCTGAATCCGTGGGGTATCGTCAGATGGCACAACAAGGTTTATATCGCAAAATTCATTCATGGCCCCGCCATCTCTTCCTGAAAAGCCAATTGTTGTACATCCTGACGCTTTTGCACGTTTAAGGGCATTGATGATATTTTTACTGTTTCCACTGGTGCTGATGCCAATCAGCAAATCGCCTGTCTGTGCCAGCGCTTCAACCTGCCTGTCAAATACGTTGTCATAGCCGTAATCATTGCCAATAGCAGTCAGGGCACTTGTGTCTGTCGTGATTGCCAGACCGGCCAGACCGCGTCGTTCCGTTTTGTACCTTCCACTCAGCTCAGCTGCTAGATGCTGGGCATCGGCCGCGCTGCCTCCATTGCCACAAAACAGGATTTTATTGCCGTTTTTCAGGGTTTGTACTGCTATTTTTGCTGCTTCAACCAGGGTGTCTTCCCGGTTGTTTATGACTGAGTGTATTGTTGCCAGATGTAAGGCGAACTCTTTTTTGATCGTTTCTCTCATTGGTACATGCTCCGTTTTGCCGTGCATTGTGGAAATAATGGTAGTGCCTAAGTATAAAGGCTATTCGATATTCGAGCAAGAGGTGTATTGATGGCTAGAGGAGAGTATAGCTTTATTTTCGCGTTCTTTTTTGTCCCTCTAAAAAACTGTTTGATCTGCCCCTGTCTCTCTTGTACACCGGTTGGATGGCCTTCGGTTTATCTCATCTGCACGTTGTTCAGGTATTCCAAAACGTATTTTTTCAACCTGCCGTTTCCACAGGGAATCCTGTTTTTGGTAATCTGCTGCCGATATTGTTCTTCATGCCGTAAAAAGCCGGAGAAATCGAGGAGGGCGGGATCACCATCGCTTTTATACCATTCCCCGAAGCCGGATACATGAATATACTGCGCGTTAATTTCCTGTTCAGCTTGATTCCTGAAGGGAAAACAGATAATTGGTTTCCCGAAATAAAGCGCTTCACACAAGGTGGAATAGCCGCCGTTCACCACCGCAAACCGGCAGGTTGCCAGATCATGTATGAACCTCCTTTCATCAAAGGAGAGCAGATGATGTCCGGTGATCGTCTCTGATGCCCCATAAACTCGTTTTTCACCCGGCAGCATATCAAGTATGTTCTGAAGTGAAGCCATCGTTGCAGAGGTTTGGTACACAAGAATATGATTACCCTGTTCCGTCTTATGGTTCAGTACGTGCGGCCGCAGGACGGGGCCGATCAGCAGCCGGTCATGGTTCACCCGCTTTTTTTTCCAGGGCGGATGAAAAAAGGAGGTGATAATCCGTGCTGATGGTCGTGGATAGGTTGTCGTATTTGAAAAACGAATCAGTCCTCTATGAAAGGAAGAAGCCATTTTTTTATTGACGGCGCATTCCGTTATAACCTGCTGGTGATCAAAGGCGATCACCGGAACCCTCAACAGTATTCCGGTATTACTGGTGAGTGGTTCATAGTCACTGATTATTCCGATCAGATGACAACGGCGGGCCCTTTGGGTAATGAGTGTAAATCTGGTCAAACCATGAACTATCGATTTCATGTTATTCCAGGTGGTATATGGCAGATGCAGACGGCTATCAAGGTAGCACATATGCATTCCCGGAACGTTATGGACCAGGCAATCGGGAAATTTTTTCCGGCAGAGTGCGACCACCCGTCTGGAAGTAAAGATTTCCACCCGGTATCCGGCATCAAGAAGAGCCTGAATGAGAACAGTGGCACGGGAATAATGGCCCAGCCCCTCACCACAGATACCATAGAATACGGTAGGACGAGCCCGTCTGTTTGCGTATGCCATCGGTCCCGATTACCTGGTTGAATCATTCCCGGCTTCAACCCGGGTTCCCCGCACCTGTTCTCCCCGAAGGAAGCCGCCGACAATTTCCGGTTTCATACCGCTGCCGATAAAGCATTTTCCGGAATAGGCGGCAATTTTCAGGGCATGTGCCACCTTGGCAGACATGCCGCCGCTGACATCATGCCTGTCACCGTCAGCATCTTCGAGCTCGGCGGCTGTGCTGCTGTTGAGTACCCCGATTGGTTCACTGGTATTCTTATGATACACCCCTTCAACGTCACTTAAAAAGATCGTATTATCCGGTTTAACAACTTCAGAGAGCAGCAGGGTGATGAGGTCACTTGAGAAAACACGAAAACAGCCGTCACCGCAGGTGATGAGATCGCCATAAAAAACCGGTACAAAGCCGCTGTCAAGGGCCTGATACAGGTCAGTTTCGGCACCGGCTTTGAGCCCGTCCATCGACGGTGTAAATGTCTGCGACACCGTAAAGGGGATGGCCGGCAGGGATTGTGCCAGCAGCGTCTCTACAAACCGGTGATTTAATAGCCGCAGTTCCTCCTTCAGGGCGATCATTGCCATGCTGTCTTTTTTCTGTGTTTTACCGGTTTTGTAGTAGCCGTAGGTTAGTGCCGGAGGCTTGCCAACAAAGCCGGTACCGTGAACAAGTATCAGGCCTTGCCTGAACGGCTGGAGCTGTTCGGCAAGGTGTGCAACCAGCGAATGGTCAAACTTGTTCGGGCTTGACTCGCGAGAGATTACCGACCCGCCGATTTTGATAAGATTTATTTTCATCTTCCTTCGCTGCTGGCCGGCATCAGGTTAACGGTGTCGTTACAATGATCGATTTTCGGTCGCATAATCGGTAAATTGTTGAAACAGCCTCTTGTACTCGTCGGAGATGGAGAGCTTTTCAATTTCTCGTCTGGCAAGCATATTATATTCAGCGGCCAGCTTCTTGGTTCTGGAAAAGATATCATATTTGAGTACCAGCTGATAGATCAGTTTTTTCTTTTCTTCGTCATCGGTTCGGGAGCGGATAATCGTCTCGACCGTTTCTCTTTCTTCAGGAGTGGCACTTTGCAGCAGGAAATTAATCAGCAGGGTTCGTCGTCCTGTTGTGATATCCTCTCCGGCGACCTTGCCCCATTCGGGTGAATCTGGCGACATGTCGAGGTTGTCACCTTTTAAATGATAGCCGACAAGTAAATATTCACCAATACGTTCCAGAATCTTGATATCGTCGGCCGGAGCGTCAGCAAGAATACCCGCATACCGCATCGGACCCCTGAAGGTAAGAAAGGCGCAGCGGGCCACGGTTTCCTGCAGATACTGCTCAACCGTAATATCTGCAACATTTGATTGTGTCCAATAGAGTTCCTCTATCTGACCAAATGCCATTTGAATATGTTCCCAGGCCATACGGTCAAGGAGGAGCAGCGCCTTCTCTTCAGACAGTTCCAGTTCGTTGTTATAGAAAAGATAATGGGACAGTGCAAAGGCGGTGCAGGAAGAGATATTAGCCAGCGGATACCCGTAAGCGATATGGCCGCAGGGTCCGCCTCTCCGGGTCAGGGAATTGTCGATATAATCGTCCATCATGATTGAACTGTCTTCCATAACCTCAATGGCCCCGAATACCGGTTTGAAGTCCTCAATGCTGGCACCATAGGCCTCGAGACAGAGTGCAACCAGAATGGGCCGTAACACCTTGCCGCCGCGATCAAGATAGTCTTGGGTCGGCTGAAAGATCGTCTCGTAGATTCCTTCAATATCAGGGCGGTACAGGGTTGGTTGACCGGTTACCCGCTCTATAAAGGGCGTATCAATTTTTTCTGGAAAATAGTCTTTTATCGACTGTTTTATAAACCCAATTTTTTGACGGTAAAAAGCGTTCAGCTCAGACGGCATTCTTTTTGTTATTTCATCAAGTTTATTCACTTTTTTATCTCTCCATTTTATAGCATGTACAAATTCGGGAAACGGTATCACTTAGTACATTTGCTTTTGACATACTGGTCAGGAATGTATCAAAAAGCTCTTTTTCCAGAAGAGTAATTGCTGCAATTGCCTTTTCCGCACCGGTATTTTCCAGAGTGCGGTATATGTCCCGATACATTGCGGGCATCGATGGAAATCTGTCTTTGCTGAAACGGGACTGATCGATCTGGATGTCTTCATGCAGCAGGGCCATACCGGGAAAGGCCAGTATGGAAAAGAGATCGGTATAGTGATCCGGTACCGTATAATCAGCCTGCTTAAGGTAATATTTTTTTTCCAGCCGCAGTTTGCTGAAGAGGGTCAGAACGGCAAAGGCGTTTTGGAGTTCATTGCGGACTGAAAGGGGAATTTCTGCAAAAAGAGCGGCGGTCAGTACCGGAAAAATAAAAAAGTTATTGAGGGTATGAATACAATTCTGCAAATAGTGTGGTTCGGACATATCGATAAAATAATTGTTGGCCCATTTTTGAAAAACACCCCGGCCACACCCTGCGGCGACTCCTATTGTTGCATAGAGTTTGTGCAGAGAGAGGTTTTCGCTTTTGGACAGACCGAAAGCATTCTGAATGACCAGGTATTGGGGATATTGAATAAAATATTGCGCGGCATATCGCAGCTGAGTCAGTTCCGCAAAACGTTTCAGATCTTGTTCATGTGGGGTAAACGCCTGATGAAAATCAAAATAATCAATAACGCCGAGTGAATAATAGCAATATTCAATTAAGATTGATGCCTTTATGTACTCTTTTGGATCACATCCCAGATCTCGCAGTATGGAACAGAAAAAAAGCGGTATATATGATTGAGAAGCAATAAAAGGTTGCATGATATCGAGACAGCCTTCATGAATTGCCCGAAGATCCCATTCGAACAGGGCTTCGCCAATGATATTTTGTTGAAGAAAATCTGGATCGGCAAACTTCTCGAGTTCTTTGGCCAGGGTAGCCGCAATCAGCTCTTGGTCTTCCTTTTGAGGATCAAGATAGTGTTCTTCAAACGTATCGATAAGATAATGTAACATTGACTCAGCCTCATACTTTTTTAATTTTTATACCAAAACCCGGCATTATCTGAGAAAAAGATCGTTGAAAAAAGTAATATCGTCAACGGCACAACCCAAAAAAACAGCAAACAGGGCAGTGGCCATTTCTCTGAAGTGTAGAAACATAAACGATCAATCTGGATAACGCCAAGAAAAATTAGAATACTCAAGAGATTCAAAGGATGTGAGAGCCCGTCCGGTCTGCCGTCAGTGCTGCTCTTTCCTGTCATGTGTTCCGTTATTCTGCTGGTCTGTTTCGAAATGACAGTGGTTTCAGACAGCGAAACAAAAAGCCTGAGGATTGGTGATGCATATGATTGTATGAGATCAAAACGTGTGAGACCGGGAGTGATCAATGCTGAAATGGTTCGTGACAATGTTTTTGCTGGTTATTTTCTTTTAAGGAAGGCTGGATAATGAGTCGAAACTTTGATACTGTAGGCAGATAAATGAAATGGTGAAGGCGGAATGTCTGATCGATTGAGACAATACATACAGAGAAGAGGAGAAAGAAATGGCGCGAAGGGGAACACAGGGGGCTGTAAAAAGCGTGGTTGTCGTTGGGTTGGGCTTCATGCTGGTCGTTGGTTTGATTGTTAAAGCCGCATCGGCGCAACAGCGTTTACCGGAAGATGATGGCAGGGTAACCGATCCGAAGTTTGAGATTGGTGTTTTCGGCGCCTCGGCTTATGTCCCTTATTATAAAGGTTCTTCTGAAAACAGGTCTTTTCTTTTGCCATTACCCTATATGGTTTATCGCGGTGAAATTATTGATCTTGATGAAGACAGCCTGACCGGACGCTTTTTTAGTTCCGGCAGGGTTGTTGCTGATGTTTCTCTGTATGCAGAGATAAATAAAAGTGATGATGCCCGTCTGGGCATGGAAGAACTTGATGAGGTGATGACGGCGGTGGGACCTGCGGTGAAATACTATTTTTCCAGAAAGATCGACGATGGATACGATCTGTATCTCAGTCTGCCGGTACGAGCGGCAATTTCCGGTGACTGGGATGATGGCTTACGTCTCGATTATCGTGGGCTGCAGAGTAAACTCATCCTTTATTATGAAAATTTTGATCTTCTGCCGGATAAAAAACTTGAGTTTATCGCCAGTGGTGCTGTTGGGGTCATGGATTCGGATCTGGCATCCTATTACTATGGAGTGGATGCTGAAGATGTTACCGCTGTCCGGCATCAATATGATGCCAGTGGCGGCTATGCAGGTGCTTCAATTTCCCTTGATTTGACGTATCATCTGTATGACCGTTTTTCCATACGGGCCTATACCAATGTTGATTATCTTGGCGGAGCAGCTTTTGAGGACAGCCCGCTGGTTCGTGAAACGGTCAATTTTGCTGCCGGGATGGCCTTGATTTACAGTATCTGGCAGTCCGAAGAAAGAGTTGTTCGGGAATAGCGTACCGAGCCGTCAACCTGTTAGACAAGGATCCTAATGGTTTACAGAATATGTTTGGTAAAGGATTTATTTCAAAAAAGGTGGTAAAAAATGCCGGTTTCTTCAGGTCTTTTGTCAGGCGGCGGCCGGTATGGTGTTCCTGGCAGCTTACCGATAAATGTAATTATCGTTGCAAGTTTTGCTCGGTATGGAAGAAAGGGCTCAATACCCGTCAGATGAGTCTCGATGAGATTCGGCAGGCTGCAGGCAGGATTGCCTCCATAGGACCGATGATGGTATCGATGACCGGGGGTGAGCCGCTGATGAGAGAGGATTTGCCGCAGATTATCGCTGCTGTCGATGAGCACCACTTTTCCTTTATCAGTACCAATGGTTCTCTGGTAACGCGCGAGCGAGCCAGAGAACTTGTTCAGGCAGGTTTGTGGGGGGTTGGTGTCAGTCTTGACTATGCCTGTGCGGAAAAGCATGATGCCAACAGGGGGGCACGGGGAGCGTACGAACGTGCTCTTCGCGCGCTTGAATTTTTCCGCAGCGAACAGGTTAATGGCAGACCGCAGATCAACGTCATGTTTACCCTGCTCAACGATAATCTTGCGGATATTGATGAGATAGCCAGAATAAGTAAAGAGATCGGCTGTACGTTTCGTGTTCAGGCCTATTCAAGCCTGAAAACCAATGATCATTCGATGCAGCATGGTGAGCCTGTTTCCCGAAAACTTCTGGAACTGCACAAAAAATATCCGCATTTTGTTACGAACAGAGTGGTCCTGGAAAAGTTTGATCAGGCCATAACAGACGGGGTTCCGGGCTGTATTGCCGGTAAATTCATGATCAATATCGACCCCCGCGGTTTTGTTGCCAAATGTCCGGAAGATCAGCTACATCCGGTTGGTCATATCCTGCAGGACGATATTGAAACTCTGTTGAATCGTCTGAAAGAAAAACATCGGCAGAACAGATGCCGGAGCTGCTGGTACAATTGTCGTAATGAGCTGGAGGTCAGTTATTCTTTCCGCGGTATGTGGTATGGCAAAAAACGGATAGACAGCTGGTGATAGTTGTTTGAAGTTGTTTCCCGGATGGTGCCCCTGGATTGTCTGTTGAGGCGCTGGGGCCTAGTGTTCGATGGTTTCTATGAGTTTTGCAAACATCTCTCTGGTTTTCTGCCGGATTTCATCTCCTTTTTGCTGCAGTTTCTTATGGATATCTGCCCGTTTTTTCTCATCCATGATATTGTGAAAACTTTCAGCAACCTTCTCTTTTACGTCAAATGATGAGAAAAGAAGGTGTTTGCAGTCATAATCGGAGAACAATGATTGATACTTGTGCGTCCACCCGGTTCCTATGCACGGGGTCGCCTGCGACAGTGAGCTGACAAGAGCATGATAACGTGAGGCAATAACGGTATGACAGGCACCGATTATCTGCTTTGCCTCCTGTGGCTCTGGATCGATCAACAATATGTTTTCGTTGAGCATGGCGTTGATTTTTCTTGCCAGGAACAGATCTTCTTCCTGGTGTACGAGAAAACAGGGCGTGAGACCCTTTTCGGTAATGAGCTGGATATAATATTGTATGGTTTCGATGTAGCTGTTTTTTATTGTTTCCGGTGTTTTGTCGAGCATGCGAACACTGGGAACGAGGCAGACAACGTCTTTCCATGTTGAGGGATCGGAAAGGGGTGGTGGCTGGATCATATTGGAATAATCGGGCGCCAGGAAGAGTTTTGATTCCTGACAACCGACTGAAAGCGCATGTTTTCTTGACTCCTCACATCGGACAAAAACCAGATCGGCAAGCTGGAGTATTCCCGCGGCATTTGATGCGGCAAGCGGATCTTTAAACGGTCCCATGGATTGGGGGAGCATAATGAGCTTGATCCCTTTTTTCTTGTGGTATTGATAAAAAAGAAGTCGTATGCTGAGAGCCTTGCTCATTGCTGCCCACGGATCGCCAAGCTGATAGCCGGAGGCATCGAGAAAGGCAGACGGTTTTCCATGTTTCCGTGTCTGAAAAAAGCGTTTTCCTTTCTGCAGGCTCATTTTGTAGAAATTAACAGGACTCCAGAATTGAGAAGCCGGTGCCATATTCCAGAGCGGAACAGGCAGGTAATAACGGCTGCCCAATTCCTGATAAAGCGCGTCTATCATGAGTCTGTCACCTTTATTGTCCCAGCAGGGTGCTATAATCTGTATAACCTTCTGTTTCATGAATTTTGGAAAGCTGGCCGCGTAGGTGTTCTCATCGCTTTTAAAAGGTTTTAGGGTTGCCGAGAAACTCGCGGTTTAAAAGATAATTAAAAAAAGAGAACCAGATCACGGGGCCGACAGTGAATATGAGCAGCCAGAAAATGCCAATCTGAGGCAGCAGAACCATCGGCGTCAGTGATTTGGAGAACACTTCCTGTTTTCGGGAACAGTCGAGAATTTTCTCTCGCTGTTCAATGGGGGTGTACAATAAGGTGACGCTTAGAAAAAAGGAGCCGCAGGTGAACAGTGCCAGCAGGATGATCTGCCATCTATATACCGGTATGATTGAAAAGAAAAACAGGGAGAAAATAATGGAATAGGTGGTAAGCTTGATAGCGAGGCAGAGCGCTTTGAAAGCGGGATGTATATGGGTGACACCATTTTCAACTCTGCTCAGTGCGACGGCCAGGGTTTTGACTCCTGCAGCCCGATCAAATCGGACATCCTTGAGCTGACCGGAAGCGATATTGAAAAAGAGGTGTTCGAGGACCATGACACCGGTCATAAGCAGGGTGAAAATGGAAAAAGATTCGTGTCCCCCACTGACAGCAGCGGCGCCGAAGAGAAAAAGTGCCCCGGATGAGAGTCCATAGAAAATGTCGGCACCAAGAATACGTTTTGATAGTTTATTGTACACAGCGGCCAGGAAAAGAGCAGAAAAGAACAGAACGCTTGTTCGGGTATCCCTGAAATAGAGGTGGGCAAGTAAAAGAGCCAGGATAAAAAGGGAAATTGACCAATAGCGTGCCTGTCGGCGAGAGACAGAGCCGTTGACAAGGGGTCTGTTGCTCAGTTCTGGTAAACGTTTGTCGATGTCAAGGTCTTCATAATCGTTGTGAATGAATCCAAAAATGACCAGCAGGACATTAAAGACAAAAAGCATCACGACGTCAGACAGGGGTATTGTTTTACCACAGACGGTCATCGCGCCAATTACTGCGACAAATGAGAATCCTGCCAGTTCAATGCGTGCGGTTATCAGGAAGCTGCGAATGGTTTTGCTAAGCAGTCTGGTCATATTTTACTGAAAAATTTCCTCGGGTAAACAGGTCGTAAATGATAACAGTATAAGATTTTCTTGGACCGGATTACTTGATACGACGTTCAATATTCAAACTTTTTTTCTTTGACGTAACACCTGAAAACATCGACTTTTCAAGAAAGAGCATTGTGTAAAAAACACCAACCAATAGAGCCACCAGAGCTACCATCTTAAAGAATTCCTTTGTCTTTTTTATAGCAAAAACAGTCATGACCGTAATAAGAATTGCAAGAGCGATCCAGTTATATGTAAAAAAAGAGAGGAGTTGTATCAGGTAACGTTCCAGTAATTCCATTATAAGACCCTTGTCTTCTCTAAGGTGTATTGTTCGTGGTGAAACAACAGTTTTTATATGATATTGTTCCTCATAGCTACCTTCAGAGATTGAAAGACTGTTTGGGGGAATTTGTCGGTGTAATGGTTTATCGGGGATCAGAGCAAAGCTCAAGAAACACCGTGGGAACAAGGTGTTTTTGATCTATGTGACAAAATCCGACCGCAGTCTACTCTATTTTATTATTGTCAGAAAGCGTTTTTTTATGATACGCAGGCAACGGAGGTGCGGGAAAGCGGAGAGCTTCCAGGAATATTGATTGGTTGACTGATAACCCGTTTCTCCCATATGTATCCCCTCTGTTTCGAAGGCTTTTTCCCAGCTGGTGCAGGTAAGGGTGTTGTTATCGTTTTTATTGAAAATCTTTGACTTACTGACAGCCGGTTCCTGTTTGTCAGGGTCTTGTGCAAAGATCTGCTCTGCATAGTTGCATTTAGACCTGCTCTGCATAGTTGCATTTCGTTAATAATTCAATTATTAAGGTAAGGTCTGCATAGTGCTGTCTGGCTGTTTATGCTGAAAAGGAATTGTGTTGATTTTTTTTCTTGCCGAAATTATGATGGTTTAACGATGAGGCACTTGTTGTCTTTCTTCCTGCGTAGCCCGTTGAAATCATTTTTTTATGGGGTTTGATTGTTCTCGGGGAATTAATTTTTTTTAAGGGTGTTTTGATGAAAGTATTGATCAGTCCGGTATCCATTGAGGAGGCGCGTATTGTTGTAAAAGGCGGTTGTGACATTGTTGACATCAAAAATGTCAAGGAAGGTTCTCTTGGTGCCCAGGGACCATGGGTCACTAAAGCCATCTGTGAAGAATTCAAGGATGAGCCGGTATTGTGCAGTGCTGCGCTGGGTGACCTCCCCAACCTTCCTGGCACCATTGCCCTCGCCTCTTTCGGTGCTGCTCATTGCGGGGCAGATTATCTGAAAGCCGGTCTGTATGGTGCAAAAAACTATGATGATGCTTTGGCCATGATGTCTGCATCAGTTAAGGCCATCAATATGGTAAGAGAGGATATTATCAAGGTTGCCTGTGGTTATGCTGATTTTGCAAAATTCGGCGGTGTTTCAGCAATGGATGTTGTGAAGGCTGCCAAAGATTCCGGTGCTAATGTCGCCATGCTTGATACAAAAATCAAAGATGGGTCAACGCTGTTTGATAATCTCTCTGTTCAGGAATTGAAAGATTTTGTCAGTCTGGCAAAAGAATTTGGTCTTGGCACGGCTCTGGCCGGTTCTGTCAGGCAAGAGCACATGGATATGGTTTTTGAGGTCAATTGTGATATTATCGGTGTTCGTGGTGCTGTTTGTGAAGGGAACGATCGCAATACCCGTATCACGGAAAAAGGTGTGAGAGACTTCGTTGCCAGTGTTCGCAGGGATTAATCGTTACGCGGGCTGATTTTTCTCAAAAAGAAGCGGACAGGGAGCGGCATTGTTTGGTGTCGTTCCCTGTTGTTTTTTTCAGGAACGTATCTTCTCATTGTTTCTTCCTCGTGTTTTTCCTCTTACTCGTTTCTTTTTCTTTGTCTGGCCGAGCTGGTTTTTCCCGGATGGTGTCCGTGCGGTTTGAATGGAATGGAGCAGTCTCTGGCTGACGTTTTGATCAAATAAGCTGCTTTTCTTCCTTGTTTCTATTATATATCCGATGATAACGGGGATGGATGACCGTCACGAGATGAGAAGAAAAAAATATCATGATCAGGGAAATTCCTGTGGAGGGAATATGATCGGAATAGGGAAATGGCTGATCAAAGTATTGCTGGTTGGGCTGTTTTTGCCGGGGTGTACTCTGACACCGGGACCTTCCGCCGATGATATTGCAGCGGGTTTGGCCAGGGTCCCCGAGACCGGTATTATCCGTGACGGTCTGCCAGCATATATCATCATGATTGAATCCCTGCTGAACAGAACTCCCGAAAATCCTGAACTGCTGGAAGCGGCTGCGAGACTCTACAGCCTGTACGGCGGATATTTTGTTGATGAGCAGACCCGGGCAGAAAATTTGACAACCAGGGCGCTTGACTATGCCCTGATTGCTGCAGACAGACGTATTCCGGGGATGGGCCTGGCAAGATCAAGCAGCTATCAGGACTTTAAACGTCTGGTTAATAATACGGTAAGAGATGATATTGACACCCTTTTTTTTATCGGTTCAATCTGGCTGGATTGGGTGAGAGTCCGCAGGGACGAGCTGGATGCGGTGGCTGATCTGCCGATGATTCAGCTTCTCATGCAACGTATCGCAGTCTTTGAAGCAGGTTACCACGGTGGTATGGCAACCCTTTACCTTGCTCTTCTTGCATCGATGGAAGATGCAGACAATGACCAGATACGGGGCTATTTTGCGTTGGCCAGCGAACAGGCAGCCGGAAAGCACTTGCTGGTGGATTATTTCTTTGGTGTCTGGCAGGTTGAAAACGGTGAAATGAAAGAGGGGTGCGCCAGACTTTATGATATTCTTGACAACCGTCAAACCGGAGCGTCAGTATTTTCCCTGTACAATGATCTTGCCCGCACGCAGGTGCCAAAGGCCCTTGAAGCCTTCAGACAGCAGGGAAACTGTTCTGTTTCAGACAGAAAGGGGGAGAGAATTCCATGAACAGACGGTATCATGGCCTGTGGGGCCTGGTTTTGTTGAGTTGTATCTTCTTGCCGCTGTTAGAGAGCCGTGCAGCAGAGATACGTCTCGGGGTTCCCGTACCAGAGAAGAGCAGAGAATGTCAGCTGCTGCGTGACCAGGCTGAGCGCATAAAGACGCAAACGCAGGGGAGAATTGATATCCTGCTGCGTTTCATGAAGGAAGATCAGATGATGGCTGGTGAAATGGTAAAAAACGGAGAACTCGATGGCTGCCTGGCCATTGAACCGGATTTTCCCTTCCTGGGCCTTGGTCAGCAGAGCCGTGTCTATGCAATCCCTTTTCTTTTTTCAGGCAGTGATGATGTTGAGGCATTACGATCGACACTTGATCCTCTTCTGCTCGAAAGTATGGACAATGATGATGTAAAGGCGGTCGACTTCGTTGATCTCGGCTTTATGTATTTTTGTTCTGCAAACAGCCTTGCCACCTCCGATGAGTGGAAAAACCAGCTTTTCTGGCTTCCGGCAGCCGACCTGCTGGTGACGCGCCTGCTGAAAGCAACCGAGTTACGGTTCAGCAATATCGCCTTTAAACGAGTACTCAATAGTCTGGAAAATGGTGAGATTCAGGGGGTGCTTTCGCCGCTGCCTCTGGTTATCATGAAAAGATGGCATACCCGGCTGAAGTTTGTCTATCGGTCTCCCGTTGTTTATTCATACGGTATATGGGCAATAGACCGGAGGCTGATCGACAGGTTCGATACTGCAGAACGTGAGGCATTTTCTACTGCCCTGCGAGAGCTTGGCAAGACGCTTGAAAAGGCAGGGCAACAGCGATATGAGAGCAGCGTGAAGGTCCTCGATCGATACGGTATTGTCTTTATTGAACCAACTTCCGCTCTCTCTGCCCGGTGGCAGGAATGGCTTCAGGGCTGGCTGCCGGAGGTACAGCAGGAATTGAACCTTTCTGTACCGGTCATGCGGCGTTTGACTGAATATATTGAAAGCAGGAAGGAAACAGAACATGAGTAAAGATACCTGTGTTTGTCTGTGCGGGTTGTTTGCGATCCAGATGAGTGTGCGCTGCAGGAATGAGGCAAATGGTGGAAACGGATGAAGGTGTTTATTATCCCGTGTCACTTCGATAATTACAGCTATATCCTTGCCGATGAAACGACCGGGGATAATGTGATCATCGATCCCTGTGAAGGCTGGCCGATCCTCTCAATTCTTCTCGAGAACAAACTGAAACCAGGAGCAATGCTCTGTACCCACCATCATCATGATCATATTGACGGGCTTGACGATATCCGTGCTGAATATCCCGGGATTGCTGTTTATGGCCATCAAAGTGATACGCACAGGATACCGGGGATAACCCATCCGGTGGCAGACGGGGATCTTGTTCAGGCAGGATCGCTTAGCGGTCAGGTTCTTCACACTCCGGGACACACAACGGGAAGCGTTGTCTATCGTTTTGCGGATCTGTTGTTTACCGGGGATACCCTGTTTGGCGCCGGATGTGGGCGGCTCTTTGAAGGAAGCCCCAGGCAGATGATGGAATCGCTCGAGAAGATAACAGCCGGTGATCCAGCGGGAAAACTCTATTTCGGTCATGAGTATACCGTGACGAACCTTCGCTTCAGTATGCAGCTTGAACCTGAAAACAAGATGGTGCTTCAGCGATATACCGCTCTTGTTGAAGCAGGACGACCATCGACTCCGTCAACCATTGGTGAAGAGTTGATGACCAACCCGTTTCTTCGTTGCCGGGAGCCGGGGATCATTACGTGGCTGAAGAAACATGATCCTTGTCGTGATTTCCCGGATCAGGAAAGCGTTTTTACCCGAATCAGGGAAATACGAAACGATTTTTCCTGAAAAAGGGGGTGGCAGATTGTTACCCGGTGTCAGGCCGACACCACGTAGCGGGTGCTTCTTTTTTTTGATTGCGTATCGGGGTGATAATCGGGTTGACCTCCACGGGTATTTGGACTAGATGTCTTGCAGATGAAAACCGGTTTGAGGGCTGGTTCCTGTGTGCTGGAAAAGGTAAAATTCATGGTGGAGGAGTATGAAATGAAAAAAATAATAGTGCTGGTTGCCGGTTGTCTTGTCTTTTCGCTGCAGAGTGTTTTGGCAGCCGACTATATTGTTTCGGTTAACCAGTTTGTTGAGCATCCTGCTCTTGATGCGGTGTTGAAAGGGTTGAAGGATTATCTCCAGGAAAATGGTGTCGATGTCGAGTTCAACGTTCATAACGCTCAGGCCAATATGGGAACGGCTACTCAAATCGGACAGCAGATGATCGGTGAGAAAGCGGATCTGCTGGTTGCTATTGCCACACCGTCTGCCCAGGCAACGGCCCAGGCTCTGAACAAGGCGCCGGCAGCGATGAAACGACCGTTTCTGTTTACGGCGGTTACCGATCCGGTTGCTGCCGGTCTGGTAAAAAGTTTTGATAAACCATCGCGTTATATTACCGGTGTCTCGGATCTGCTGCCGCTTGACAAGCATATGGCGATGGTCATGACCTATAAGCCGGAGATTAAACGTCTCGGTCTGCTTTACAACGCGGGTGAGGCAAATTCAAAGGCCACCGTTGCCACAATCAAAGAACTGAAAGATCAGTTCGGTTTCGAGGTTGTTGAGGCGACTGCAGCCAGGACGGCGGATGTCTATTCAGCGGCAAAAAGCCTGGTTGGCAGGGTAGACGCGATTTTTATACCGACAGACAATACCATTATCTCTGCACTTGAATCGGTGCTCAAGGTCGGGAAGCAGAACCGGTTGCCGGTTTTTAGCGCGGATGTTGATTCGGTTGCCCGCGGAACGGTTGCCGCCATGGGTTTTGACTATTACATGCATGGCTATCAGACCGGGGCTATGGCCCGGAAAATACTTGAAGGGACCAGTCCCGCTGATCTGCCGGTCGCGTTTCAGGAAGAGCTGCAATTGCATATCAATCTCAAAGCTGCAGCGGTTATGGGCCAGCCGCCGAAAGAACTGATCGAGAAAGCGACAAAAATCTATGAATAAAACGGATAATAATCTCAAATGAGCTGGTACGCTGCTCTTGGAGCCCTTGAACAAGGTCTTGTTTACGGAATCATGGTGATCGGGGTCTATCTGACCTTCCGTATCCTGGATTTCCCCGATCTCACCGTTGATGGAAGCCTTCCGCTGGGAGCGGCCGTCTCGGCCGTTGCCATTACGGCGGGTGTCAATCCCTATTGCTCTCTGGTGCTGGCGCTGATTGCCGGATTTTTTGCCGGTACCCTGACTGCCCTGCTGAATACCAAATTCAGGATATTGCATCTTCTTGCCTCAATCCTGACAATGATCTCGCTTTACTCAATCAATATCAGGATAATGGGTGGACCCAATATTGCCCTGCTCAACCAGAGAACGGTTTTTGATCCGATTGTCGATTTCGGGCTGCCTGCTCATCTGGCAGGTGTGTTCGTTTTCGGAGGAATTGCCACGGTGGTGATGACGTTTGTCGTCTGGTTTCTGAGAACCGAGCTCGGTCAGGCAATTCTGGCCACCGGTGATAACCCGCAGATGATTACCAGTCTGGGGGTAAACACGCATACCATTATCGTTATCGGGGTTGGTCTTTCCAATGGGCTGGTCGCGTTGAGCGGTGCTCTTGTTGCCCAGAATCAGGGCGCTGCCGATGTCGGTATGGGGATCGGTACGATTATTGCCGGATTGGCATCGGTTATTATTGGAGAGACTGTATTTGGTTCGTTCTCGGTTTTACGGGCCATTATTGCTGCGCTTCTTGGGTCGGTGCTGTATCGGTTTGCCATTGCGTTGGCTCTTGGCCTTGATTTTGGTGGTTTCTCGTTCAGTCCGAGTGATCTGAACCTGATTACCGCCGTTCTCGTTATTATTTCATTGATTGCACCAAATATTAAAAAACGGCTTTTGAAACGATGATACGCCTTGAGCATTGTACAAAATATTTTCACAAGGGAAGTGTTAACGAAGTACTGGCCCTGGATGATATCAGTCTGGATATTGCCGAAGGTGATTTCGTCACCATTATCGGTTCAAACGGTGCCGGGAAATCAACACTGCTCAATGGACTGGCGGGAAGCTTTATGCTCGACCGCGGGCGGGTGATTGCTGATGATAATGATGTTACCGGCTGGCCGGAATATCGGCGGGCAAAATTTATTGCCCGGGTTTTTCAGGATCCACTGCTCGGCACCTGTCCGTCGGCAACCATTGAACAGAACCTGGCCCTCGCGGCCCGCAGGGGAAAACGGCGTGGTTTCAGACCGGGGGTTCGTCATCGGGAGCGGCACTGGTTTCGGGAGGAACTGGGAAAGCTCGGTCTTGGCCTTGAAAACCGGCTGCAGGATCTGGTCGGTCTGTTATCCGGGGGACAGCGACAGGCCCTGACCATGTTGATGGCGACGTTGGTTCGTCCGAAAGTCCTGCTGCTTGATGAACACATAGCCGCCCTGGATCCGAAAACGGCGGAGCAGATATTGCAATTGACCCGGGAAATTGTCGAGGGCCAGGGACTGACTTCATTAATGATCACCCACAATATGAGGCATGCGATCACCTTTGGCAATCGTCTGATCATGCTGCATCAGGGCACGGTTATTCTCGATGTTCGCGATGCGGAAAAGAAAGGGCTGACGGTGGAAGATTTGCTGGAACAGTTCTATCTTGTCCAGAAAGAGCAATTGGCCACTGATTCGATGCTGCTGGCGTGAATGGTCAGTTGTCTATTTCAGGAGTGATTCCCAGTCAAGATTCTGAAAGGAGTTGTGCAGCAGGTGGTCATCATCGACGATCGTTGTCTGCAGATGTGCAAAAGTTGCTTCTGCTGCCGGAATAACAATATCTGGTGGCGTTACCGTGTCGTGTTTTCCAATCAGGAGCAGGGCTTCGGTGTCGAGTTTTTTGACCGGGGCCTTGTATTCACTGAAATTAAGAGCTGGAGCGAGCATGATCAGTCGTTTTACCTGCTGTGGTTGATCAATCGCCAGGCAGGCACCCATCAGACCGCCAAAACTGGAGCCAACAAGCACGAGATCGTTCATATCGGCGACGATGGTTTTGAGTCGCTGCATACGCTGAATCAGTGAACCTTCAAAATCAGGTCTGAGCATTTGGGGAAAGCGTTCGGAAAAGTAGCGGCCCTTGGTTCCGTATCCCGATGAGTCGAGTCCGTGTAGAAAAATGAGGTTCAGCATTCTGTGATGTCCCTGGTGTTCTGGAGCCGTTTGAGTACGAGCAGGCCATCGGGGGTGAACGGTTCCTTTTTGTTCAGTTCGTCCAGAGCGGTTAGTGGCAGAAAGCGCCCGTCGTCTATTTCTTCCTTTTGCAGGACGAACGGACCGGAATGACAGCAGGTGAAGACGGCCCCCCAGACCCTGTTGTCCGGTTTGTTGAAAAAATAGTTGAAGTGGTGACGCAGCTGCGGGTTGGTAACCCCGAGTTCTTCTTGTATCTCTCTGACTGCAGATTCGAGATAGCTCTCTCCTGACAGGACAACACCACCAGCGGCAACATCCCAGAGTCCTGGATAGATATCTTTGCTCAGGCTTCTCTTCTGGACAAATAACTCCTCTCTTTCGTTGAAAACAAGGATGTAGGCAGCCCGGTGGATCAGGTTGTCTCTGCGCATGATATGCCGCGGCGCTTCCCCGATTACACGATTGCTCTCATCTACGATGGCAATGATTTCCTGTTCTGGTTTCTGCATCACTGATTCTTTTTTGCTTGTGGTTGTTACAGAAAAACAGGAACCCGTCTTTTTGTAAATAAAAAAAAGGGGGAAGAGCCCGGTTGAAACCCTTCCCCCCTGAGCGGGAATACGGAAAATAATGTCGTTTAGTCGATGGTGATCTGTTTTGGTTTTTGTTCTTCAGGCTTTTCAATAATCAGAGTTAACACGCCGTCACGATAGGTCGCTTTGATCTGATCACCGGTTGCTTCAAAAGGAAGTCTGAAGGTCCTTTCAAATTTCCCGTATCGTCTTTCTTTTCTGAACCGGTTGTTTTCATTAACCTCTTTGTTGCTGAAACGCTCACCGCCGAGGGTCAAAAAATTGCCCTTCACGTCCACCTTGATCTCTTTTTTATCAAATCCAGGCAGTTCGGCTTCGATACAGAGTTTTTCATCCTGTTCATAGATATCTACCGACGGCAGGTAGGTATTCTCTCTGGTTTCACTGATACCTCCTGAAAACGGTGTGAAAAAATCGTCAAACAGGCTGAAGTCATGGCCGAAAGGTCTCAGAACGGGTCGTTGGCTACGGGTTGTCAAATTCATAATGTCCTCCTTTATATTGTTTTTTTGTTTACGTCTGTGCCTTATATGGTAATAATGGATTCGAGCATGTCAATAAAATAAATATTACTTTTTATAAAAATGTGAAAAGGTAATTATCTGGCTGTGTTGCCGGGAGGGTGCCGATGGGAAATGATAAAAAAACAATTGAATTAACAATTCGTTCTGATGGTTACAGGGCGGGTTTGCGGGGGCGTCAGTCGGTTCGTACCACCTTCAAACTGACACCTCGCTGTATCGATGCGCTCAGCGTTCTCTCCGGACAGCTGGGGATAAAGCAGAAATCTTTGTTTGATCATATCATTGATGATATGCAGCGGCTGAAATCTTTTGCCGGGGAATTTGAAAGTACATTAGGGCTGAGTTCGGCGCGGGTACCAAAAACCTATGTTATATCAAGAAAAACGCTTGATATCCTTGAGCAGGTATCAAAAGAATATCGGGCTCCCCGTGATGCCCTGGTCGAGTTTTCGATAGAACGGATTATGCCTCTGATTCAGGAAGAAAAGAAGAAACATGAGCGTCGGAAACGCTTGCTTGATCGTGTCGGAGAGCTTGATCGAAAAGGCAGGGAACTGCTGGAAGAGGCGAGCAGGGTTCTGGACCAGGATGATCCGGTTCTGGACAGGATTTATCTCATGTATCGGGCAATTGATAATGGTTGCAACGATGTCAATGGTATCATTGACAAAGGACGGCGGCTTGAGGGGTTCGATTTATAGAACCGGCAGAAAGCTGATTGGTCTTCTTTTGTGTTTTCAGAGTGGTTTCTTTCGCCGAGGCCGTAAACTATTCGAACGGGACTACTTGCCTTCTCCCGACAGAAGGAATATCATGTGGTAACAATAATGATGAAAGAAGAATAACAACACGGAGATTCGTATGGCGGGAAAAATTATGTATCGGGAACGGATGAAGGCCAAGAAAAAATCTCAGATACCACGTTTCAGAGTGGTCGCCGTCAGCGGCGTTGATTTGAAGGTATATGGAAACCATTTCAGGAAAAAGGAGCTGGTGCAGCTGGCAAAGGAAACCGGTGCAAAACTGGTTGCGTTGAAAGGCGGTAAAAAGACAAAGTGTTTGCAATAAATTGCTATGACCTAAAGGTGAATAGATATGGCGTTGGTGAGAGAAAAAGATGGTAAGCGTCTGCATGTGAAATCGGTTTTGATGGGGGAGAGTCTTGTCAGTAAGGAGTTTATCGATAATCTTGATATTGCTCCGCAAGAGCGGCTTTTTCCCGATGTTTCAGTGATGAAGATCGGCGGTCAGTCAATCTGTGACCGGGGAGTGAAAGCCTTACCGGCAATTTTGAAAGAGATTGTTGCGAACCGCTCCGATCACAAGATACTGCTGACCACCGGCGGCGGCACCCGCTCGAGACATATTTATACGATTGGTCTGGAAATGGGGATGCCCACCGGTGTTATCGCCAAATTCGGCAGCATGGTTTCGGAGCAGAATGCGTTGATGATTGCAACCCTGCTCTCACCCTGGGGAGGTGTCAAGATTTGCCATTCTGATATTGTCAAGTTGCCAACATATTTTGCCGAGGGTATTATTCCGGTGATGCACGGAATGCCACCCTTTGACTATTTTGCAATAAAGCCGACAGTCGGGCGTATCCCGATTCATCGGACGGATGTCGGTCTGGTGATTCTGGCCGATCTTGTCGGCTCGAAAACGGTGCTTTTTGTAAAGGATGAGAACGGCCTTTATACCGATGACCCGAAGAAAAATCCGGATGCCGACTTTATTGCCGAAATCGGTGCCATGGATCTGCTTTCATCTGGACAGGATGATCTGGTTATTGAGCGCCCCTGTCTTGAAATTATCCAGAACAGTGAGGTCATAGAGAAGGTGCAGGTCATCAATGGTATGGTTCCCGGTAATATCACCAAGGCGCTGAACGGAGAACATGTTGGAACCTTGATTTATAAACAATAGTCTGAGCATTCATGGGAGCGCTCCGAGGGGAAAAGGTATCGTAATTTCCTGTACATTAGAATGACGGGGGTTGTGATGAAGATAGAGATTGAAAAAATCGATATTGATGAGGGGCAGCGAATAAGAACAGAGACGGGTGATCTGGCATCGCTTCAGGCCTCAATTGATGAGGTCGGGTTGATTAACCCGATCCTTGTCGATGAGCACCATCGCCTGATTGCCGGCTTTCGTCGCTTAACGGCCTGCAGGAATCTGGGGTGGAATGAAGTGGAGGTGATGGTCGTTGAGGCGGGTGGCGATCGGATGCGACTCCTTGATATAGAAGTAGCTGAGAATTTGTATCGCAGGGATTTTACTCAGGATGAGTTGCTCGCGATAGAGAGAAAAAGACAGGAAATCAAGGAGTCTTTGAGAAAGAAATCAGTTTTTGAGCGATTCTGGATATGGCTTAAGGGTCTGTTTTCATCTGACTAGGATGTTGACCCTGATACTCCTGAGTGTTTTTTTTGGGAAAGCGGTTGGACTGGTTGTCTGCAGGAATCGTCCGGTAACAGGGAGTAAATCAGTTTTTTCTTCTTTCTTTCAACCCGTTGAGGATCATTTGACAGGCCTGGCGGGTTCCGCCTTTGTGCTCGGCAAGTAATGCCATTGCTGCCTGGACCGTTTTTTCACGGTCAGAGCGGGATGGTAAATCGGTAAGCAGGAGATCTGCCAATTCCTCTTCGTTGGTGACCTGTCGAACCAGCCCCTGTGAAAATAGTCGATGGTCAACCCAGGAAAAGTTCTGCCAATGAGGGCCGATAACCGGTTTCAGTCCTGATATCAGCGGTTCGAGAAAGTTTTGTCCACCAAGATTGACCAGAGAGCCGCCAACAAAGGCAGCATCTGCCCGCCGATAGGCGTCATGCAGTTCACCAAACCGGTTCCAGACAACCACATCTCCGGGTACAATATCCCGTACCGGGGTGTTGCGCAAGACAGCCGGTATCTCGTTTTCGGTGAGTAGCTGCAACCATGGTGTGACCCGTTCCAGATGTTTGGGAAAAAGGCCAATAACGGCGTCCGGTTTGATGGCACGAATCAGTTTGATCGTTCTGACAATCTGCAGTTCCTCTTCGCGCCGTACAGATCCCAACACAATAAAAGGAACAGATTCGGGCAGACAGAGCGGGATGTTATACGGCGTTTCTTCTGGCGGAAGGCTGATCTGATCATATTTGATATTGTTCATTACGTCCGTTCTGTCGGCACCGGTCAGTTTGGCAAACCGCTGTCTGTCTTTTTCTGAGATGGCAAGTATTTTCAGTGGTCCGTATCGTTTGAAAAACGTCTTTAAATGGCGATAGGAATGGAAGCTTTTTTCAGACATTCGACCGTTGACCAGCAGGACAGGGACCCCGTATTTTTTGGCGGTAAGCAGAAAACCCGGCCATAATTCTGTTTCAATAATAACGGCGACAGTCGGGTTGAACCGGCTGAAAGCCTTTTGCATCAGAAACGGCGCGTCAAATGGGAAATAGGAAACGGCAGGATTGATCGACCGGTTTGCATTGAAGGTCTGCATGGCCCGGGACAATACATCATAGCCCTGCCGGGTTCCTGTGGTTGATAAAACCGTGAGCTGCCTGCCTGCTGGAACCATGGTGTCAAGTTCTTCGACGATCTTTGCGGCAATAAATGCCTCACCGCCGGAGGCGGCCTGCAGCCAGATATCAAATGGACCTGTCGGGCAGTAGCGGAGTATGCGCTGCTGCCAGCCTTCCCGGATTCTTGGCATCAGGGAAAGGAACGGCAGTGCTGCCGTCCAGAGCATATTGTAGGTTATTGAAAAAAGGGGACTCAATGATAGCTCGACCAGGTTGAAGGAACGTTATGAATATGTTGAATAAAACAGAATCATAGCAGAATCTTATATAGTTTGGCAGTACTTTTCAATGGCTTTGGTTTTTCGATACGTTTCTTCAGCCTTTCGTTTCAGAAGGAGCTGTTCAGGCCAGGATCGATTGGGAAAAGGTGATTGCTTCAAGATACATCGGGCCTATTCTGGCCGGTTGGACGTCGATAATCTGCAAGGCGTCTATGCATCCGTTTCGGTCGTGGTCTTCGCAGTTGAGCAGGACGTTGAAAAATGATCCGAGTCTTCCTTTGCGGGAGATCAATGCCTGTTTCAATTCTTCTCCCAGCGGCAATCGTCCGCTGATATATTCCATTTTCATACCCAGGATCGCGTCGAGCAGTGAAAAAAGACCCAGGAGAAAAAGTTTTTCGGCGTTTTCCGGTTCACCGGCTTCGGTTGCCAGGATTTCAAGGAACCGGGCTCGTATCAGGGCCGTGCGTACAAGCTCGGAGGGTTTGTCCGTTGCCAGCTCGGAAATAATGACCAGGGTGATAAATTTTTTCAGGTCACGGGTACCCAGATAGGCAATGGCATGTTTGATCGATTCAATTTTGTGCAGCCGGTAGAAGTAGGAAGAGTTGATGTAGCGCAGCAGTTTGTAGGTGAGACCAACGTCCCTGCTGATTATCTGTTCCAGTTCTTTAAGCGTGGTAGCTGAACGGTTGACCTCTGTCAGCAGATTGACCAGGTTTGCTTTGGCCGTGGACACTTCCCTGATGCCGATTTGTTCGGGTTTCCTGAAGAAGTACCCTTGAAAATAACTGAAACCGAATCGTTTCGCTTTTTCGAACATCTCATGAGTTTCAACCTTTTCAGCCAGATATTTCAACTTATACGGTTCCAGTTTTTTTAATGTCGGCAGGAGTGTTTCAATTGGACTCAGCAGGCAGTCAAACTTGATGATATCCGCAATTTCGACCAATGGCAGAAGCTTGGGGTCAAAAATAAAATCGTCAAGGGCAATGGTATAACCGGCATGTTTCAGTTCTTTACAGACCGCTATAACATCAGGCGTTGGTGGTACGTCTTCAAGCACTTCAATGATAACCTGGCTGCTCGGAAAGGTGGCTGGCAGTTTTTTCAGGAGGAGATTGCGGGTGAAGTTAATGAAGCACGGTTTATTGTCGCTGATCCGGTCAATGCCTTCGGTCAGAAAGGTGCTGGACAGTACGTTTGCCGTTGCCCGGTCACTTTCGTTGTCTGTCAGTGAAAAAGAAGAGCTTCCCCGGTAGAGAAGTTCGTAGGCGAATACTCTGAGATTGACAGTGAAAATAGGCTGTCGGGCGATAAAGAGTTCCATAGAACTATTGTAATCATGAAAAGAGTCTCATTGCCAACAAAATTTTCTTATCTATACATTTCCGGATTCACCGGGAGACAACAAATAATGTGGCGATTCTTAAAGAAGAGCGATTTTCAGTCATACTCTTCGTTGACTTTATGATTCTGGTACTATATATCTGGAACGACATAAACCTGCAGGGGTGGCGTTTGCCTGAGATAAGACCCATTGAACCTGAACTGGCTCGTACCAGCGGAGGGAATGTTGTGTTTACGCTTTTCAGTTCAATCTCTCATATCCTTTTTCTCTTCCAGTCGTTTTCCCTGTAAAAATAAAGTGAGTTAGCTGGGGAAAATCATGATTTCACTTATCGAACGAACTGCCGAAAATCTTCGGTTGATCAGGGAAAAAAAACCGCTTGTTCACAATATCACCAATTTTGTGGTGATGAATTACAGTGCAAATGTGCTGCTTGCCATGGGTGCTTCACCGGTCATGGCCCATGCCGAGCAGGAGGTGGCACAGATGGTCTCTTATGCGGGCGCACTGGTTTTAAACATCGGAACTTTGTCAGAGCCATGGGTTCGATCGATGGTAAAAGCCGGACAATCGTGTGGCGAGACCGGAACGCCGATTGTCCTTGATCCGGTCGGGTCCGGGGCAACCTCGTTCAGGACCGGTACCGCCCGGAAACTGATTGACGAGTGCAATGTCAGGATTGTCAGAGGAAACAGTTCCGAGATCCTGTCGCTGGGAACGGATGATGCCACAACCAGAGGCGTTGATTCCGTTCACCATGTTGATGATGCTGCCGAGGCCGCTTGTCGGCTGGCACAGGAGATTGGAAGTACCGTGGCGATCACCGGTCCGGTGGATCTGATCACTGATGGTGACCGGGTGATACGGGTTGAAAATGGTGATCCGATGATGCCGTATGTTACCGGTACCGGCTGTTCGGCAACAGCAGTAATCGGTGCCTTTGCCTCGGTTGAGAGCGATCCGGTTATGGCAGCGGCAGGAGGTCTTGCCTTCTTCGGGCTGGCTGGAGAGTGGGCAGCCCGGCAGGCAAAGGGACCGGGAACCTTTATGATCAGTTTACTTGACGCGCTTTATGCGATAACCCCGGAAGATATCATCAGTGGCTGCAGGATAACGGAACCGGAATCAAGAGCATGAGACTCAGCGCGAGCTCATTTATTCTCGGGAGGTAGGTGGTGAATCAAAATAAAAGAAGATATCGGCGGGTTTTGACGATCGCCGGATCAGACAGTGGCGGTGGTGCTGGAATCCAGGCGGATATAAAGACTATTTCAGCAAACGGCTGTTATGCGATGTCGGTGATTACAGCCCTGACCGCACAGAATACGGTCAGGGTAAGCGCGATTCATCCGGTTCCTGTCGCGTTTGTCCGGCAGCAGCTGGAGGCGGTGCTGAGTGATATTGGCTGTGATGCAGTCAAAATCGGTATGCTCTTTTCCCCTGAACTGATCCGGATGGTTGCCGAGCAGCTTGTCTCATATGGTATCAATAATATCGTGCTTGATCCGGTTATGGTTGCCCAGAGTGGAGATCGGCTGATTAAAGAGGATGCGGTTGCAGCCCTGAAAGAGTTGCTGATTCCGATTGCAGAGCTGATTACGCCGAATCTGCCGGAAGCATCGGTCCTGCTTGGCCGGGAAATTGGTGATTATCAGCAGCTGGAAGATGCGGCTGTTGAGCTGGCCGGACTTGGGAGTCCGAATGTATTGATCAAAGGAGGGCATCTGCAGGGTGCAGTCAGTGACGATCTTCTCTATCTCGGAAAAAGCGGGGAAACGAGAAGTTTCCCGGTAAAACGTATCGAAACGGAGAATAATCATGGTACGGGGTGTACCCTTTCATCGGCTATCGCCTCAGGGCTGGCAAAGGGGTTGACTGTTGCAGACAGTGTTGGTGCCGCCAAAGAGTATATTACCGGAGCGATAGCCTCCGGGGCCGGTTATCAGATCGGTAAGGGGCATGGTCCGGTGGATCATTTCTACCGGTTTTTCTGATATGGGCGGGAATCCCACATCCTTTGATGGAGCGGTGCCTGATATTGTTTTGAAGTCCGTCTCCTTGTCCTATGATGATCAGATGCTGTTTGACCGGTTATCACTGGTGGTTGACGGCGGAAAATGTACCTGTATTCTGGGGCCCAGTGGCTGCGGTAAGTCAACCTTGTTGAAAGTGATAGCTGACAACAGTTCAATTCCCTATGGTGGATCCGTTCATTTCGGGCAGATAGCTGAACGAACGGGGATGATTGCCTGGATGGCCCAGAATGACCTGTTGCTGCCGTGGATGACGGTGATAAACAATGTGATGCTTGGTGCCCGGCTCAGAGGAGAAAAAACGTCAGGGCTGAAGGCGCGGGCTGCGGCTTTGCTGGATAAGGCAGGGCTGGGTGAATATCGTGAAAAATTGCCCGGAGTGCTTTCCGGGGGCATGCGGCAGCGGGTTGCACTGCTACGTACGCTGATGGAGGATCGGCCGGTTTTATTGATGGATGAACCGTTTTCGGCGCTGGATGCGCTGACCAGGGTTGTTTTGCAGAACATGGCTGCTGAAATGACCCGGGGCCGAACCGTGTTGCTGGTTACCCACGATCCGCTCGAGGCTCTGCGGATTGCCGATAAGATCATTGTTTTTTCCGATCGTCCGGCTCGTATCGTTGCGGAATTCGGACCTGGTGGTTCTCCTCCCCGAGAGATGGACGACCAGATTATGGGGCGGCTGTATCCCTTTTTACTGAAAAAACTGCTTGACTGAAATAACAATAAAAACGATGCGACTTCTCACCTTGACGCTGGGCCTGTTGTCTGTCTGGCAGGGAGTGGTCAGTGTAACCGGTGTACCGTCCTATATCCTGCCAGGTCCGCTGCCGGTTTTCAGGGCCTTGTGGGAACATTTTGATGTTCTTGGCACTCATCTGGCAATAACTCTTGTCGAGATTCTAGCCGGGTTGTTCATCGGAACCGTGCTTGGCTGTATCTGTGCGCTTTCGATGATCATTTCACCACATCTCAAACGGTGGATGCAGCCGGTGCTGGTAATCAGCCAGGCGATTCCTGTTTTCGCATTGGCCCCGATCCTCGTTCTTTGGCTTGGCTACGGGATGACCTCAAAAATCGCGATGGCGGTATTGATCATTTTCTTTCCGGTGGCAGCCTCCTTTTACCAGGGGCTTCGTCGAACAGATCAGGATGTACAGGAACTGGCCCGGATCATGGGTGCCTCCCTGTTCTCAACCTTGAGGCTGATTGTTATTCCGGGAGCAATGCCGGCGCTCGCTGCCGGGCTGAGAGTGGCAGCGGCCGTTGCTCCGATCGGGGCTGTTGTTGGCGAGTGGGTCGGGTCCAGTGCCGGACTTGGCTATTATATGCTGCACGCGAATGCGAGAATGCAGATCGACAAGATGTTTGCGGCTCTGGCATTGTTGTCGGCCGCATCTCTTGTCCTTTATTTTTTTATCGATTTTATCATGGATAAGATCATCTACTGGGAAAAAACAAAGGAGTTACGTTATGCTGAAGTTGACTAAAATCATGGCATTGGCCATGACCATGTTTTGTTGTCCATCGCTGGTTGCCGCCGATACCAAACTGACCGTTTTGCTTGACTGGTTTGTCAATCCGGACCATGCACCATTGATTGTAGCCAAGGAAAAAGGCTTTTTTAAGGAGCGGGGACTGGACGTTACCTTTGTCGCTCCGGCGAACCCGAACGACCCGCCGAAACTGGTTGCTGCCGGTAAGGCTGATCTTGCTGTTTCCTATCAACCTCAGCACCAGATGCAGGTTGATCAGGGCTTGCCTTTGGTGAGAATCGCGACCCTGGTCGGAACACCGCTTAATTCGCTGGTCGTCCTGGCGGATGGTGATATCAAGAAACTGGAAGATCTGAAGGGTAAAACCGTTGGCTATTCAGTCGGTGGGTTTGAGACCCTGCTCCTGGAAACGATGCTCGAATCGGTGGGAATGGAGATAGATGATGTCAAACTGGTGAATGTCAACTTCTCGTTGTCACCTTCGTTGTTAACGGGCAAAGCCGATGCGGTTATCGGTGCTTTTCGCAATTTTGAACTGAATCAGATGGCTCTAGAGAAGCGTCCGGGCACCGCTTTTTACGTTGAGGAATACGGGGTTCCAGCCTATGACGAATTGATTGTTGTTGCTCATCGTGACCGGATCACGGATTCCTCATTACGTGCATTTGTTGATGGCCTTGAAGCGGGTGTACAATATCTGATCAATCATCCTGAACAGAGCTGGCAGCTGTTCATTAATGGTGAGCGCAAAGAACTCGATGATGAGCTTAACCGCAGGGCCTGGGCTGATACCCTGTCACGGTTTGCCCTTCGCCCAGGGGCGCTTGATGAAAACAGGTACCGCCGGTTTGCCGAATTTCTGAAAAAGAAAAAAATGGTGCAATCTGTACCCGAGCTGTCATCTCTGGCCGTCGAATTGTAGCGGCTGGTTACAATTCAAGCTGCCGGGCACAGTCCCGGCAGCAGCTTTTGCTGCCAACCAGCTCAAGTCTTGTTTCCATGGTCGCTTCACCGCAGATAGCGCAGGGTCTGGACGGGGCGATCCGGGCCTTGTCCGGAAGTGGTATCTTTGTGTCTTCAACGGAGAAAAAACCTTCAGGCCCCTTGGCGAAACAGCTATCGCTTCTTTGCTGATGCATTGTCTGATATGATCTGATTTCACCGGCTGTGGCGCTGCCGTTCTCCATTTTTTGTAATAATGCCCGCTCTTCTGCTGGCGGATCCATGATATCTTGACGCAGAACCAGTCTGATACCCTCTCCGGTTGTTCTGCTGCCGAAGGTAAAGGCCATTTTGCCGATGTCCCGATGGATCAGGTTCCCTTTGCCAAAGGTACAGCCGGTCAGAACCTGGATCGCATCACAGCAACAGGCATCATTTTCGGTGATACAGACGAGCTCTTCATCAATTGCCCGCTCTTCTCTCAAGATTTTTAATCCAAGTTTGGCGGCCATATAGCCAATGGTAAGACCCATGCAGGTATGGCCATGGAAAGCGACACACGACTGGTAATCTCGCTGCTGCTGCAGTTTTTCCGGGATAATCATGATTTTTTTCCGTATCCGTTTGTTTCAGGTGGCAGCTGCCCAGCGACAGACACGGTTCTCGATTCTGTCGAGGACAAGATAAAGGGTAAATCCGAGCAGTCCCATACAGGAAATGCCAGTGTAAAGAGAAATATAATCAGCCCGTCCCCAGGAGTCCATAATGATATAGCCAAGCCCTTTTGTTGTTGCAAAGGATTCTACGAAAAAGAGTATCGCAACAGCGGTACCGATAGAAATCCTCATCGCCGTCAGGATTTTCGGCAGGGTTGCCGGCATGATCACGTGGCGATAAATCTGCAGCTTCGATGCCCCGAGGGCCTGCATCGAATAATAATAGTTGAGATGAATATTTTTGGCGGCATCGCGAGTTGTTACCAGGATCTGGAAAAAGATGATCAGACCGATCAGGAAAATCTTGGAGAAATCACCGATGCCGAAAAGAATGATGACCAGTGGCAGCAGGACAACGTGCGGGACCGGGTAAAGCAGATAGATAAACGGAGATACGCGTTTTCGCCAGGCCGGTTCCGCGCCGATGATCAGACCGAGGGGGACGGCTGTCGTCAAGGCCAGCAGGACACCGAGCAGGGCACGAACCGTACTGATCAGCATATCGTCAAGGATAGAGCCGTCCCTGAATTTGTGGAACATATCAAAAAAGACTTCCCACGGTTGTGGCAATGCCATCGTGTCAAGCGATAAGGCGGTTAATTCCCAGACAGTGAGCAGGATTAATGCCGCAAAAATGATATCACGCTTTCTCCCCATCATCTCCCTGGAGTATTTTTCTCAAGTGGGTGCATCGTTCATGAAATAACGGATTTCGCCGATAATTTGCTTTACCTGCTTCCGGGTTGTCGACGGTTGCCAGAACACGGGAGGGCCGCTCACTCAGGATGATAATTTTCCGGCCGATGAAAACCGCTTCTTCAATGGAATGAGTGACGATAACCGCTGTAATCCGCTTTGTTCTGCAGATATCGACGACCAGGTTCTGAAGTCGTTCGCGGGTCAGTGCATCCAGGGATGATAACGGTTCATCCATCAGCAGGATTTCCGGTTCAACCGCAAGGGCACGTGCCAGGGCAACCCGCTGCTGCATGCCGCCGGATAACTGAATTGGGTAGTAATCATCGAAGCCGGTAAGCCCCATTTCCGCAATCAGTTGAGCCGTTCGCCTTTTAATGAGTGTTTTTTCTTTCTTTTCAAGAACGAGGCCGAGCCCGATATTCTGGCTCACCGTTTTCCACGGGAAGAGGCCATAATTCTGGAGGATGGTCCCACAACGCGGTTCTCCCTCTATGGATATCGAACCGGATGTAGGTGTTCGCAGACCGGCAAGCATGAAAAGCAGAGAGGTTTTACCACAGCCGGATGGTCCGATGATGGCGCAGCTGCTATGGGTTTCAACTTTGAACGAAATATCGTTGATAACCGGATTTGTTGATGTTTCCTGAATGAATGAAAGGCTCGCTGAACTTACCGTGATCATCTATTTGACCTGTTCACCGATGAAATCGGTTGACACCATTTTTTCATAGGGAACATGCTCCACCAGTTTTTTCTTTTTCAGCCAGTTGATAATCGGATTGTAGAGTGACCTGCTGAATGGTTCCACTTTTGGGAATACCGGTATACGGTAGGTATCGGAAAGAAACGGGGGAATACGGCCTTTTTCGAGAAACAGTCCCCGGAATCTTTCCGGATCGCGGTTGATCGCCGCCACTGCATGGTCATAGGCCTTGAAAAAGGCTGCCACTGCATCCTTTCGCTCGTCCAGGATATTGGCACGGAAAAGGATGACCGTCTGGGATAGACTCTCTTTACTTTCACGGTCTGTTAACACAACTCTGGCACCATTGCCGACGGCGATCGAGGCGAGTGGTTCAGGCAGTGTGGCGGCACTGACACTATCGGAGAGGAGCATCTGCATCCGGATCGGCATTTTTTTCACTTCGATCTTTTTCACTTCAGACGGCTTGAAGCCCTGCTCTTCAAGCATGCGGTCAGTAACATATTCAATGATGGTTGCGTTCGATACCGCAATTTGAACGTTTTTCAGCTGTTCGACCTCAACGATATCTGATTTTGGTGATGACAGGATAGCAAAAACGCCTTCCGCCGGTTTTTTCCCGAGGCAGAGGGCGGTGATTTTGAAAAGCCCGTTTCCCTTGTCAAAAAGGATTGCCCCGACCGGATCAGAGAGTGCACCATCGATGGCTCCGGCAGCAAGAGCGCTGTCACGTTCGAGGGCACTGAGAAAGGGAATCAGTTCGACCTCTACGCCGTTTTCTCGGAAAAAGCCTTCCTGTTCGGCAACGTAAAAGGGGACGGAGTCTTCAATGAGGAGCACCCCTATGGTCAGTGGGCTGGCTGCGGCAAATGGAACCGATAACAGAAGAACCAGAAGAAGAATGATAATTCGATACATGCGTTATCCTTAAAATAAGATGAGTGTGAGCAGTGACTATACCGTGTGAGCAGTGACTATACCTTCTGGGTCGGTCAAGGTCAATGTGTGAATCGCAAGAATGAGATCTTTGTATTATACAATCTGATGAAAACCTGCTATAGAAAAGAAAAACGTAAAAAAAGAGAAAAATAACAAGAATTTCTCCGGGAAAGAATGAACCGGAGCAGAAGCGTATGACCAGATTGCACTATGCCGTCCTGACCGTTTCGGTTTGCGGGTCGTTTTTACCCCCGTTCATGACTTCTTCGGTCAATATTGCCCTTCCGGCGATTCAGGAAACCTACCGGCATCAAGGGATTGATGCGGTTCTGTTGAGCTGGGTGGCAACGATCTACCTGCTTGCTGCCGGTGTTTCTCTGGTACCCATGGGAAGGCTGGCCGATATCCGGGGAAGGAAAAAAATTCTTGGATACGGGTTTGCGCTTTTCGGTTTATGCAGTCTTTGCTGTTGTCTTGCGCCGCACATTTCAACCCTGCTTTTTTTCAGGTTTCTGCAGGGAGTCGGCGGCGGCATGATTTTCAGTACCGGAATAGCGATCCTGACGTCGGTCTTTCCACCGGATAAGCGGGGACGGGTTTTGGGTATTGCTGTAGCCACCGTTTATATCGGTTTGTTGACCGGACCCTTTATCGGTGGTTTGCTGGTTCATTGTTGCGGCTGGCGGACCCTGTTTCTCATGATCGGTCTGTCCTGTCTGATTCCCTGGGGGCTTGTTCTGCTCTTTCTTGACGGAGAATGGATGGATGCCGCCGGTGAACGATATGATGTGATCGGCGTCGCGGTTTATGTCCCATCTCTGGTTGGAATCATCTATGGTTTTTCAATTCTTCCCGAGATTATCGGAGTGCTCTGTCTGGCAGCTGGAAGCGGCGGACTGGTGATCTTTATTGTTCGGCAATATCGCAGCAGCTCTCCTCTGTTTCAGGTAAAACTTTTTGTCGATAACCGTGTTTTTGCGCTTTCCTGTCTTGCGGCCTTAATTCACTACAGTGCGACATTTGCGCTGATGTTTCTGTTGAGTCTGCTGCTTCAGTATATCCTCGGGTTTGAACCGGCAGCGGCTGGGATGGTTCTCATGGCTCAACCGGTGATGATGGCTCTGTTCTCTCCATTGGCCGGTCGTTATTCGGACCGGTTTGAGCCACGGGTTTTGTCATCTGCGGGGCTGATGATTACCGGAGGCTGTTTGCTGGCCCTCTGTTTTGTTGATGGCAGTACATCAGTTTTTTCCCTTGTGACCATCCTGAGCGTTCTTGGATTTGGCTATGCTCTTTTCTCCTCTCCCAATATGAATGCGATTATGGGGTCAGTTGAACGAAAATATCTGGGAGTATCTTCCGGGGCGGCCGGTACCATGCGAATCTTTGGGCAGTTATTTTCAATGGGGATTGCCACCCTGGTCTTGTCTCTTTTTATCGGCAAGCAGCCGATCACGCCTGCGGTGTATCCGGAGCTTCTGAAAAGCATCCGCTTAACCTTCTTTATCTTCTCAATGCTTTGCCTGGCTGGTATCCTTGCTTCGCTTGCCCGTGGTAATCTGCATCAGGGACGGGACTGATTCCGGTAGCGCAAAACCATCTCTTGTCTAAAAAACAGTACCAGATAAACATAACATTTATCCCAAGATGACATTTCTGTAATCATGCTGGAAATGTCCAGATAAAGTGATTACTATGAAACCAGTCTACGATGGTGTTTAAAACATGATTTGATTAACAAGAGGATAATATGCGTATTTTATTGTATCTGGCGACAAACCTGGCAATCCTGGTTCTTCTGGGAATTATCATGAGCCTGCTTGGCATTGATTCCGGTTCCCTTACCGGTTTACTGGTTATGGCGGCTCTGTTTGGTATGGGTGGTTCTTTCATTTCACTTGCCATGTCCAAATGGATTGCCAAAAAATCAACCGGGGCGCAGGTGATTACAGAACCGCGCAATCGCACTGAACAATGGCTGCTGGCTACGGTCAGACGTCAGGCGGAAGCCGCTGAAATCGGTATGCCTGAGGTTGCGATTTATAACGCTCCGGACATGAACGCCTTTGCAACCGGGATGAAGAAAGACGACGCCCTGATTGCGGTAAGTACCGGTTTGCTGCAGAACATGAGTAAAGATGAAGTTGAAGGAGTGCTTGCCCATGAGATAACGCATGTGGCCTGTGGGGATATGGTAACCATGGCCCTGATTCAGGGAGTGTTGAACACCTTTGTTATTTTTCTGTCCAGAGTGATTGCCGGTGTCATAGAGAATTTCCTGAGCGCTGATGAAGAAGGTGGAGGGCTCGGTTTCTTTGGATATATGGCGGTGGTTATTATTCTGGAACTGGTCCTGGGGTTGTTTGCGTCGATTATTGTCATGTGGTTTTCCCGCAGAAGGGAATTCCGGGCTGACCGTGGCGCGGCATATCTTGAAGGCAGGGAGAAGATGATAGCCGCCCTGCGTTGCCTCCAGAAACATCATGAACCGTCCCGTCTTCCTGATCAGATAGCTGCCTTCGGTATCAGGCCGAAGGAGGGGGGCTTTGCGTCATTATTCAGAAGTCATCCGCCGCTTGAGCAGCGAATTCAGGCCCTGCAGAATTCCTGAAATTTACCGACAATACTGCGAAAATGTGGTGTCGTCAATTTTTGTAATACCTTCCGGCTTTGATGAACAAACGCCCGCTTGAAACGCTGAAAACCGTTTTTGGTTATGATTCATTCAGGAATTGCCAGCAGGAGATTATCGATACCGTTATCTCTGGTGAGGATGTTTTTGTTTTAATGCCGACCGGAGGCGGAAAATCACTCTGTTACCAGATTCCCGCGCTTCACCGGTCCGGTGTCGGCATTGTTGTTTCCCCATTGATATCGTTAATGAAAGATCAGGTGGACAGTCTTGTTGCCTGCGGTATCCGGGCTGAATTTTATAATTCGTCACTCACGGGAAGTGAAGCCCGTCGGGTGTTGGCCCGGATGTACGCGGGAGAGCTCGATCTTCTTTATGTGGCACCTGAACGGTTGATGAGTGATGACTTTATCGAACGGCTCAACGAAGTTGAAATTGCTCTGTTTGCAATAGATGAGGCCCATTGTATTTCTCAGTGGGGACATGATTTCAGACCGGAATACGGTAAGCTGGGTGAGTTGCGCACACATTTTCCTGACGTTCCGTTGATCGCGTTGACGGCGACTGCAGAACCGCATACCTTGAAAGATATCCTGCAGCGACTGCATCTGACCGGGGCGGGACAGTTTGTAACCGGCTTTGATCGTCCTAATATCCGTTATACGGTGCTGGATAAACATAAACCGTTTAGCCAGTTGATGCGTTTTCTGCAGCGATGGCAGCAGGAAGCGGGAATCGTCTATTGCCTGAGCAGAAAACGGGTCGAGCGGATAACCGAGCAGCTGGTTGCTGCCGGAATCCCGGCGGCAGCCTATCATGCAGGACTCCCGGCTGCAGTCAGGAAGGATGTTCAGGATCGGTTTCTGCGTGATGATCTCAGAGTGATTGTTGCCACCGTTGCCTTTGGTATGGGGATAGACAAGTCAAATATTCGTTTCGTTGTTCATTACGATATCCCGAAAAATATTGAAAGTTACTATCAGGAGACGGGACGGGCGGGCAGGGACGGCCTGCCGTCCGAGGCCTTATTGTTGTTTGGTTACGCTGATATTCAGGTGGCTCGGGGATTGATCGAAAAAAACAGAAATCCTGAGCATAAAAGAATTGAGCTGCATAAACTGAATGTAATGGTGGGTTTTGCCGAAGCGCTCGGATGCAGGAGAAGGGTATTGCTTGGTTATTTTGGTGAATCCCTGGATGAAGATTGTGGTAATTGCGACATCTGCCACGATCCACCGGAGATGGTTGATGTAACCGAGGATTGCAGAAAAGCGTTGTCCTGCGTCTACCGTGTTGGTCAGCGTTTTGGAGCGGGTCATGTTATTGATGTTTTGCGTGGATCTCAAAAAGAAAGAATTTCTGCCCTCGGGCATGACCAGTTATCCACTTATGGTATCGGGGCCGCTGAGAGTAACGAATATTGGGGAGCCATTATCCGTCACCTGGTTCATCGAGGCTATCTGCGTCAGGATATTGGTAATTATTCGGTGTTGTCCCTGACCGAGGCTTCCCGTCCGCTTTTACGGGGGGAGGAGACGCTGGAGATGGCCCGTCCGCGGATCAGGGAGAACCGAAAGGTGAAGCGGACACCGGCCATTGAATCTCGGTCAGATTATGATTTGGAACTCTTCGATCTGTTGAAAAAGAAAAGAAAGGAACTGGCCGATCAGTCCGGTGTTCCTCCTTTTGTCATATTTCATGACCGGACCCTGGTGGAGATGGCGGCCCGTTTACCGCAAGAGTCTGCTGAAATGCTCGCTATCCATGGTGTTGGCGAGAGCAAATGTAAGCGGTATGCTGCCCCTTTTATTGAGGTTATCAAGCACTATATGGAGAAGTGAGATTGATGATCGCTTCAGCAATCCCCATAAAGCCGTTACCGGCTTTATGGGTGGCAAGTTTCCTGTGAATATGATGATCAACCGTGCATGGTCAGCCTTGTGTTTTTAGAAATGGTAGGTGAGAACCAGAGAGGCAACCGGATAATATTCAAAGTAACTGAATTCATCCTCAATTGCTGATTCTTGGCTTGCCAGAAAATCCTGGACGGTCTGGATACCGTTAACATCAACAGGTGCGATTACTTTCAGATTGTCGACTTCGGCGTGGCCCTGGAACATCAGACCCAGCTCACAGGCAATACCCCAGCCGGATTCGTCGTTGTTACTTCGCCAGCCAAGACCGAGATACGGTGCTGTTGTCAAGAAAGAGACATCACCGCTTATGGTAACCAGATTGAGTAATGGAACGTATTGTTCCGGCAGGAAAGGAACGGCATCACGGTCGATATGGCCATTGGCTGTAATTGTATTGTTATTGACAATGACACCGCCGGTAAGGAAAAATGAGCCAGAGAACGGGTGCCAGTCGGCCAGCAGAGAGATGGATTTGAAATCCGTATCAAAATCATAATTGATCTTGGTAATTGTGGTTTCAAAGGAATAGGCAAGATAATTGAGTCCTCCCCTGATTCGGACATCTTCCGCGACAGGAACACCGATTTCCACGCTTCCCCCCAGAGTGCCAGCCTTAACGGAAAGATCGAAACCTCCCTGTGCCTGCGCAGGTGATTCAGTCTGAAAAATGAAACAACAAACCATCAGCAATCCGATAAACAGCGTTCCGTTTCTTTTCATTGCACTTCCTTTAGGTGATTAACGTTATTGAAGTATTGAGTCTGGCCCGTTGCCTGTTTCGTACTCGTCTGCGCTCCCATAATACCTGGAAATGATATAAATACAAGATTTGATACGTTTTGTTATAAAAATCGTCTGCGCTTGAAAACTCTTTTGGTCTTTTTCTGAATGATCATTAAACTGACAGGGTGTCATGTCCCCTTTATTCTCATCAGAGGAAACGGGATGTTTCTGAGAAGGGCCGCTCAGAAAAGATCGATCCGGAATTTTGTTGCATGACAGGACATAATCAACCCGTTCTCGGTGATTTCCAGGAGTTTAATATCTCCTGAGATACGCTCTCCTTCCCTGATCACGCTGCTGTTAATCATGATCAGTCGCCGTGATGGGTTTTCAGAATAGACGTGACCGCTGTATTTCATTTCCGGTAAGGAAGCCTGAAACGGAAGCGGTAGTTCTTCAAGACGCGGGATTGACTTTTTCGGTTCTGTTTCGGGAACAGGGGCGCTATGAGGTGATGGGGGAGGTGCGCTGGTTGTTTTTTTCGTGATGACGGTTTTTTCTGACCGGTTTTCGGGATTGACTAATGTGTCCAGTCTCTTTTTGAACCAGAAACCGGTGATGAATGCCGGAATACAGACCAGGATCACCATGAGAAGTATTAGAGACAGGTTGCTTTTTTCGTTTTTTTTCTGTTGGCTCCGATAGAAAATGGTATGAGGCTGTTTCTCCCGTTCTTTTCTTTCTTCAGAGTTTTTTTTCAGTGCGTCAAGAATGTAAGACATAATAAGCGTATTTGTTTCTGGCTGGTTTTATTTAACCACCTCATCATAGCGTCTCACATCATCGGCAGCAAAAGGCAGCGCGAGGAAAACGCTCCGTTTATTGCTGCCCGTGTGCATGTGGTCGTTAGATGATACCATTAATGATTCCTCTATATTGAGGAAACGTCGTACAAACCCAGAATTTCTTGCCGATATTCTTGATTTTCTTTGTTTTTCGTATAAGGTCCCGCTTGTTATATTTCCCGTTTGTCTCGGAATAAAAGAGCTGACGCCTGTCTGCTTTTCTTCCGGTATCAAACCGGTTCTGCTATTCGCCTGGTTTTTCTTGTTTTGTTAAATCGATAGGTTGGTTTGTGTTCGATAGTATAGGCGAAATAATAATCCTTTGCTATTTCTCTTTGTTTTCTGTTGTAATTATTATTGTGAGGACGTAGCATTATGAGAGAAAGGTGGGGAATGCTACCTCCGGAGCAGGATAAAAATTGATTGTTTGTCCTGTTTTCGTATTATTTGAGCTAATTCATGAGGGGTTGATGCTGAGAAAGCTGCTTCTTTTCCTGTTTTATTCCTTGTTTGCCGTTTTGGTGACAGTCGTTCTTCTGGTTGTCCGCTTTCCCAGAGAGGCTGTTATCGAATATCTGCGTGCACGAGTGGAAAGAGAACTTCCCGGTTATCGATGCGGGCTGACGGGTATAACATATCAGTACCCGTATGGTCTGTCTGTGGGGCGGGTGACTTTGACAGGCAGTGAAAATCTGCCTGATCTTATTCTTGAAGATCTGCTGTTGACCGTTGATCCGATGGCACCATTGGAGCATTTCAATGTCGGTTTTACCGCTCTTGGCGGTGTGGTCCTGTCGGATATTTATCTGAGACAGCAGGGAAGCATCGTTGAATGCACCAACCTCAGCGTTTCAGGTATCGAGTTGAAGCAGGTGGAAATGATGGTACCATTAAACCGGCGGCTATCGGGACGTATCGATTTTGATGGTTGTTTTACCGCCAGGAGAATGGCGCTTGATCAGGGTGAACTGAGCGGTATGGTGACGGTGAGAGGATTACAGGCATCCCTGAAAAGACCGGTTCTGGCGACGAGCGAGGTTCGTTTTGACCGGGTCGAGACCAGGATCCGGTACCAGGAGCGGCTGATTACCGTGGATAATGGTATTGCTGAAGGCCCATTGTGCAAGGGCGCTTTCAGTGGAGCGGTTACCATTGTTCCCGGCTGGAGTGGTGCCACGATCGATTTGGGTGGTATTGTTATTCCGGAACCGGGCTATATCAGGAAAAACAAAGCTGCAGCCCGGGCGGCGGCACTTTTGTACAAAAAATACAAGAGCACCCGTCTGCCGTATCGGGTAAGCGGTACGTTGCGGGAACCGGTATTCCGGTTTGGCCTGCAATAAGGGGATTGTTTCAGGGAAATAAGGTTTCTGTCCGCTGTTATTGACAAGGAGAGCGTGTGCGTGATTGACCTGCTTGGCCAGATATTGCTGAAAAAGACCAGTCTCGAAGACGATGAATTGCAGGCCGCTCTGGCGGTTTGTGAAAAGACCGGTGAGCGGATTGGCGCGGTTCTGGTCCGGCAGAAATCGATCAGGGAAATGGACGTGCTGCAGGCGTTGTCCGAGCAGTTTCTGATGGATATCGTTCCGGTCTTGCCGACGAACATTTCGGTCGATTTCACGAAAACGATCTTTATTTCATTCCTGAAGAAACATATGCTGGTTCCTGTGATTACTGAAGAATCGGTTTATGTGGCGATGTATGATCCTTCTGCGTTTCAGGCGTATGACGATATCTGCCATTTGCTCGATATTCGGGGGTGTCCGGCTGTTTTAAGCCCGCAGGGCGAGATCCTGAGAATCATCAACTTGGTTTACGATATGTCGCTCGATAATGCTGAAGACGTGATACAGGATATTGATGAGGATGATCCGGATGTCCTGTTCTCAAAAATTGAAGAAGTTGGTGATCTGCTTGATGATACCAGCAATTCACCGGTTATTCGACTGGTAAATCTGATGTTGTCCCAGGCGGTCAGAAACGAAGTATCGGATATCCATATTGAACCCTACCAGGATTGTTTGAAGATCAGACAGCGCCTCGACGGGATCCTGTACGATATGTTTTCCCCGCCAAAGCATGTACAGGCTGCGCTGACTTCAAGAATAAAGGTGATGGCCAAAATGAACATTGCCGAGAAACGTTTACCCCAGGATGGCAGGATTGAAATAAAAGTTGGTAACAGGGATATCGATATCCGTGTTTCGACGCTGCCGACATCATTTGGCGAACGGGTCGTGCTTCGGCTTCTTGATAAATCAACCGTTCGATTGTCGTTGGCAGATCTTGGCATGTCTGGAGACCGGCTTGATCGGTTTTCCCGATTGATAGGGTCAGCAAATGGTATTATCCTGGTAACGGGCCCGACCGGGTCGGGCAAGACAACGACTTTGTATGCTGCGCTGACAGCAATACATAATGTCGATATCAATATCATAACCATTGAAGATCCGGTGGAGTATCGAATACCGGGGATTGGCCAGGTGCAGGTCAACCCCAAAATCGATCTGACATTCGCTTCGGGTCTGCGCTCGATTGTCCGGCAGGATCCAGATGTTATCCTGATTGGTGAAATCCGTGATCTCGAGACGGCAGAGATTGCAATCCAGTCGGCTCTGACCGGCCATCTCGTCTTTTCGACGGTTCATACCAATGACGCGGCCAGTACGATAACCCGGCTGCGGGATATGGGGCTTGAGTCCTTTCTTATCGCCTCTTCTCTCAATGGCATCCTGGCCCAGCGTCTGGTGAGAATTATCTGTTCAGACTGTAAGGAACGTTATCGTCCCGATCCTGTTGAACTGGAGCGAATTGGTCTTGGTTCCGGTACGGACCGGCAGTTGTTCTTTTACCGGGGAAAAGGATGTGAATCTTGTCATTTCACCGGTTATCGGGGGAGGACAGGGATTTACGAGTTTCTTATTGTTGATGATGAAGTCAAGAACATGATTCTGAATACAGCCGATGCAACACAATTGAAACAATTTGTCTGCAGCAGAGGCATGAAAACGCTTGTTGAAGATGGTGCGGAAAAAGTGATGCAGGGGATAACAACGGTTGAGGAAGTATACCGGGTGGCCCAGGGGTGAGACAGGTATGAGGATATTTTTTGTTATCAGTCTTTATTTCGGCATGTTTTTTCTGGTTCTTGTCGGCAGATCTATCCTGCATGATGGAGCGTTTGATGATCATATTGCTGATGGGGAAAAGGAACGAAAAACGAATTATTCATTGCAGCTTCACTTTTATGAAAGACGACCCTATTACATACGGTATAATGATTATGTGTACGGGGTGATTGCACAACCAATAGCCTCAATGCTGAACAAGATGAATATATCATTTAACTGGGTTGAAACCCCGATCAGTAAACAATTGGAGCTGATTCGTGAAAATCGTGAACCGATCTGTGCCGTTGGCTGGTTCAATACTCCCGAGCGGCAGGAGTATGCAAAGTTCACAAGACAGATATACAGGGATGGCCCATTGATAGCCTTGACCAGGGTGATGGACAGGCGGATAGAGGATAGCGGCTCTCTTGACCGTGTGCTCGCAGACAGTAACTTACGGCTGTTACTGAAGAATGGTTATTTTTACGGCAGCTACGTCGAGAACCGGCTTCATGAATATAATCCATCAATACTTAAAACGAACACAAGCAATATCGGTATGATGGAAATGGTTGTCAATGGTCGGGCCGACTATATGCTGATAACCGAGGTTGAAGCTGATGATCTGCTTGTCCATTCTTCCATAGATAGAAATGATTTCAGGAAAGTTCATTTTAAGGATGTGCCGTTAGGTAACAGACGATATCTTATCTGCAGCAACATGGTGGGGGATGATATGATAGAGCAAATAAATGATGGTATTGTTCGTTTCCTCGATATTTCTGGTGATATCAGGTACCCATGAAAGGTGTAGATCACAGGGCTGTTTTTTGGATACCGTTTCTGGTGACGATCATTTTGTTTTCCGTTTTTGTCTTTACGTTTGAATACCATTCAATGCAGGTTGCCAAAAGACAGCTGGATGAACATGCACGTATTATCGGAGATGATCTATGGCATTTCAACCACCCGAGTGCGGTTGAATACTTGAAACTTGCGGCTAATACGAGTCATTATCAGCATGTCAGTGTTGTTTATAAAAATGGCCAGATTTTTGAAGAGGTATTCTCCAATACGCCGACCTTATGGGAACGGGTCGGGATTCGCCTGCAACTTGTTCATCGTGTCCTGCTTTCCTCTCCGGTACGATACAATAAGAGATCTATTGGCAGGATTGAGGCGATTTGGCTCCCTCAGACCCTGTTTCCGTCTGTTCTTGTCTTCAGTTTCATGAATTTACTGCTGATTATTTTCTTTCTTTACCAGCGGGTGAGCAGAGAGAAAATTTTTCTTGAGGAAAAAGTCAGGGAACGAACAGAAGACCTTTATGAACAGAAGATAGAAGGCGAACTGATCAACAAGTATCTGGAATCTGTCAGTAATGAGTTTCAGGCGTTGCTTGATAATTCACCGGTAGGTATTCTTTTCAATGATTTTAACCGCGTCATCAAACGGGTGAATTCAGAGATAACACGGATAACCGGTTATCTGCCGGAAGAACTCATTGGTGGAACAACCAGGATCTTTTATGAATCGAAAGAGATCTATGAAAAACATGGTCGACGTAACTATCCGGTCCTGAAAAGAGAGGGGTTTCTGCAGATGGATTCGGAAATCCTGAGAAAAGATGGCACACCGGTTCTCTGTAGATGGCATGCGAGGGTCATAACCGGTGTGCATGATATAAGCGGGGTGGTCTGGATTCTTGAGGATATATCACTTCAGCAAAAGATGGAGAAGGAAATCCTCAGGGTTAAAAAACTTGAATCGGTTGGCGTGCTTGCCGGTGGTATCGCCCACGATTTTAATAACCTGCTCATGGCCATTCTCGGCAATATATCTCTCGCGGCAACGATGACTCGAGACAATGAAAATGTTCAGGAATTTCTTGCTATTGCTGAAAAAGCGTCAAACCGGGCGAAAGACCTGACTTCCAAACTGCTTACCTTTGCCAGTGGAGGAGAACCGGTTAAAACGGCCGAATCTTTGCCTCAATTGCTGGAAGATTCTGCCTCTTTTGTTTTATCTGGCAGCAATGTCATGTGTCTCTACGAATTTGATGATGATGTCTGGCCGGTTAAAATGGATAAGGGGCAGATCAATCAGGTGACCCAGAATCTGGTACTCAATGCAAAACAGTCGATGGCATCCGGAGGAACGGTCACCATTTCCTGTGATAATATCGACGATGGTACGCTGATTCCCGGATTGAGCAAGAGAGCCTATGTTCGGCTCCGGGTCCGGGATGAAGGCAGTGGTATCGAACAGAGTAATCTTGAAAGGATATTTGATCCCTATTTTTCAACCAAGGGTAAGGATGCAAATAAAGGGAGCGGTCTTGGTCTGGCAATTGTTCACTCAATTGTTTCAAAGCATGGCGGCCTGATAACGGTTGACTCCACCGTGGGTGAGGGGTCTCTTTTTACGGTATATATGCCAGCGGTGCCCGAAGCTCAGCCGGTGTCAGAATACAGGACAGATACGGCAGCTGTTTTTGGCAAGGGAAGGGTTCTGGTTATGGATGACAATAGGGATATCTGTAATGTAGCCAGAAATATGCTGGATTATCTCGGTTATGAATCTGAGGAGGTTTATAATGGTCATGACGCGGTTACTTTATATGAGCGGGGCCTGAAACAGGGTGAAAGATTTGATGTGGCTATTATGGATCTGACCATTCCCGGTGGCATGGGGGCTGAAGAAGCGGTCAAGTTGATTCTTGCTGTTGACCCGAAAGCAAAGGTTATTGTTTCCAGCGGTTACGTGCGGGATGTCGTTCTGGAAAATTATCAGGCATATGGCTTCTGCGCAAATGTGTCGAAACCGTATCAGCTCAGTGAATTGTCGTCGGTTCTGAAAAAGGTTCTTGATGGCTAGATATACGTGCGGTAACGATGATACTTTTTCAAGTTGATTGACGTTGTTGAATGGACAATTCTTCTGTGGTCAAAATTTGATAATTGTAACGTCTTAGGAATAAAAATAAGGAGCAGTAATGATTTTTATCTCATTTCTCGGAACGGGAAGCTATCTAAACTGTAACTATATTTACGGGAAACAAAGGTGCGAAAATGTTTTCTTTATCCAAACTGCCATTCGTGATTTATTTGCCAGCAAGGCGGAGAAAAACCTGATATTTGTTACCGAAGCTGCTGAAAGAAAAAATCTGACCGGATTACAGGAAGAAGCTGTAGGGAAGAATTTGTCGCCGATGACTCCGGTTTGTATTCCTGAAGGTGCATCGGAAGGGCAGCTTTGGGAAATATTCAGGACGATATCGGAGAAGATTCCGGAAGGAGAAGAAATCATTTTTGATATAACGCACTCCCTGCGATCTCTGCCCACTCTGATGACCATCCTTGTCAACTATTTAACGGTGGTGAAAAAGACTTCTTTGCAGAGCTGCTATTATGGTGCCTTTGAAAAACTGGGCCCTCCTGACAAGGTTAAAACCATTCCCATTGAAAAACGAGATGCGCCCATTTTTAATGTCACACCGTTTTTTGAGCTAAACAAATGGACACGAGCCATTGATGACTTTACTCGATATGGCCATGCTGGGTTACTTGTAGAAATGGTAGAAAAAGGAACCGTTCCTGTCATTACAAATAATACAGGAGAAGAAAAAGTGTTTGCTTACGATCTAAAAAAGGCAGTGGAGAATATTGGTCATTTTTCCCGCTATATCCATACTTCCAACCAATACGAGCTGTGTAAAATGGATATACAGACACGTATTGTAGAACGCCTTGTCAGTCTTGAAAAACCGCGGAAGACTATCCTGTCTCTTACACCAATAGCTAGACCTTTGAAAAATATTCAGTCTTTTTTTTCTGATTATGAGAACAGCACTTTTTTAAATGGATTTCGAGCAGCCAGAGATTGTGCTAGATTTCACCTTATTCCCCAGGGATTCACTATCCTCCAGGAAACCATCATTTCTCTGGAAACTGAGAAATACCAGAATAAAATGAAAGAAGCAGGTCTGAAGAAAGAGCGTGGCCAGCGGCAATTTATTTCTGCTCTTCTTGGCTATTCTCCCAAAACTGACTCTATGGGTTTGAAAGATGTTTTACAACAATACAAGCTGTTAACAGAATCAATCCGGGATAATTTGGATGAAAACTTTCTTGGAAATTACAAGGGTATAACGGAGGTTCGTAATCGTCTCAACCACGGTGGAACAAACCCTGACAACCGCATCAATAAAAAAGGGGATTTTGTAGATAAGCTTAAAGAACAAGCATGTAGCATGCTCGACCACTATCGTTCTTCCCGACAATGACAAAGAGAGTAAAAGTCAAATAATATCGAATGCGCCGGAAGTTTCGATCAGCATTCCCTTACCGATAATTTCAGTTTTTGCGGCACAGCTGGCGCAGAGTGGGAAAAATTTCACACCATCCTCAGCGGGATCGATTATTTTGCCAATATCGACCTGTAACCGGCGAAAATCACTGCCACTCAGATCTGTTTCAAATTTGGATTTCTGTATTCGAACCCCATAATCTTTGAGAATTTTCGCGACCCTGTTAAGTCGTTTACAATCAGCAATATCATAGATAATAAAATAGACCATTTTTGTTTCTTTAAAAAATTTGATACTGTAACTGAGAAATTTTAATTCCCTGTCCCTGGATCAGTGCTTTTGCATAGCAGCGACGGCAAAGGTGATAGATCCGCAGGTGATCATGAAGCAGATTAAGATTCTGTTCAGCATATTGTCGCACCACTTTTAATTCTTCCCTGTTTAATTCACATTCGAAAACCGATTTTTGAGTATTAATTCCTAGTTCACGAAGAAAACGATGCAGTTTTCTTCTTCTTTTGTTGCCCTTCTTGTCGGCTTTTATATCATAGGTAATAATGACTCTCATCGCAGTAGCAGGGGCTGGTACCTATTCAAACTGCCTTCCACGTAACGCCGATACCGTCTTGCCTGACAAACGATGGCCTCAGACCAGGAGATTTTTCGTTCTTCTGGTTCGTAAAGAAAAACAGTGGCAAGTTTTCGTTCCCATTGAACAATCACTTTTTTCATTGCTTCCGGTTTTAATTGGACAGGAAACCGCCCAGCGACTCCTTCACTAGGTATGGTAAAAACTTCTTCTACCTGTTGGACGGGAACATCAAAGAACTCATTTTCCGGTTCTTTGTTTTCAAGATGCACCTCTGCCAACTCCTCTTCTTGGTCTTCCTCCCTCAAGAGCCGGAAATCAACATCAGATTTTAAAATATTCATATTAAAAAGGGCTAAAACAAGAGTATCAACAAGGATTGGTCTAAATTCCTCCATGAGATCAAGGACCAGGGAATAACGACCATAATCTGGAGTATGAAGGGCGCCGATATAGGGATCAAGTCCGGCTTGACGAATAGCACTGTACACCTGATTGTAGAGAAAGGTGTACAGCAGGGAAAGCAGCGCATTGACTGGATCGGTTGGTGGTCGACGAACACGGCGGGTAAAGCCTTGATCACGATCAAAACCACTGTTGAAAAGGCTGAAATAAAGAGCGCTGCCTTGCCCCTCATATCCCCGAAGTGAATCGACTGTTTTGGCGGAAGTTATGTGGTGTCCAATCTTACGAATTTTTTTCGCTTTATGAGCAATATGGTCCTTTTTCTTTTTACGATGGATACGCATCAATACTGTACTGAGGTTGGCAAGTTTTCCAAAAACAATTTGGCGCGCGAAATCAAGACAAAACGAATTATCGTCCAGTAATGTGAACTGTTTTCTTCGTAAAATGATATTTTTTTGTTCCGGAATGGAAAATCGTCCCATGTAGCGGCCGTCACGAGTAAGAAATACGGTGTCAATTCCGCTGCGAAAAAGCATATTACGGGCAGAGGGTGTCAGCTGGATATTGCCACAGAGCAGCAATTGATCCACTTTATGGATAAAGATCGTTTTATGGATGTCTTGGCCACATTTTACCAGAAGATGCCGTCCTTCTCTGGTAATTCGAGCTCCTTGAGTGGTTACATAAATTCGCATGTTTCTTCCTCAATAACAGTAAACAGAGTGACAAATCACAAAGAGTTTGAAGTATCTTTTCAATTCAGGTCTGTTCCTTCCTTACCTTCCAAAATTATCTTTTCAACATCTCTGTAAACGTCGTAATCCCTTTTCAATTCAGGTCTGTTCCTTCGAGTTGGAAGCATTCAGGATGGAATTTTCTATCGGTCGTAATCCCTTTTCAATTCAGGTCTGTTCCTTCAACAGAAAAAAGCGGCAAAATCTGCAAGCCGTAAAACAAAAAGTCGTAATCCCTTTTCAATTCAGGTCTGTTCCTTCAAAACATTAAAAACAGGAGAAACATCATGACCACGGCGTCGTAATCCCTTTTCAATTCAGGTCTGTTCCTTCGGCTGCGACCGGCAAAACAGTACCGGATATCGCTGCCGTCGTAATCCCTTTTCAATTCAGGTCTGTTCCTTCAGAAGTATGCGGGCTTGTATCCGGCCATCGTAACGATGTCGTAATCCCTTTTCAATTCAGGTCTGTTCCTTCCAATTTTTCGGTCAGGGCTCTGACCGAAGCCCTGCTGAGTCGTAATCCCTTTTCAATTCAGGTCTGTTCCTTCAGCGTCCGAACACCGTGACCGGATAATCCAGTTTCCGGGTCGTAATCCCTTTTCAATTCAGGTCTGTTCCTTCCAGCACAGAAGGACAAAGCCGGCAATCCGATAAAAGAGTCGTAATCCCTTTTCAATTCAGGTCTGTTCCTTCGGACGAACGTACACGAAGGCGGTGGGCACCAACCCGAGTCGTAATCCCTTTTCAATTCAGGTCTGTTCCTTCTGAAATATCAGCCAACTGCAATCTGGTATCAGATAAAAAGTCGTAATCCCTTTTCAATTCAGGTCTGTTCCTTCGCACGACCGCTTCCATCCGGTCGAGGAGGTGTCAGAGTCGTAATCCCTTTTCAATTCAGGTCTGTTCCTTCAGATGCCAAAAAAGCGGCTAAATCTGCAAGCCGCAAAACGTCGTAATCCCTTTTCAATTCAGGTCTGTTCCTTCCGGCGCAAAAGGACAAAGCCGGCAATCCGGTCACTGTCGTAATCCCTTTTCAATTCAGGTCTGTTCCTTCAGCAAAAACAGCAAAAACAGTAAAGAAACAGACCACCCCGGGTCGTAATCCCTTTTCAATTCAGGTCTGTTCCTTCGAAGTATGCCGGCCTGTATCCGGCTGTGGTAACAATCGTCGTAATCCCTTTTCAATTCAGGTCTGTTCCTTCAACAGCAAAAACAGCAAAAA
>PDWJ01000297.1_pt1 | contig 75949 bp, 65 predicted proteins | sample 1430881 | NCBI WGS metagenome assembly PDWJ01 (sample SAMN01162460, study PRJNA174530) | Oral metagenome, whole genome shotgun sequencing project. | biome: Marine environment; feature: Marine mammal; material: Swab sample of the gingival sulcus; isolation source: swab sample of gingival sulcus...
GCTCATCGATTCGAGTCAAGGCAGCAAGCAACAAGTCGACAAGCGTTTCTTTGTCGAGTTGAAGTAGTCGTTCTCGACTTACGTCCTTCAGTGATACATCCATATATCCATATTAGTCGGTTTGTTACAAATCAGCATCTTTTTATCAGCTCCGGTCTTTACCTGAGTAGTTACTTGACTCGTGCAATTTCCACACGAATAGAAATTGCAAAGCAAGTGCCGGACTTTATTCCTCAATGACAACTTTCCCCAATATATATCGATCCCCGATGGCATTCCCTTGGTCATCAATTTGATAAAGACGCCGGAGAGTAAACTGCTCATATAAACCGACTTCAATGATATATTCACCGGGTGGGACACCCTCTAAGGTTATGCGATAAGGATCCAGAAATTCTTGACCTGGAAGCCATTTAGAAAACCATAGATACGTTGGAGATGCTCCACCTAGGGGCGTGTAATCCAAAATAACAGGGTGTTCTGCCATGTTTGTTAGGTGTACAAATACTGTGTAACTCTCAGATGGTTTAGCAAGAGCTTCCCATTTAACAATGAGATGTAACGTATCGCTTGAGCGAGCATTAATAGTAGTCCAAGGGGCATGAACACTTTCTCTGTTATGAATAAGTATGCTCTCAACTAACCCAATTTCATTTCGAAAGTTAGCAAGGATATGGTCTGTGGATGGAGGCGATACATGTGAGCTAACATCAAGAATACCTAAGTCAATGTTGGCATTTAAATCTTTGTCACCATTGATTTGGTGAATTTTTAAAGTAACCGGATATTTGCCCTCAGCCATGTTAAGCGGTAATGAAAAATCAAATCGCTCAACCACTACCTCACCAGGTAAATAAAAAGGTGTCAATAAATGGCTATCAGTCGTATATTGATACCGAAAGTCGCCTATTTCCAGCGCTGGTACATAATAGTTTTCGGTTTTTCTAGGAACACGCAGTGCAATTGTTAAGGGTACATAATCACCTGCCGTTACTTGACGTTTGGGCAGAGTATATCCAACAACTTCTATCTCACTGACTACATCTTCCAGTAAAGTTAGCTCTGAAGGTACGATAAAGTTTTCTGGGCTTTTGGCTTCCAAAACTTGGTACAATGCTCCACGTGGTCGTAAACGAAATCCTGGAGAAAGATCATAAGCCGTGTAAAAGATGGAACTCTCAAACCTGCTTAAATAAACAGACCCTTTAGGCAGATACTCAAAAATATAGTCCAGCCATGTCTTTGCTGCTGAGACGAAAACAGGACGCGCATCACTTTCGTTCAGGGAACGATGCTCTACTAAATCAGCATACCATAGTGGAGTCATGTGTTCCCAGTCATTTAATATGACTGCCCCTTCAGAACTGTCATCAAACCACTCGAATATCGCATTGTAATAATCTTCTCCTTCTCGATAATCACGGAGAGAGAGGGGGCCGTATTGTATGACCTGTAACAATGGTCCCAAGATGAAAATTAGCCCTAGAAGTATATTATAGCTCCAACCGGGTGTTAAAAAGTGTGTACGAATCCAGAGCCATATGGAAATAAGCCCCATGCCACTAAGTAGTCCCACTAACAAAAATGGACCTATTAGATAAGCCATTACATCCTGTACGGTATTTATAGTAAATAGGTAGTTGAGCAAGAATGCACCACCGTAAAGAAGTGCCAGCAGCCTTTGTTCATAACCTTTTCTGACTAGCCACCCTGTACCCAATACAGCTAATATGATAATTGGCAATCTGTACTGCAAACGTAACAATGTCCAGAAAACTAGCAACCTATTTAGTTGATCTGCCCAGCCATAGTAAAATAAGTTACCTTTCAGGCCTCGTGCTAATGTTAGATCAAGAAATCCATCAATGGTATTCATGTTGCTCAGGAATTGAGTTCCAATTAAATCAGAACTACGAAGTGGAAAATAAAGGAATAGTGATAGGCCTACAAGACCCCAGGCTGAGCATTTGACTAAAATGGCACCCAATGTACGCCAATTTGTGTGTTGGGTGCGCAACTTCAACAGAATAAACAAAATGTATGCAGGGAAGGCAATAGCTGTAAGAGGGTGGTGTGTAATCCCCAGTCCAACAGAAAAGGAAAGGAGATACAGCCATTTGCTTTTTAAGGGAGTAGAGTAGTACCACTTTGTAAGTAAATACAAATTGAATGAGAGAAAGGTTGCAGTGATAATGTGTGGGTTAGCATGAATCGCGTGCTGCCAGAAATCGGTTGCCCAGGCAATGGTAAATGATGTAATCAAGGCTATCAAATGGCGACTGTGATAAGGTATATTAAAGGAGCGAGAATGTAAGAGTATGCTCCCATAGATGCATAAGATAGCAATGGTGGCGGAGGTTGCACTTAATACATGCATTCGCCAGGCAATTGAGCCAAAGGGTATGGTTTCTTGAAACAATTTGCCAACTAAAGTAATAAAGGCGTACCCGGGTGGGTGAGCAATACCAAGAACGTGAGCAACAAAAGTGTACTCTGTAGGATCGCCAATGACGATGGAATAAGGTAAACCAAGAAGGAAGATTACTGGAATTAAAACAAACCCAAGTGCATACAACCCTCTAAAAAACATATGTTTACTATGCTCTTTTCTTGATTCATTGTTAGCTGTTTGGTGTTTCAATTTGTTTCTCCTCGTCTATACCGTTGCTTTCTATATAAGAAGTGTAGTCAGTGTATCACCATGAGCCACTTTATGAAACGCGGACGCAGGAACTAGGTTTTCCCTATGGATTGCCGCGAATGTGGGGCTGGCGGTTTAGTCTTTTGCTCGAATAGTAACATACTAACTCATGTTGGAGCATATAGTTCAATCTAAAGTTGGTGCCCCCCAAAAAAGAGAAGGAACAAATTCACCCAAATGGCAAATTGTACCTTCTAATCCTGTCAAAGCGGCTAAAATGAATTGTTTTCGTTCACGTTGTTCCCGGTCAGCTTGTCGTCTTTTGCTTGTTGCCGTGAGACTTTTTTGGTATGCTTTTTGCCTGTAATGGGGTGATCTTTTATGTGAAACTCTTCTGTTAATGGTTTTCACCCAAAGCCCCCCCATTTTCTCCTTCACGCTATTTTGTTAGGTTAATGTTCAATTGTCTATTTACTATACAGTTTATGTCTGAAACAATTTATCAGTTCAAAGTTACCCTCAAAGAAATTTACCCCCCTATTTGGCGCCGTTTTCAAGTGCGCAGCGATATTACTTTTTGTGAATTGCACAAAACTCTGCAAGTTGTGATGGGGTGGTGGAACTGTCACTTGCACTTGTTTCAAGTAGACGCACTTACGATCACGGACAAAAAAACGTTGGCTGAATGGAGTGAAGATGGAACGCCGGATCATGTAATCCAACTGGACAAGATCGTTAAGCAAGAAGATACAACGTTTACCTACGAATATGATTTTGGTGATAGTTGGGAGCATGAATTGGTTCTGGAAGCAATTTTGCCGGTGGATGAAACGGCCGTTTACCCTTGCTGCTTGGCTGGTGAACGTGCTTGCCCGCCCGAAGATTGTGGCGGCCCATGGGGCTACAAACTATTTCTCGAAGCTCTGCAAAACCCAGAACACGAAGAACATAGCAACTACCTGACGTGGGTCGGCGGTGCCTTTGACTCTGAAGCATTTGATCTGGATCATGTGACCCGGCAGCTGCGCGAAGGCGTCTATTGGCAAGGTGAAATGGTAGCTCCGCCCTTAACCTCAACGCAAACTTTTACGCCTCAGGGGCAATGGTTCTGGGACAGCATCCCCGAACATATTCAGGCTAAAATTATCAGCACAGTCTGGTGCCCTCATTGTGGCGATGCGACAACCATCGTCAATTTTAAAGGTAACATAAAGCAGGGAGATTTGCTTTTGCGCGGTGAATGTATTCGTTGTGGCGGTTTTGTTACCCGACTTATCGAGGGTTCCTAATCGGCAAACCAGATTCAATTTTTGTTGCCAGCTTCTCTCAACATCTTAGCAGGATACATGCTCAACTCTTCTTTGATGCCCATTGTGTCAATATGGGGGTGGGACAATTCATACTCAGACTTTAGCGTAGAAGTTGAGGGCAAAGAGGAACAATAGCATGACACAAGAATCTGTAGACAAACCTGGCAAAAGCGGAGCTGACGCTAACAACCCGCCAAATCCAGAGGTATGGTTCTGGACAGCGAAAGTGAAACGGCGCATATTTACAGCCGACTACCAATAAAAGTATGCAAATCGGGCAAAATCGAGATTTGTGGTGGTGTGGCTCGCATATGACGCTTGAATGATATTTTGAACGATGTTTTGAACGGTATAAGGTAAATTTATGGCTAAGCAGAGAGAGCAAGCAGTACAATTGAAAAACCAAGTTCAAGCCTTAGAGGAAGAATTGGCTCAATTACACAGTAACAATCAAATTATCTGGGGATTACTGGTTCAAATTGGTAATCGATTACAGCGATCCTCAACGGCCATAAAAACGGCCGTTTCCAGCCTATTAGATTACGATATTTTTTGGGACGAAGCCACACAGTATGAATTTTTACAAGCAATCGACAATAGTAATGATGAATTGGCAAACTTTATCGTTTTAATCACGCTTGCCTTCCGCAGCCAGTCCCAAACCCTAGAAATAAACATAGAACCAAACGTACTTCAAGAAATCCTGGCCACCCTCCAAATTAGTCTTGCTAAAAACAACCCCCAAATCCAATTCGATATTCGTTACCCTTCCGTTGGTCGCCCAGCCCTGGTCGATTATCATTATTTGTTACTGGCTCTTTCCCTTGTTGCCGAGGTCATTCTCAGCGAAGAAAAAGAGAAGGTTGTTTTTTCTGTTATAGCCACAGAAGATATAGAATATTGGCGACTACAACTCAGTCACCAAAATTCATCACTTATCAATATCATTCGTCAATTCCTAGAGCAGGCCGATGATATCGCATCCATTGTTGACAAGATATTGCCAGAAAATGCCTTAAAATTAATGACCGCATGCCGCATTTTACATCTACAAAGGATTACATTGTGTCAACAAACGCCATCCTCCGAGCCACCATCCGTTTGCATCCAAATACCAATTGATATTAAAAGTGTACAACATGAACAGCTATGATTTTGTGACAAAAATTCATTCAAATATGAGCTTGCAACATTGAAAATGGTTCCAGCTAAAATATTATTGATTAACGATGAACCAAATATTTTGCGCACCTTGCGCCGTAATCTAACCAGTCGTGGGTATGCAGTATCCATTGCCTTTGATGGCGAAGAAACAGAGAACATGGTCGCGCATACCGCATTTGATCTATACATACTCAACCTGGATTTTAACACCTTGCAGGTAGATGGCTTAGCTATCTGTCGTCGCCTGCGCGAGGTGAGTTTGGCTCCAATTATCATTCTTTCTGCAGTTGGTTCAGAAAAGATGAAAATTGATGCTTTGGATTTAGGCGCCGACGACTATCTAGTAATGCCATTTAGCATGGGCGAATTTCTGGCAAGAGTTCGTTCTGCTTTAAGACGCTGGGTTGCCTACAACAACAAGAAGCCCGAGGCAGCCAATATCATTGCCTCTGATGATCTATTAATTGATTCCGATGCACGCCGGGTGACTGTAGACGGTGAGGAAATTCATTTAACCCCCACTGAATACGATCTTCTCTTTTACCTGGCTAAAAATGAGGGGAAAGTAATTGCCCATCGTGAATTGCTCCAATCTGTATGGGGGCCAGAATATGGTGACGAGCGAGAATACTTACGTGTATTCATTTCACAATTGCGCCGAAAAATCGAGCAAAACTCACTGCATCCTGAGCATATCTTGACCGAGCCTGGCGTCGGATACCGTTTCACCTAATTGACTACCATCTTTTACCTGTCCCACACTCGTGCTATCCGGCATAAAAACCTTATACTTTCCTTACTTTTTCTTTATGCAGCCCTTACCGGGTTTGTGCTAAGTTGTCGAAACTTAGGCCTGCCATGCTTTTGTGCCAGGCACAGGTTTGCCTATCTTTCCCCTTTCAGGGGATATGGCAGTGACACTTTATCGACCTCCAAAACGATTCAGGAGAGTGCAAATGAGCAAAATAGAACCCGGCATACTGTATAGCAAAGAAGATGAATGGCTTAAAGTCGAGGGGGACGAGGCGATTGTAGGCATTACCGACCACGCCCAAAGTGCCCTATCAGACATTGTTTATCTGGAACTCCCTGACATTGGCGATTCCTTCAATATCGATGACACCTTTGGCGTCATTGAATCCGTTAAAGCTGCGGCTGACCTTTATATGCCTGTTTCTGGTGAAGTAACGGCCGTTAACAACAACCTACTTGATACTCCAGACCTGGTAAATTCTGACCCCTACCATGCGGCCTGGATGGTCAAAATCAAGCTCAGTAACCCCACCGAGCTGGATGCTTTAATGGATGCAGACACTTACGCAAAATATTTAGAAACCCGCAACTAAACATTCTGTTGGCTAAACTCCCTTACAAACAAACCAATCAGAACCGTAGAAGCCTTGTGGATTAGCCCCAAAACTTGATTAACAAAGCATAGTGACCGTCTGAAAAATTAACCCCCGTTTTTCAGGGGGAAAGGTCACTTGAAATGCATCCATAAATAAGTTAAGGAACTGACGGATGCGCACATAGAGCGGCTGTCTGCAAGCTAATTATTAGAATTGTGCGGATGGTTCATCACCATTCCCTATTCCCTCTGGAGAAAACCATATGAGCATGCAAGGTTATCCTAAAACCAACTGGCAAGATTTTATCGAAGCTACCCATGAGTCCACGACTGATGGTCATTCCTCACTTAACAATCGGGATTTATTGCAACCGGCCGACCGCTTCGTCAAGCGCCATATCGGGCCGCGCAGCCACGATGTGACCCACATGTTAAAGTCATTGGGTTTGTCTTCACTAGAAGAACTAGTTGACCAAGCCGTGCCCCACTCTATCCGCATGGATGGACATTTAAAGCTAGAACCACCACGCAGTGAAACGGCCGTTCTCAACGAACTCCGTCAACTGGCAAACCAAAACAAATGCTTTCGTTCATTTATCGGCATGGGTTATTACGGCACCGTCACCCCCTCAGTTATCCAACGCAACATTTTAGAAAACCCCGGCTGGTATACCCAGTATACCCCTTATCAACCAGAGATTTCCCAAGGACGCCTGGAAGCATTAATCAACTTCCAAACGATGGTTGCCGACCTGACTGGCCTGGAAATTGCCAACGCCTCCTTGCTAGACGAAGGCACCGCCGCTGCCGAAGCCATGACCCTGTGCCGTCGCGCCCTACCTCGCAAGGCAAAGGCCAACACCTTTTTTGTCTCCGAACGGTGTCATCCCCAAACCATCGCTGTTGTACAAACCCGCGCCACCCCATTAGGCATTAACGTCATCGTTGGCGATCATGAAACCTATGATTTTGCCCAAGAAACCTTTGGCGTACTTGTCCAATACCCCACCACTGATGGCGATGTGCTAGATTACGCCCCCTTCGCCGCCAAAGCACATGAAAATGGGGCAATGGTTGTCGTGGCCGCAGATATTTTGTCCCTGGTATTACTGCGCCCACCTGGCGAATTTGGTGCAGATGTAGCCGTGGGCAACACACAGCGTTTCGGCGTGCCCATGAGCTTTGGCGGTCCCCACGCCGCTTACATGGCCACCATGGAAAAATACCAACGCATCATGCCTGGTCGCCTCATTGGCGCCTCTGTTGATGCCAACGGCAAACCTGGCTACCGTTTAGCCCTGCAAACCCGCGAACAGCATATTCGCCGCGACAAAGCCACCAGCAACATTTGTACCGCGCAAGTGTTGTTAGCCATTATGGCCTCCATGTACACAGTTTATCACGGCTCCGAAGGGTTGCGCCGCATTGCCCGGCGCGTCCGTCTCTTCACCCTGATTCTGGCCGAAGGATTGCGTCAATTAGGGTACACCGTTAGCGACAAGGCACCCATTTTCGACACAGTACGCATTAGCGATGGTCCACTATCACAAGAAGCAATTCTTCACGCCGCCCTCTCCAAAGAGATAAACCTGCGCTACTATGACAATGGTGACATAGGCATTTCCCTAGACGAAGCCGTGTCAACAGATGAACTAGAAAGCCTCTTCGAGATTTTTGGCGGCCGTAGGCTGGATATTGAAACCATCGCCGACGGCATTACACTAGCCTATGACAAACTGCACCAACGAACCAGCGAGTTCCTGACCCATCCCGTCTTTAATAACTACCAATCAGAAACAAAGATGATGCGCTACATTACCTGGCTGCAAAATCGGGATTTGTCGCTAACCCACTCCATGATTCCTTTGGGGTCTTGCACCATGAAGCTAAATGCAGCAGTAGAGATGTTGCCCATCACCCTGCCAGAATTTGCCCAGATGCATCCATTTGCCCCGCCCGATCAAACAAGAGGATACCGAGAACTCTTCCGCCGATTAGAATCGTGGTTGGCAGAGATCACCGGTTTTGCTGCCATCTCCTTGCAGCCTAATTCTGGTGCTTCTGGCGAGTATACAGGCATGTTAACCATTCGTGCTTACCATCAATCGCGCGGTCAGGGGCATCGCCGCATTTGCCTCATCCCCAGTTCCGCACATGGCACCAACCCGGCCAGCGCCGTCATGGCAGGGATGAAGGTTGTGGTCGTGAAATGTGATGATAACGGCAACGTAGATGTGGCAGACCTGAAAGCGCAGGCAGCCAAGCATGAGGATAATTTAGCGGCATTGATGATCACCTATCCTTCCACACATGGCGTGTATGAAGAGGCAATTGAGGAAATTTGCGCCATCGTTCATGCGCACGGTGGGCAAGTGTATTTGGATGGCGCCAATATGAACGCGCTGGTTGGGCTAACCCGCCCCGCCAAGGATTTTGGCGCAGACGTATGTCATCTGAATCTACACAAAACATTTGCCATTCCGCATGGTGGTGGCGGACCAGGCGTTGGCCCCATTGGCGTAGCCGCGCACCTGGCTCCGTTTTTGCCAAACAGCCCTGTCGTTAGCGGCGTGGGTGGCGAGCAATCAGTTGGCGCAGTCTCTTCAGCTCCGTGGGGCAGCGCAGGCGTCATACCCATTTCCTACGCATATATTGCCATGATGGGCGATTGGGGATTAACCGTGGCTACGCAAATGGCGATTTTGAATGCCAACTACATCGCTAACCGGCTAGAACCTTTCTTCCCGGTGCTGTATCGCGGCAAGCATGGCCGTGTTGCTCATGAGTGCATCGTAGAGCTGCGTCATCTGAAAGAGTACGTAACGGTGGATGATGTGACCAAGCGGCTGATGGACTTTGGGTTTCACGCGCCGACCATGTCGTTCCCGGTGCCCGGTACGCTGATGATTGAACCGACGGAAAGTGAATCCCTGGAAGAATTGGAGCGATTCTGTGAGGCGATGATCGCTATTCGTGGCGAAATTCAAGCTATTCAGGATGGTGAAGTCAGCCATGAGGATAGCCCGCTGGCACATGCGCCACATACAGCGCAAGTGGTCACAGCGCAGAATTGGGATCGCCCGTATAGCCGTGAGCAGGCCGCTTTTCCTTCAGCCTTTACCCATAAATCCAAGTTCTGGCCTTATGTGGGGCGCATTGACAACGTTTACGGCGACCGCCATCTGGTTTGCACTTGCATACCGATTGAGGCGTATGAGGCAGAATAGCGGCGGAGATTGACCGGTTTACTGCCCAGTGCCCATCGCCATATTAGGGAATGGCTTACATGCCATCCAGCCTGGCAAAAACGGGCACAGAAATTGAGATAATGGAGCGCAGTAAAGGGAAGCAGGCGGTGGTAGCGAAACGGCCGTTTTACATGCCAGCTTACTGTCGCTGAGCAAAAAGGAGATAATTTCAAGGAATTGTCATGAACAATGTTAGAGCAGACAAACATATCAAATTATTCATTCCGGGTCCTACTGAAGTGCGCCCAGAAGTGTTGGATGCACAAACAGATTGGATGATTGGGCACCGGATGCCCGAATGCCTGGATTTAATCGGCCGTATTCGGCCAAAACTAGCCAAAGTATTCCAAACAGAAAAACGGGTTCTCATCAATGCCTCCACGGGCACTGGTTTTATGGAAGCCGCTATCCGCAACGTCACCAATGGTAAAGTGCTTAATTGCGTCAATGGGGCATTTAGCCAACGCTGGCATGACATTACCGTGGCCTGTGCCCGTGAGAACGAACTGCTTGATGTGGAGTGGGGACAGCCTGTGTTGCCAGAAGCTGTTGCCGAACGGCTGGCACAGGGCGGCTTTGATGCGATTACGGTGGCTCACAACGAAACCAGCACGGGCGTAACCAACCCCATCGAGGCCATTGCCCAAGCCGTGCGCCGCGCTCCCCAGGGCGAGAACATTATGATCCTGGTAGATGCTGTCAGCAGCATGGCCGGTGTATCTATCCCCTTTGATGATTGGGATTTAGACGTGTTGCTGACCAGCAGCCAAAAGGCGTTTGCTTTGCCCGCTGGTTTGGCGTTTGCTGCCGTTTCCGACCGCGCCATGGCCAAAGCCAAAACTGTGCCTGGGCGAGGTTGGTATTTTGACTTCCTGGTATTGGAGAAATATTTGTTAAAAAACCAGACACCAGCCACAACGGCCGTTTCCCTTCTTTACGCCCTGGACAAACAACTCGACGACATGATGGCCGAAGGCATGGAAAACCGCTGGGCACGTCATCTGGCCATGCGCGACCGCACCATTCAATGGGCTGAGACGCGCGGATTAACCTTGTTTGCCCCCGCAGGCTACCGCTCCCCCACAGTAACCTGCATCAGCAACGACAAAAACTACGACATCCCAGCGCTAAATGCCTTCCTGCGTGAACGAGGCATGATTATTTCCAATGGCTACGGCTCACTGAAAGGCAAGAACTTCCGCATTGCCCACATGGGGGATTTGCAAATGGACGATATGGAAACACTTTTCAGCGCCATTGATGAGTTCTTAGCAAAATAAGCGCTTGTCATATTTCACATACTTAGTGCGCATCCATCGATTCCGCAACGTATTTATGGATGCGCACAAAGGAAAATAGAAATGGATGATGACCATCGCCCACGTGTATTGGTATACGGCTCGGTACAGACACATTGTTTACAAGCTTTAGCTGATGTGGCGCGGCTGGATATTAAGCCCGACTTATCCCCAGCTGAATTTATAGCCTGCATTGGGGAGTATGATGCCTTAATCAGTGAACCGCCGCATCGTCTTACAGGGCAAATGATTGAGCGGGGTTACCGCTTGAAAGCCATTGGCTACGCCGCATCCCGTTTAGATAACGTGGATGTAAGCGCCGCGCGAGCCATGGGAATTGAGGTGTTTAACGCCCCGGCCAGCAGCGCAGTGGCCATTGCAGAACAAACGTTGTCACAGCTGCTGCTTTTGGCCAATCAGATAGGTCAGGGGCAATTGGCTGGCAAAACGCTGGGGTTGATTGGCTTTGGTCGTATTGGGCAGCAGGTTGCCCAGCGGGCGCACGCTTTCAAAATGCGTGTATTGGCCAATCAGCCGCGGCTAACCCCGGAGCTGGCGTTGGCCGCTGGGATTCAGGCCGTGGATTTGTTGGATCTGTTGCGCGAAGCGGATTTTGTGAGCTTGCACCTGCCTTTTAATGCTGAGACGCAAACAGTGTTGGGCGCAGCAGAGTTTGCGGTGATGAAACCTGGTGTTTGCCTGATTAACACGGGCCATGTCGATTTGCTGGATAACGGAGCCTTGCTGGAGGCGTTGGAGAACGGCCGTGTTGCCGGCGCCGCGCTTTTTGTTCCCCCTGATGACCTGAATCAGGGGGCAAACAGGTCGGTTTCCTCCCTAGCACAGCATAGCCGTGTGCTGCCGGTTCCTTACCGAACAACGATCATAGATAGCAATCACGAGGATTCCGTCCGCGAAATCTGTGAGCAGATTACTGATTTGCTCAGTTCGCAGCAAGCCAGTTCGCTTTTGTCACTAGAAGTTATCCCTATTGAACAGGTATCACCGCATGAGGAGGTGGATGAGAAGCGTGTTGCCCGCCTGATGGCGGCTATCGAAAAAAATCAGAAGCTGATTGACCCTCCCATTGCTGTGTATTGGAACGGCCGTTACGTTATTCTAGATGGTGCTACTCGTTTCACTGCTTTTAAACGGTTGGGCTTTGCCCATCTTATCTTCCAGATTGTTGATACGACACCGGAATCTTTTACCCTGCATACCTGGTATCATACGATTTCCAGCGAACGCTCGTTTGACGAGTTAGTGGCCCATTTGCAGCAGGTGGCGGGTATTCAATTTGAAGAGATTTCGCTAGAGAAAACTCAGTCAATTTTTCAGGATGAGACGGTGCTGTGCTACTTGTTGGCGCGGGATGGCCGCATCATTCTGGTCAAGAGTGCGCCAGATGCCAATCATCTCGAGGTAATGAACAATTTGGTTGCCAGCTATACCAATTGGGGCTCAGTAGAGCGTACGCTGCTCACGGATGTGCCGCGTTTATTGGAGCAATTTTCCCAGTTAACGGCCGTTGCCGTTTTTCCCCAATTTGCTCCTGAAACAGTCTTTGATGTGGCTAGCCAGGGTGGGTTTGTCCCTGCTGGCTTAACCCGCTTCGTGATACCTGGGCGTATCCTTCGGTTAAACATGGATCTCAAGCAAATCAAAGAAAACAACTCTTTAGCGGCCAAACGCATCTGGTTTAAGCAATACCTGGCTGATAGGTTGGCTTCGTCTCGGCTGCGATATTATCAAGAACCCGTCATTTTACTAGACGATTAAGGTGAAGATAGAGCAGCTCAGGATAATCTGCATGGTAAACTAACTTGCTCCTTACCCGTCAAAATCCCCCCTTCCTCCCACAATTTACGCCCATCGCAGCTGGGGGTGGGGGGGCTTTGTTCCATGCTCCAAAACGCAGCCATAATCTTTACATTTTCTTTATATGTGCCTTATGTGTCCTTTACCCCTTCTGTGTTAGATTGTATGAAGTTAAGTAATCACACGTTTGCTTGGTTTATGTGCCATGTTTCACGTTGATCAAGCGCTAATTTATTTAAGCCATGCTCAGTTAAGGATAAACACAAGATGACAACTGGAAACGCAATAAAAACAGTACGTTCTCTTGTACAAGAAATTGATTTCGAAGGCAAGAGTTTACTCTCCATTAACGACCTGACAAACGATCAAATTTATGGTCTATTTGAACTGGCTCGGGCATTAGAACCGTGGAATCGTTCGGCCGTACCGCTGCTTACCGGCAACGTGATGGCTGCGCTTTTTTTCCAGCCCAGCACACGCACTCGCATGAGTTTTGAAACGGCTATGGCTCGATTGGGTGGGGCAGTGGTAACTGAAGCTACCCCCCTTGTCTCGTCTTCGATGGCCAAAGAAGAAAGCCTCGCTGATATGATGAAAGTGGTCTCCAAATATGCCAATGTCATCGTATTGCGCCATCCAGACGACGTTGACGCCCGAGATGCAGTTAGCTACTCTGATGCCCCAGTCATCAATGGTGGTTTCGGTCACTGGGAACATCCCACCCAAGCCTTGTTAGATATGTACACCTTGTGGCGAACCCACAATAAAGTGGAAGGCGTCAAAGTATGTATCGCCAGCGCGGATCTGATTGCCGCCCGCACGGGCCATTCCATGGCTTATGGGCTGGCCAGATTAGGTGCTGATGTCACTCTGGCTTGCCCCAAAGCCAACCGCACACCACAAAGCGTCATGAAAAAATTGGAAGCGGTTGGTGGCCACGTGAAAGAAGAGTTTGATTTGTCCCAAGACAGCTTTAATGAGCTTATTGCCGACATGGATCTCGTTTATTTGCCGGGCTGCAGTGCCCCCAAGGGTGCTGAAGCAGAAGCGTTCAAGAAACTTATGGACAGTTACTATGTTCGCTTTGAAACGTTGGATAAAGTACGCCAGGAACAGGATCGTATTATTCATGTCACACACACATTGCCCCGTCGAGCGGGAGAGATGGATTTGCGTATTGATACCACACCCAGCCAGCAATACTTCGAGGCCATTGCCTATAGCGTCTCAATTCGTATGGCGCTTGTAGTCAGCATTCTGGGTGCTTGAGCGGTTGTTGCTTGGTTAGAGAATCTGCCTGTTGCCCCGTTCTGTTCCTTGATGAACATCGATGAGTCTCAGCTCGCATTTGTTCGCGCATTTGTTAACAAACCTTTTTCATAATGACTTAAGGAGGTATTTGCTTAGCTTGCTATTAGCCGTTAAATTTAGAGTGTTGATTTGGTTGATTGAATCTGAATCTGTACCTTTGCGGAGCAGTCTATTATGAAAGTTATTATAACGATTGATGGCGAGCTTTTAGCTTCCAATGTGGCAAGTCAAGGCCTTCTTGGGCAGAAAGAAGCTGTGGGAAAAATCGTCAACAGCTTGAGCAACTTGTTGCAGATGGAGCATAAGATCATCATTGTTCATGGTAATGGCCCCCAGGTTGGCAATATGCTGTTCCGCGGTGAAATTGCCAGCCATGCGATGCCGCCGGTTCCTTTAGATGTTTGTGGTGCTGACACCCAGGGAGCAACAGGCTACTTCTTGCAGCAATCTTTGCGAAATTTATTGTGCAAGAAAGGGTTGAAGCGGGAGGTAACGGCCGTTATCACCCAAGTGCTTGTTGACGCAACAGATCCCGCTTTAGCTGCTCCCATTAAAGGAGTTGGCCCCTTCTTTGATGGCGAGCGAGCGCAAACATATGGTAACACGCGAGGCTGGGAATTTATTATGGTTCCCGGCCGGGGGCAGCAGCGAGCTGTTCCGGCCTACTTGCCCCGGGAAATCCTGGAGATCAACTCGATTCGCTGCCTGATGGAAAACAAGACGATTGTTATTTGTGGTGGCGGTGGCGGAATCCCCGTTCATTACGATTTACATGGACAGTTGACCGGAGTAGAGGCGGTGGTCAACAAATCCCATACAGCCACCTTGCTGGCTAAAGAAGTCGAAGCTGATAGGGTCATTTTTGTGTCACAATGGGAAAAAATAATAACCGCCCTCCCGCAGGCAGTTAAAGGGAAATTTACCCAGTTGACCTTGACTGAACTGAAGGAATTTATTGAACAAAGAAAAAACGAATTAACCGATTCGATGTACCTTAAGCTGGTGGCTAGCTGTAAATTTTTGGCCACCCCCGGTAAATCTATCTGCATTTTACCGCCAGAACAGCTTGAGGAAGTTTTAATTCATAAGTGTGGGATTCAGTTAGTTTCTGATCCCGAATAAACTTGTCACAGTGCCTGGCTGAATTGGCAAAGACGCACTTTATTGCTTTTCAAGTCAAATTCTGTCCTGTGGCGAAATAGAAGAGGATAAAGTATGTCTGAAAAAATTGCCGTGATTGCAATTGGGGGTAACTCCCTGATTAAAGATAAAGCTCATCAGAGTGTACATGACCAGTTCCTGGCCATAGAAGAGACCAGCTCTTATATTGCCGACATGATCCAGGATGGTTGGACCGTTGCCATCGGCCATGGAAATGGTCCTCAAGTTGGTTTTGTGCTGCGCCGCTCAGAGATTGCCTATAAGGCAGAGGGCGTTCACGAAGTACCGCTGGACGTGTGCGGTGCCGATACCCAGGGAGCCACAGGCTACGGCCTTCAGCAGAGTCTATACAACGAATTTTTGGAGCGAGGCATACAAAAGCCGGTGGCTACAGTTGTCACCCAGGTGGAAGTGGATCGCAGCGATCCTGCATTCCAAAATCCCGTTAAACCGATTGGCTCCTTCATGGAAGAGTCAGAGGCCAAGGAAAAGAAGGCCAAAGAGGGTTGGGATGTGGTTGAGGATGCTGGACGTGGCTGGCGGCGAGTGGTGCCTTCCCCATTGCCGCAGCGTGTCGTTGAAGAACCTGCCATTAAACAGCTAATTGATGGCGGCACCTGTGTTATTACCGTGGGCGGCGGCGGCATTCCGGTTGTAGCTGATGAATCGGGCAAATTGCAAGGCGTGGCTGCCGTGATTGACAAAGATTACGCCTCTTCGTTGTTGGGTAACTCGATTGGGGCAGAGTTGTTGATTATCAGCACTGCCGTTGAAAAAGTCGCGCTTAATTTTGGCAAACCAGACGAAAAATGGCTAGACAAAATCACGCTGGCAGAAGCGAAAGCGTATCTGGCTGAAGGTTGCCACTTTGCCAAAGGTAGTATGGCTCCGAAAATGCAAGCTGTGATCTGGTTCCTGGAACGCGGTGGCAAAAAAGCGATCATTACCAATCCGTCAAATATCGCCAGAGCCCTGCGTGGCGAAACCGGTACCACGATTACTGCTTAGTTGAACGTTGAGGGTTGGTGTGATGCTGGGCAATACGCTTTCTGTGTTTGAGAACCAACTTTTGGATTCGATTCAAGAAGCCGAGGTTGTTGGTTTGCTCCAGACGCTCATTCAGGCGCGGAGTGATTTCCCACCAGGTGATTGCCAAACGGCCGTTACCGTCATTGCTGATAAGCTAAAGGCAGCAGACATCCCCTACCATATTCTGGCTAACAGCACACACCAACCCAACTTAGTGGCAACCCTGCCCGGCCATGCTGCCCGGCCAACGCTCATGTATCACGCCCACATAGATACAGTAGCGCCCGGCGACCCTGCTGCCTGGCAGCACCCCCCTTTCTCAGGGGTGGTGGAGAATGGCTTTATTTACGGCCGGGGCGCGGGTGACGATAAAAGCAGCGTGGTGGCTCAGATCATGTCCTTGGTTACATTGGCACGGGCAGGCGTTCAGCTGAACGGCCGTTTCCAAGTAGCCGTGGTTGCCGATGAAGAGTCGGGAGCCAAGCAAGGCACCCGCTGGCTGCGCGACAATGGGCATTTGCAGCCTGATTTTTTAGTTGTGGGTGAGCAAACCGAAAATCAAGTTGCCGTTGCCGAACGGGTTGCTTGTGGCATTGACTTGACCATCTTCGGCAAAAGCACCCACGGTGCCATGCCCTGGGCTGGGGACAACGCCATCATGAAAACAGCCCGTGTTTTAGCCTGGTTAGAGCAGAAATTATGGCCACAATTGGCCGCCAAATCCCACCCTTACTTGCCACCAGCAACATTGAACATAGGCAAGATTTCAGGTGGGTTGCAGTGGAACATCGTACCAGCAAGTTGCAAAGTAGAAATGGATAGACGGTTGCTGCCTGGCGAAACACGCGCAGCAGCCATGGCCGAAATTGAAAGGTTGCTGGACGAGTACAACGCCACTGTTGAACCACTGCAATATGAACTATTTTCCACGGGCAAGGTAGCCCCCAACATCAACACATCACCCGAAGAACCGTTTGTGCAATGCGCCCAGGCCGCTTTACACAGTGTGACCAGGCAACCGCAGGCACTAACCGGGTATGTGCAGACGAGTGATGGCCGTTGGTTTGCTGGCGATGGCTTGCCCATTATCATCTTTGGCCCCAGCGATCCGGCCGTGGGTCACGCCACCGATGAACACGTATCTGTGACGCAGCTCGTTGAGGCCACCAAATTTTTAACCGTGCTAGCCCTGCGTTGGCTTAGCGCTACCCCATATACTCGCAAAAAAGGAGTTTCAAATGGCTCATAAATTTGCCTCTCTTGATGCCGATATTACCACCAAAAGTCGGTCCATTACCAAGCCCGGTAGCTACATGATCCTGGCTCAATCTGACCGTGTTAACAGCACACTTCCTAACTGGCACAAAACGGCCGCTAAAATAATGACCACGCCCGCCCTTGGTGCCAAATTTGTAGAATATGAAATGTTCATCCAGCCTGGGGGCGGTACCGTCAATCCAGTGAATGATGGCCTCCAACATTTTCTGTTTGTGCTAGAAGGAGAAATAACCTTCGAAATGGGTGGTCAAAGCTATGACCTGACTGAAGGTGGCACGATTTGGCTGCCCCCTGACCACCCTTACACCTTAACAAATCAAAGTGATACCCTCACCCGAATACTGTGGTTGCGCCGTCGCTATATCGAAATAAAAGGTATTGCCATTCCCCAGCCTATCATCACCAATGAGAAAGAGGTTGAAGCAGTGCCTGAAGATACGTACGTCGAAAAACACCTCATTCCCTACGATAACGAACTGGGATACGACATGGCCTTTAACCTGCTCATTTTTGAGCCAGGCACCCATTTTGGCTTCGTCGAATCCCACATCATGGAGCATGGCTTGTACATGCTGGATGGGCGTGGGTTCTATTACCTCAATGGCGACTTCATTGAAGTAAAGAAGGACGACTACATCTACATGGCACCATTCTGCCCACAATACTTTGCCGCGACAGGTTGGGAGACAGGACGCTACATCTTGTATAAAGATGTCAATCGAGAGTACATTGACGACCTATAACGATCAGTGGAGATGATCTGCCAGTAGTTGATATGGTCGTGACCACTCTCATATCCCCCGCCGCAATCAATTAAACAGAGCCATGCGCGTGGATGTTGTAACTTGCCATCTGGTTCAGGTTGATCGCGGGCGAGAAATTGTGCAGAAACTCGTCTGGCAAAGTGGTGTCGCGTTAAAAGATCGTAGATGCCACGAGTTTATGCAGTGAGGAGATAGTATGGATAACAAAGTATACCATGACGAGGACGTAAGCTTAGACGTTCTCAAAGACAAAGTCATAGCCGTACTTGGGTATGGCATTCAGGGAGGGCCACAAGCGCTTTGCCTACGTGACAGCGGGCTTAATGTCATTGTAGGAGCGGGCCCCCGCGATCGTTTTCGTGATTGGGACAGAGCAGAGGCGGATAAGTTTGAGGTGATGTCCATTGGTGAAGCCACCAGCCGCGCCGATGTGGTTCATGTGCTGCTAGCCGACCCAGCTCAGCCAGGCGTATACGACCGTGAAATCCGCGATAACCTAAAGCCAAATTGCACCTTAAGTTTTGCTCATGGGTTCAACGTTCTCTACGGCTCCATCATTCCCCCGAAAGATGTCAACGTGGTTCTGTTTGTCCCCAATTCACCCGGCCATATGGTGCGTAAAAAGTTCCTGGAAGGCTCTGGAATTTACGGCGCCGTTAGCGTAGACCAAGATGTGACAGGTGATGCGCTGGATATTGTATTGGCGATTGCTAAAGGCGTGGGCAGCACCCGTGTTGGCGTTGTGGAACTCTCGTTTCAGCATGAAACAGAAGGAGACAACTTTGAAGAGCAGGTGCTATACGGAGGCACCATTCACCTGATGAAAGCAGTGTTTAATACGATGGTAGAGAATGGCTACCCTCCCTATTTTGCCTACGCCAAAGCCATTCGCTCACTACGCACCGTTGTGGATGTAATGGATGAAATTGGCATTGAGGCGTATATCTCGGAACGGAGCAGTCGTACCTGCGAGTTTGCGGTACGCATGTCCGGACCACGCGTCATTAACTATCAGGAAATTCAAAAAGTCTTTGAGGAAACGGAACGTGGGGAGTTTGCCACCCGCTGGATGCAGGAATGGCAGTTGGGGATGCCGCGTCTGCACCGGATGCGCCGCACCGGAGCTGACTCGAAGATGGAAGAAACAGGCCACAAATGGCGTGATCTTTTTGGGGAAGGGTGAGCGTGTCAGCTGCTGATGGTTAGTTATTAGTTATTGGTTGATGTTGAAATCTATAAATTTTTGAAAGGAAAGGATATAAAAATGATTACTGAAGGTTTAAAGGGGCGTGATTTTATTCGCTTGCAAGATTTCACCAAGGCTGAAATTGAAACGATGTTGGAAGTGGGCTTGCAGCTCAAGGCCGATAATACGATGCGTCGCTATCATGATGATATTTTGCGTCGCCGTACTTTGTTTATGATGTTCTTTAACCCCAGCTTGCGTACGCGCAACAGCTTTGAAGCTGGTATTTATCAGTTGGGTGGCCATGGGCACTTCTTGGAGCCCTCAGCCACGCGCTTACCTACGTTAGAGGGTGAAGACCTCGGCTATGCCTCCGAACGCATTGTGGATATGGCTCGGGTGCTGTCCCGCATGGGTGAAGCCCTAGCGGTGCGCATTTTGGGTGATGTGGTTAATTGGGAATATGATAAATCGTACCGCATTATCAAAGAGTTTGCCCGTGGCGCACAAATTCCAGTTATCAACATGGAAGACAATATTTATCACCCCTGCCAAGGCATGGCTGATGCTATGACGTTGTGGGAGATGTTTGGCAAGAATTTGAACGGCCGTAAAATTGGTGTTTCCTGGAGCTATGGCTCTAGCCCCAAGAAACCGATTGCACCTCACCATGACTTTATGTATGTGGCCAGCCTGTTTGGCGCCGATGTCGTCTTCTCCCGGCCGCCAGAAATGCGTATTGACCCGGAAATCGAGGCACAGGTTAAAGCCAATGCTGAAGCGTCTGGTGGTTCCTTTACCGTCTCCGACCGGATGGAAGATGCGTGTGAAGGTGCCGACATTGTTTATGCCAAGAACTATGTTTGTCTGGATCTGCTGCCCCCGGTGACCCAGGAACCAGAAAAAGACGAAATGATGAAGCTGTTCGATAAGTACAAGGGGTGGATTGCTGACGAGAAACGGATGAACATGGCCAAACCGCATGCGCAATACATGCACTGCCTGCCTTGTGAACGTGCCGCTGAAGTTTCCGATGCGGTACTGGATGGCAAGTGGGGCAATGCCTGCTACGATGAGGCCGAAAACCGGCTGCATGCCCAGAAGGGCGTGATGGCTTGCATCATCCCGTAACCCCCTACTTACCCCTGTGGGAGGCTGTTGTCAAAAGAAGCATGCTTGATGACAACCTTCCGCAGATTCATAGCAGAGCAGCTGCGCAGCTGCTCAGAAAGATTAAATGTGCAGACAAAAGGGCAGCCATTGGCTGCTCTTTTGCGTTCTGTAATCTCCATTTCTAATCCTTACGCTTTCTTTATACCTTGTTTATGCGTTCCTTATTGACCCTATGATAGATTGCACAAGTAGTTGACCGTTGAGGTGTGGATTATGGTTGACTGCTTTTATCCGTGATGATAAACAGGCAGATATGACGTGGACGAATTTGATGTTGTGATTGTGGGTGCTGGCCCAGCTGGGGCTACAGCTGCCTATCTTTTAGCCCAGGCTGGCCTTACCGTTGTTGTTATCGAACGGGGGCAGGAACCAGGCAGCAAGAATGTATCCGGTGGGCTCATTTATGCCCAAGTTTATGATGAGATTTTCCCCAGCTTTTGGCAAGAAGCGCCTGTAGAACGGGCTATTGCTGGGCATAGTGTGGTCTTTTTGGGTGACACGGCTGCGACCACTATTGATTACCGCGCCGAAGCGACTGCCCCACCCTACAATGCCTTCAGTGTGCTGCGGGCTAAATTTGATCCCTGGTTAGCCGCTCAGGCGGAGAGTGCCGGGGCGATGGTGATGCCTGGCTTTACGGTTGAGGAACTGATCGTGGAAAACGGCCGTGTTTGTGGTGTCAAGGCAGGTGGTGATGAGCTGCGGGCTAAACTTACCGTCATTGCGGAAGGAACCCGCTCTCAATTGCTCAAGCAAGCTGGGCTGCGCGAAGATTATTCCCCCAAAGATGTCTCCATTGGCGTCAAAGAAGTGATTCAACTGCCCCAGCAAACCATTACCGACCGTTTCCAATGTCTGACAGCCGATGAAGGCGCAGCGTATACCCTGGTCGGGCATACAGCAGGTGCAGAGGGGGGCGGCTTTATTTACACCAACCGCGACACTCTCTCGTTGGGCGTTGTTGCTAAAATTGATAGCGTTTACAAAAGCAAGAAACAACCACACCAAATTTTGGATGAATTCAAATCTCATCCTTTCGTCACCCGCCTGATTCACGGTGGTGAACTGGTCGAATATTCAGCACAAACTGTCCATCGTGGTGGTTTTCACCTCATTCCGCAAATGGTCGGCGATGGTTACGTGGTCATCGGCAGTGCGGCACGTTTACTTTTGAACAATGTGATGACGCTCCGTGGTATGGATGTGGCTGTGGCCTCTGCGGCAGCCGCGGCAAAGGCTATCATTGCCGCTCAAGAGAAAGATGATTTTTCACTCAGTAGTTTGGCTCGCTATGAAGAATTTTTTAAGGCGACGTCTGTTTACCAGGATATGAAAACTTTCAAGAATGTGTACCCCTTGCTGGAAAACAAACGCCTGTTCAGCACTTACCCGGAACTGGTATGCCAGGTGATGGAAGATATGTTCTCAGTGCAGGCACAGCCAGGCAAAAAAGGGTATCGGGCGTTGCGGGATCGATTGCAAGAACATGATGTGTCGTGGTGGCAGTTGACCAAAGATATGTACCAAATGGGTAAAGGGATAGCAATATGAGCCAGACAGTGTTGAGTTTAGATGACCGGTTAGGGTTGGATAGATACGAAATTGATGAGCAAAGTCACATCAATATTGATCATAGTCGCTGCCTGGCTTGCCACTTAAAGCCTTGTTTAACCGTTTGTCCGGCAGAGGTGTATGTGTGGGCAGATGACAAGGTCGCCATTCGTTACGAAAACTGCCTGGAATGCGGCACGTGTACCGTAGCCTGTGACGGGGGCGGTGAGAGCGGCATTAATTGGCGGCCGCCGCAAGGTGGTTTTGGTATTGCCTTCCGCTACGGGTAAGAACAGGCATACAGAAATGAAGTAGAGAATATGTTGGATTATTCTCGAAGGAGAGATTTAGTGAAGATTGTAGCATGTATCAAATATTCGCTGGATGCGTCGGAAGTGAAGGTGGATCCGGCTAGCAAAGCGTTGAAATTAGCGGGTGTGCCGCACAAGGTGGGTGTGATCGACAAACATGTGCTGGAAATGGCCGTTTCCCTCAAGGAAGCTAACGGTGGCACCGTCCATGCTCTCACTGTTGGTCCCGCTAATGCCAAAGAGAGCTTCCGTGAAGCGTTAGCGATGGGGTTGGAAGATGTGATTTTGATTGAAAATCCCATAGAGGGTCAGGTGGCTCCAGATGTAACGGCCGTTATCCTGGCTGAAGCGATCAAAAAAATCGGAGACGTCGATCTGATCGTCTGTGGTGAAGTTAGCGACGATGGGTTTACTTACCAAGTCCCACCTCGTCTGGCCGAAGCATTAAACCTGCCCCAAGTCTCTTTTGCGCGCACAGCCGCCATCAAAGATGGTCAACTTGTGGCCGACCGTGATTTAGAAGATAGCGTGCAAACCGTGGCTGCTCCGCTGCCGGCTGTACTCAGCGTGATGGAAGAGTGTAACAACCCGCGCCGTCCCACCCTGATGGAAGCCATGAAAGCAAAGAAAAAGCCCGTCCACATCTGGAACGTAACCGATGATTTAGGGCTGGACGTGGCTGAGCTGCAACAAAAAGTGGCTCTGGAAACCGTAGCCAGCGAAGGCGTGGTGGTGCATCGTAAACAGCAAATGCTAAAGGGTGACGACCTGAATGCCCTATCTGAAGAGCTGGTCAACTTACTCCTGGCCGATCACATTATTGAAGGAGGCGCCTAATGTCAGGCATTTTAGTTTATTCAGAAAAGCCACAGCTTCTGCGGGAACTACTGGGCAAAGCGCGGCAGGTGGCCACAGAAATGGGTACCGACGTTGCCGTTGCGTATCTTGGCGAATCTGTACCTGAGACCGCAGCTGATTTAGGGAATTGGGGAGCTGACACCGTTTACACCGTTACCAGCCCTCTGCTGGTTGGGTTGCATCCTGAACCGTACACAGATGCGCTGGCTGGGATTGTCGAGCAGATGAAACCAGAGTTGGTTTTAGTGGGCGCCACTAAGCCTGGGTTAGAGATTTCAGCCCGTACAGCCGCTCGTTTAGGTGTGGGGCTGGCCTCTTTCTGTGTTGATTTTAGGTGGCAGGATGGTTGCTTTACTGCCGACTGCATGATTTACAGTGGCGTTGGTAAAAATAGCTACAAGATCACAACCAAGCCTGCCATAGCCACAGTCAATGCGGCTGTATTCACCCCCACAGAAACAGGCGGTGCTGCCCAAGTAACGGCCGTGGATGTCACTATCAATCCCCCCAGCATGAAAATCGTCGAGTACAAAGCAAAAGCCGCCGCTGGGGTGCGGTGGGAAGATGCCCCCATGATCGTAGACGTGGGCCAAGGCATGAACCAAAAAGAAGACTTGGGTCTGGCTCAAGAATTAGCCGACCTTTTCGCTGGACAGGTAGCCTGCTCGCGCCCTGTCTCCTCTGAACGGGATTGGTTCCCGGAATGGTTAGGTTTATCGGGCAAGAGAATCCATGCCGACTTATGCGTTACCTTGGGCATTTCTGGTTCCATTCAGCACGTCGTTGGCATTCGTGATTCCAAAACCATTGTAGCCATCAATATAGATGAAAACGCAGGCATCTTTTCACAGGCCGATTATGGCGTTGTGGCCGACCTGCATAAGTTTGTCCCCATTTTAACGGCCGCACTAAAGACAAAGTCGGCTAAATTAGCATGATAATGAAACGTGACACGGGAACAGCAGTCATTCACATCTCACATTTCATGCTGTTCAATCTTTCTGGAGAATAAAAAATGTCTAAAAAACGTGTAGGGATTGTTGGTGGCGGTATTATTGGCACATCCACCGCCTATTTCTTGAGCCAGCATTATAAAGATGCTGAAGTGCTACTGTTTGAAAAAAATACGTTGGGTTCAGGTACCACAGCCAAATCAGCTGGTACCCATTGCCTCATTGACGACTCTTTGCCGCATGAATTTTGGTCTGTTCGTCTCTTTGGCTTTGAGTTCTACATGGATATGGAGAAAAGAGAACCAGGTTCAGCCGGGTTTGAAAAAACGGGCACGCTGCTCATCGCCCCCTATCCCGAATATGAAATGTACGGCTTGCAAGCGGTTGATTTAGCCACTGCTGCTGGCTATACAGCCGAATATTGGAAAGACCCCGAAAAAATCCGTCAGATTCTTCCTGATCTGACGTTGGATGGTGTGTTGGGCGCCGCCTACTCACCCGACGATGGCTTTGTTGATCCCACCATGATTTCTAACACGCTGGGACGTTGGGCTAGAGAAAATGGCGCCGACATCATGATTGGCACCGAAGTAACCGACATCATTGTGGAAAACAATAAAGTGACGGGTGTTGAAACCAGCAATAAAGGCCATTTCGATCTGGATGTGCTGGTTGATGCCACCGGCCCCTGGACGCCCTTTTTTGGCAAATTGGCCGGCTTAGATCTGCCCATCATTCACACCAAAGCAGAAGTGTTTATTCTGGAACCGAAAGAAGCCCTTGGCTATCCTTTCCCAGTGCTTAAATACCCCCGCTTCTATGCGCGTAAAGATAAAGAAAATGTCTTTATTTGCAAGGCGCATCTCACTATGGATTTAGACAACCCGGAACATGCCGGGGTTTGGAATCCCGATGATTTGCCCATGACGGGCGGCACAGATCCATATTTTTGGGACTTTCTAACCGAGGAACTCCTCAAACATTATCCCCGCTTGCTAGATACCTCATTGGCTAATGATTGGGTTGGCTATCGAGCTGAGCCGAAAGATTTCATGCCTATTTTAGGCGAATCACCAGTTGATGGGTACGTGTTGGCTATTGGCGCTGGCGGCAATGGCGTGATTGAGGGACCAACGATTGGCCGTGACATTGCCCGCTATGTGATGACCGGGGAAAAAGCGTGGTTTGTTGAAAAATTACCGTTGTCCCGCTTTGAAAACGAAAACTTGGAACAACATCATAAGGTGACCTGGTAGCTAGTGAATAGTTGGATTTTGGGGGGGCATGGTTCAATGAAAAGGTAACCATGCCCCTTTTTTGTCTAAGTCATGATTGACCTGTTGTTGCGAAATGTGCGTTTAGCGGAAGAGCCTGCACCAGTAGACGTGGCTGTAGATGAGGGCGTCATTGTGGCGCGGGGCGTGGGGTTGGATTTTGTGGCGCGGCAGGAGGTGCAGTGCAACGGCCGTTTGCTTATTCCTGGTTTTGTAGAAAGCCACCTACACTTGGACATTGCCCTCATGAACGATGGGCACACACCCGGTCGGCTAGAGCCGTATGTGTCACATTATGGGTTGAACGAATTATTAGAACGCCGCCGCCGCCAATTCACAGCCAAAGAAATTGTGCAGCGAGCCAGTACCGCTCTAGAAATGGCCTCCCGACAGGGGGTAACGGCGCTGCGGGCGCAATGCCATGTGGATCGGGAAGTGGGGCTGAAGCATGTTCAACTGTTGCAGCAAGTCAAAGAAGCGTACGCAAATCAGGTAACGGTGCAAATTGTCGCCTTTCCCCAGCAAGGGCTAACCAACCATCCCGTCAACACCGACTTATTCCGAGAAGCTTTTAAGCTCGGCGTCGATGTGATGGGAGGGGCTAGTAATCTAGATGTGGGCGAAGATGGCCGAACCGATTGGCGCACCCACATCAATGCCGCCTTCGACCTGGCCATGGAACTGGATGTAGACCTGGATATTCATGCTGATTTAAGCATTCCCCCCACAGTGACCCTGGATGAGTTGGAAACTGTTTACATCGCCCAACAAACTATCGAACGTGGCTACCAGGGGCGCGTCACAGTGGGGCATGCCTGCACGCTGGGCGTCGCTGCCCCTGATGTGGCCGCCGAAGCCATTGCCCTTATTCGGGAAGCGCAACTCAACATCGTGAGCCAGCCCGATTTGTATCGTTTGGGACGGGAAGATACCCATAATGTCCGGCGCGGCCTAACCCGCGTTAAAGAATTGCTGGCTGCTGGGGTGAACGTCGCCTACGCCTCTAACAATGTGCGCGATGCGTTGCGCCCTATGGGTAATTTTAATTTGTTGGAGGAGGGTTTGATTCTGGCTTATGGAGCGCACATGGATACGGTAGCAGAATTGAACACCATTTTGCGCATGAGCACTTACCATGCAGCGCAAGTGCTGCGCTTGCCCCAATATGGTTTGGTGCCTGGTTGCACGGCCGATCTTGTCCTGCTGGATGCTCCCACCCCGTCTGCCGCCATTATCGGGCAGGTTAAAAAAGTAGTTGTGGTGAAAAATGGCCGTATCATGACCTCATAAGCTACCATCTTTATGAATTCTTTACACCCTCTTTATGTGTTCCAAATCCCCCCCATGCTAAAGTGCATATGTGGGAAGATATTAGAAGCAGAGAAAAGAGACAATGCGGATACTGATAATAAATCCCAATACATCAGAGGAATTTACTGGACGCATCCAGTCGATTGTTGATCAATACGCGTTTCCAGGGACAATGGCTGTGGCCATGAACCCTGCCACTGGCCCCCGTTCTATCGAAAGCATTTATGACGAGCTTCTCAGCGCGTCTGGCACATTGGAATTGGCCATTAACTGCCTGGATGATTTTGATGCTTTTGTTATTGCCTGTTACAGCGACCACCCGACTATTTATGCCCTGCGGGAAATTACTAACAAACCTGTTTTAGGCATTGCTGAAGCATCCATGTATGTGGCTTGCATGTTGGGCTACAAATTTAGCATCGTTACCACCAATGAAGCGTGGGAGCCTTTGCTCTGGGACGCCGTTCGTCATTATGGCCTGGCTGAACGCTGTGCCTCAGTTCGTTCCACTCGCCTTCCTGTTTTAGCCCTGGAAGCGGCCAGCCCCGAAGAAACACACAACTTGATCTTGAAAACGGCACAACAGGCCGTTGCACAAGACGATGCGGAAGTCATTTGTTTAGGTTGTGCCGGTATGGCTGGTATGGATAAAACCTTACAAAATGAGCTGAATATTCCTGTTTTAGATGGCGTTGTTTGCGCCCTGAAACTACTGGAAGGCTTTGTTGGTTATGGTGTGCTGACTAGCAAGAAACGCACCTATGTCCAACCAGGCCATAAACCTATTATTGGAATGTCAGAACTCTTTAATACCGTTTATCGCTAGACGAGCCACAGCCTTACCCCACTTTAGGTTAATCTTAATGGATTCCTTACACTATCCTTATGCGATATTAACGATAATTGTGATAAGTTTCACAAGGAGGTGCGTATTTAATTAAAACCGTTTATTTTAACGTTGCAGTCTAACGATTTACCCAATCTAAATATTGGAGGAGTTAATACATGAAACGCTTCTTTTTACTATTCACCGTTTTGTTTTTATTTTTAGCGGCTTGCTCATCACCAGCAGAACCACCTGTTGATAATGGTGACGAAGTCATTGCGACACCTGATGATAGCGAAGCAACCACCACTGAATCAGTGGATGTCATTAAAGTAGGGGCTTTGTACCCGCTAACTGGCCCGGATGCGGGCTGGGCTGGCGACCCTTACATTAAGTCTCACCAACTGGCCATTGATGAAATCAATGCCGCTGGTGGTATTTCCTGTTTGGGCGGTGCTCAGCTTGAGCTTGTAAAGGGCGATACAGAAGGCACGGCCGAAGCCGGTAATTCGGAAATGGAACGCCTCATTACACAGGAAGGCGTTGTGGCCGTTATGGGCTCTGCGCTTAGCGGTACAACTGTGCCAGCTTCAGAAATTGCCGAGCGGAATGAAGTGCCTTACATTGTTCCCAACGCGCTAGATGGCACGATTACAGAGCGTGACCTTAACTATGTTTTCCAGACAGTGTCTACCTTGCAAGGCTGGGGCGCAGATGATGTTGCTTGGGCTAAGACGATGGGGGCACAAACGGCCGTTATCACTGTACCTAACTTCACCTTCGGTGCCGAAGTGGAAGAGGCCTGGATGCATGGTATCGAGGAACAAGGTCTTGAGCTGCTAGAAAGCTTCACTTACGAAGGTAACGCACAAGATTTTACCGATACAATCCTGCGGGTGAAGGCTCTTGACCCCGATGTTTGGTTTGCTCTGGGTAATAACCAGGCTCCGCAAATGGCCAAACAAGCGAAAGAACAAGGGTACTATCCCAAGATGGGTATCATTTCTCTGGGCTCTGGTTTTGGTAGCACCTTCTTCCTCAACGAAGCGGGCGCTGATGTAGCTGATGGTCTGATCATCACTCAGGATTTTGCCCCTGTGAGCGCTTTGAATGTTAGCGAAGAGTTAAGAGCTAGATTCAAGGAATACACCGGACAAGACTTGGGCGGCACCTACAACACCACCTATGCTTCTACCTGGCTTTTGGCGGATGCGCTGGAAGCGGCTTGCTCTACAGACCCCAAAGTATTGGCTGAAACCTTGCACACCACCACGTTTACCGATGGTGAAGGTAAATGGGGTTTCCAATGGCCAGAGGCTTCTTTTGATGAAAAAGGTCGCTTGGAACAAGCAGCAACAGTGATTGCCCAGTGGCAAAATGGCCAGATGGTTGCAGTGTGGCCAGAAGAGCTGGCTGCTGCCGAAGTGGTATGGCCAGTGCCTGGTTGGGATGAGAGAGATGGCCCGATTACAGGGGAAGTTATGGAACAGCCGGAGCCAGAACCAGAACCAGCAGCCGGCCTTATGGATTTGCTCAATAGTGACGAGACTAATGAAGCTGCACTTGCTTCTGACTATTCGCAAGCCATTCTGGCTGATATAGCTAACACAGTCGATACATCATCATTCCAAAAAGAGGGTCCTTACGTCATCGCGGTTTCGCAGCAAGATGCCAGCAATGGCTGGGGCAACACTTACAATGTGACGATGTCGGCGTATGGTGAGCAGTTGCTGGATGAAGGTGTTTTGGCGCAACCGTTGTTAACGGCCGTTACCAATGATGCCAACCAGCAAATCAGTGATATTGAAAACTTCATCGAACAACAACCAGATGCTATCGTTGTTGAGCCTTTGGGACGTGCGGCTTCTACAACCGTGATTAAACGGGCGATTGACGCCGGTATTCCCGTTGTGCTTTGCGCTAACGGTATCGAAGGTGAAGATTTTACGGCACGTGTAGATGTTGACTTTTACGAAGTTGCCTATAAGTCTGGCGTTGGTTTAGCTGAGCTTATGGGTGGTGCCGGGAAGGTCGTCATCTTTAACGGTATTGCTGGTGTTGACTCAACAGAAACCTGGCAAGCGGCGGCACTCGATGCGCTTAGCAACTATCCTGATATTGAGATCATTGCCACCGAGTATGCTCAATGGAACATTGCCACAGCGAAGCAAAAGATGGAAGCCATTATGGCAGCAAATCCTGAGATTGACGGGGTTTGGGCCGGTGGTGGTGAAATGGCGCTGGGCGCAGCTCTGGCCTTTGAAGACGCAGGGATTGACCCGCCTAAGTTTGCGATGGTCAACGTTCCCAACGGCTTCCTCCGCTTAGCGGATGAATATGGCTATGAATTTGTCGGCTCGCCAGATCCTCCTTCAATGGCTCGCTACTGCTTGCAAACGGCCGTTGACATTTTGCAAGGTCAAGAAGTTACCAAGTTCATCAGCCTGCGCACCCTGATGGATGGCGCAGAGCCATACGATAACACCGACTTCTTACAGTGGTATGTGCCGGAACTAAACGACGACTTTATTCCGCCAGCTACTGTTGACGTGCAATACTATATTGAAGGCGGCTTCGAACGAAAATAGTTAATTAGCAGATACCATTTTACTTCCCTGCTAAGCCAGGCGGTTTGGCAGGGAAGACTCTCTAATCTTAGACACTTTATTGTTGTCCTTGTTACCAAAGCCTGAAAGTAAGAATGACCGAACCTACAAGCCCCACTCATACCGTAGAAACAATTCTCTCACTAAATAACATCCATAAGACATTTGGTGGCATTCATGCTTTAAACGGTGTATCGTTTGATCTGAACGCTGGCGAAATTCACGCACTTGTTGGTGAGAATGGCGCAGGTAAATCTACGCTCATTAAAACCATTACAGGTGCTTATGCTCCTGACGAAGGCACAATTGGCATCGGCAATGCTGAGTACACTGTGCTGTCTCCAGAACAAGCCCGTCAACTAGGCGTGGGCGTGGTATACCAGGAGTTTAATCTTTTACAGGATATGTCGGTTGCCGAAAACATCTTCTTGACAACACCCCCGATGAGGCGTTGGGGGCTAATCAACACCAAAGAACGGGCTCGACAAGCTTATGCTTTGTTGGAACGTCTGGGGGCTCACAAACATATCAATCCCAATACATTGGTAAAAAACCTGACGGTTGGTGAACAACAAATTGTGGAGATTGCCAAAGCGTTAGCTACCAAAGCCCACATCCTGATTATGGACGAACCTTCGGCTGTGCTGCCTAGCCGCGATCTGGATCGCCTTTTTGAAGTGGTCGCTGCTTTACGTGATGAAGGGCACGGCATTATTTATATCTCCCATCGCTTGAATGAGATTTTTGAGCTGGCTGATCGCGTAACGGTCTTAAAAGATGGCCAGACAATGGCCACCAAACAGGTGTCTTCGACCAACGAAGATGAACTGATTCGGCTGATGGTGGGGCGTGAATTGACAGATATGTACCCGTCAATAGATACGGCCGAAGAACCTGGTGAACTGTTGCTCGAAGTGAAGGATTTGTGTATTGAAAATACAGTCTATGACATCAACTTTGAGGTACGCGCCGGGGAAATTGTAGGCTTAGCGGGCTTGGGCGGTAGCGGCCGTACAACCATCGCCCGGTCGCTAGTGGGATTGGCAAAAATTATTTCCGGCGAGATTGTCTACTTCGGACAGGTCGCGCACATGACCCCAGCCTGGGCTGCCCGCGCAGGGGTAGTTTTGATACCTGAAGATCGCAAAGCCTTTGGCTTGATTTTGGATCAAAGCAACCGCTTCAATATCACCTTGCCCAACCTGCCTCAGTTAGAAAAATGGCGTATGATCTTCAAACGCAACGAGTGGGATCCAGTAGTTACAGCTATCAACGATTTGGGGGTTCGTCCTGCAGAGCCAGAGCTAGATTCTGGCAGTTTGAGCGGCGGCAACCAGCAAAAAGTCGTTTTGGCTAAATGGTTGATGGCTCGCCCCAAAGTTATTGTGTTTGATGAGCCCACCCGCGGGATTGACGTAGGGGCAAAGGCTGAAATTTATCAACGTATGCGCGAAGTGGCGCAGCGAGGGGTGGGCATTGTCATGGCTTCTTCTGACTTGCCGGAACTGCTGGGCATGAGTGATCGTATCCTGGTGTTGCATGAAGGGCGCCTGGTGGGCGAACTGGCACGTGATGAGGCGACAGAAGAAGCAATTATGCGTTTGGCGACAGCCACTACAACTAACACCAATGGCGCAGCCGAGTAACAATATGCTGTCCATTGATTGATGAAAGAAGAAGGCGAATATGGCCATGACTTATGAAGACACGATGGCTGATGAAACGGCATTATCAAAGCGTTGGCTGGCTTTTGCCCGCAACCATGCTGCCATTTTGTTGATCTATTTTTTGATTTTTCTGCTCATTGTTACGGGGTCGTTTTTGTCAGACAGATTTTTGACAGCGTCCAACCTGATTAACATTATGCGGCAGTCGATTGTTTTGGGCTTGCTGGCTATTGGGCAAACGGCCGTTCTGCTGACCGGCGGAATGGACATCTCACAAGAACAAGTATCTCGGTTGGTGGGCTTAACCGTGGCTACCATTTTTGTTGCTTACGATAGCAATCCAATTTTAATTTTGCCCTTGATACTGCTGGGAACTGGCATGGGGACTCTTTTGGGTGGCTTTAATGGTTGGTTAATTACCCGCACTCATGCAGTTCCCTTTATCATTACCTTTGGTATTTCCTTCATCTTACGCGGCATCAATTTGGCTATTTCCACCACGCCGATTCGCGGCATACCAGATATTTACCTGAAAATATATGACGCCAAAATTGGCATTGTGCCGGTTAATGTCATTGTGATGATCTTAATCTGGCTCATTGCCTGGGCGTTTACCACCCGCTCACGGCTGGGACGCAGCATTTATGCTGTGGGGGGGGCAGAGCGCATTGCTAAGCTTTCTGCTATTCGGGTAAACCGCAGTATTGTGTGGGCTTATGTCCTTAGTTCTGCATTTGCCGCCATTGCCGGGCTTTTCCTGCTGGCTCGAACCGGTGTTGGGGATCCCAGCGCGGCGGAAGGGATGACCTTCCAATCAATTGTGGCGGCGGCTGTGGGTGGCATTAGTCTTTATGGAGGGCGAGGCTCTGTTTTTGGCACCTTGGGTGGAGTCTTGCTGCTTACCTTGCTGTCCAACTTTTTCAACCTGATGCAAGTTAATATTTTCTACCAGCAACTCATGTTAGGCGTCATTGTTTTGGTTGCTGTAGCATCTTACAAATCCAAGCGATTGGGGGCATTATGAAAAATACGGCCGTTACTCCCAAAACTTCCAATCTATTCTCCGGTTTTCGACCCACACCCCGCTTGGTGCGCGGTGTAGACCTGGCCGGACAATGGGCGGCGCCCATTATGATCGTACTGGTCATGATAGCTGCTGCCATTTATGCGCCTGCCTTTTTTAGCGCCACCAACCTGAAAACAGTTGCTATCCAACTTGCGGTATTAGGCGTTGTCGCGGTGGGGCAAACATTGGTTTTGCTGAACCGTTCCATCGACATGTCCGTAAGTGCTGTTCTAGCTTTGGGAGCCGTTATTGTGGTGCAGACAGAATCTGGCAATTCCATTGTGGTGTCGCTGGTGCAAGCTATCGTTATTGCGGCGCTCATCGGTTTAGCTAATGGGTTCCTGGTTGCCAAGCGGCATGTGCCCCCCTTTGTGGCTACCTTTGGTATGCTTGTGTTTGTGGGTGGGGCGCGTCTAGCCTATACCAAAGGGCAAGCCAGCGGCACTGTGCCCGGTTTACTCCGTGCCATTAGCATTGAGCAAGTGGGGCCTATCCCTGCGGCGCTGCTCGTTTGGTTAATTGTGAACATCATTGTTATTTTTCTGTTACGCTACACCCGGTTTGGTCGCTGGATTTACGCCGTTGGCGGCAATCCAGGTGCTGCCCGCTATGCTGGCATCAACGTAGACGGGGTTTTGATTATGGCGCATGTTGCTTGCTCCGTCTTGGCCATTTTGGGTGGTTTGTTACTAAGTGGTTATATCGGCTATGTCGATTTGCGTCTTGGTGCCGATTACAATATGAATTCTATTGCCGCTGCTATTGTGGGTGGTACCACGTTCACTGGTGGTAGGGGCAATATGTTTGGCACAGCCGCTGGTGTTGCTTTATTGATTATGCTCTTGAACCTTGTGGTGGTATTAGGGTTATCTATCCACTGGCAATATGCGATGCAAGGGGCTGTTTTGGTATTGGCGACAGCGCTGCAAGGTTTTCGCCAATTCTTGCTAAGTCGCTAAAAATTATTATTGGAGGGGCATCTTGTGACGTTTGAAATATTTATGCAAACCATTGTGAATGGTCTCTTTACCGGGTCAATCTATGCGCTGGTAGCGATTGGGTTGACTTTGATTTACGGTGTGATGATCATTCTCAACTTCGCCCATGGTGAGTTCCTGATGTTGGGGATGTACATTTCTTACTGGGCGTTTACGTTGTTGGGATTAGACCCGTATTTAACTATTCCCATCTCGGCGCTGCTTACTTTTGCGCTGGGGGCACTTATTCAGCGCGGGCTGGTGCAGCGTGTTTTGGATTCACATCCGCTTAACCAGATTATCCTGCTCTTGGGTGTTTCCACACTGATGATAGGTCTGGTTCAGTTCTTTTGGACGGCCGAGCCTAAGGTGATTCGTGTTCCTTATGAAACAGAAGTTTTTGTGATTCAGGGATTGCGCTTCAGCATTCCGCGCACGGTGGCTTTTTTCTCCGCGATGGTTAGCTCTTTGCTTCTGTACCTGTTTTTACAGAAGACACGGACGGGTGCCGCCATTCGGGCGGTCTCTCAATCCCGTGACGGGGCTTTGTTGATGGGGATTGATGTCAATTTTATCTACATGCTTACGTTTGGGCTGGGAGTGGCGGTAACGGCCGTTGGCGGAACTCTGCTCACCCCCAATTACCGCATGGTTCCTACAGTGGGTCAGCCTTTTGCTGTAACAGCCTTTGTGGTTGTCGTCTTAGGCACCATGGGTAACTTCATTGGTGCCTTTGTAGGTGGTCTTATCATTGGCATCGTTGAAGCCTTTGCCGGCTTTTATTTAGGGGGCGATGTCAAAATAATTGCGAGTATGTTGGTATTTATCCTCATCCTGTTATTTAAACCATCTGGCCTCTTTGGCAAAAAGAAGGGGATATAACCATGAATACACTCAGTAAACCTTCTTCCCCTACCTTACGCACCAGGTTCCAAGCTGTTTTGCTGAATTGGGATAAAACGCAACTCCTGATTAGCTTTATCATTTTGGGCTTGATTGCGCTCACGCCCTTGTTTGTCAAATCCCCGTACTACCTGGGCATCATTATCCTGACAACCCTGTACATATTCACTGGCATCTCCTGGAACATTGTTGCTGGTTTCTCGGGACAATTGCTCATTGCCCACATCTCCTTTTTGGCTTTTGGCGCTTACACCACCATCGTTTTGTACAACACGTATGGCGTTACCCCCTGGATTGGCATTTTTGTGGGGGGAGGTGTGGCTGCTTTATTGGGCAGCGTGGTCGCCTTCATTACCTTGCGCTATGGTTTAAAGATGGATTACTTTGCCCTTTTCACCATTGCCTTGATGGTGGCTTTAAAAACCTTGTTCCTTAAATGGGATTTGGTTGGCGGAGCTATAGGCATGGGCTTGTCGCTGAGCGAGCCCAGTTTTGGGAAAATGATTTTTGATTCCAAAGTGCCTTATCTTTACATTGCGCTGGGGCTAACTGTGCTAGGTGTTTTGGTGCAATATGCTATTTACCATTCTAAAATGGGTAAATATTTTATGGCTATCCGTGAAGATGAAGCGGCCGCAGCCGCTTTGGGCGTGAATACGTCTCTTTACAATACATTGGCTTTGGTTATTGGTGCGGCGATGGCGGGAGTTGGCGGCGGTTTCTATGTGATGTATGTTACCTTTGTGGAGCCGCCTCAAGTATTTGATTTAGGTTTAAATGTAGAAATTATGATGGCTGCGCCTATCATTGGCGGACTAGGCAGCCTGGCTGGCCCCGTGCTCGGGGGCATTCTCAATAAACCACTGGCGGAATTTATTCGTGGCGCACTATCGGGCGGACGCAGCGGGACAACCTTGATTGTTTATGGTTTGTTTTTAGTTCTGGCGATTTTATTTATGCCTCGTGGTGTCACTGGCGTGCTGCATGGGTTTTACCTGAAATTACGCCACCGCTTCATGGGAATTCAGCAAGAGGATTAAACGATGACATTACTTGAAGTTCATCATATCACCAAGCGGTTTGGGGGTCTTGTGGCCGTTCGTGATTTGAGTTTAAGTGTAAGCAAAGGGGAGATACTGGGCATGATTGGCCCCAACGGGGCAGGTAAGACTACTGCGTTTAACATGATTTCTGGCTATTACAAGCCGAATGAAGGCCGCGTTGTTTTTGATGGCAAAAATATTACCGGACTTAGACCTGACCAGGTATGCAAGTTGGGTCTGGCGCGCACTTTTCAGGTGGTTAAACCGTTTCCGCAGCTTTCTGTGCTTGATAATGTGATTGTTGGCGCGTATAACCGCACTAATGATAAGAAGGAAGCACGACAAAAAGCACAAGAAATCCTAGATTTTCTGGGGATGGAGCCTATGAGCCGGCAGTTGGCTGGAGGGCTTTCGGTTGCTGGTCGCAAAAGGTTGGAAATTGCCAAGGTACTGGCCACAGACCCTAAAATGATTTTGCTGGATGAGGCGATGGCTGGGTTACGACCAACAGAAACGGATGAGATTATCGAACTGGTGCGCCAGATAAGCCAGCAAGGGGTGGCGTTGCTGCTCGTGGAGCATGTGATGAAGGTCATTATGTCATTAGCGGATCGCATTGTGGTTATTCATCATGGGGAGAAAATTGCGGAAGGAGAGCCGCAAGTTGTTGTGCAAGATAAAGCTGTGATTGATGCTTATCTAGGTGAGGAGGCGGCTCATGTTACAGGTTAAAAACCTTGATGTTGCTTATGGCGACACCCAAGTGCTATTTGATGTCTCCCTGGATATTCAGCAAGGGGAGCTGGTGGCGGTCATTGGTGCCAATGGGGCGGGTAAAACAACGCTGCTTAAAACGATATCGGGCATCTTAAAACCGCAAAAAGGCTCTATCCATTTTGGTGATAAGGTGATTAGTGAGCAGGCACCCAGTAAAACGGTGGCTGCTGGTATTATTCATGTGCCGGAAGGTCGGCTGCTTTTCCCTGAAATGTCGGTTCGGGAGAACCTGCGTATGGGTGCTTTTCTTGCTAAAGATAAGGAGACGGTTAACGACCGTCTTGATTCTGTTTTTCAAATGTTTCCTCGGCTCAAGGAGCGCTCGGCACAACTGGCGGGCACGCTATCGGGTGGTGAGCAGCAAATGTTAGCTGTGGGTCGAGGTTTAATGGCTGGGCCTACGTTGCTTATGCTGGATGAGCCCTCATTGGGGCTGGCACCCAAGCTGGTGAAGCAGGTTTTTGATTTAGCCTTGCAAATCAATCAGGAAATGGGTGTCACTGTTTTGCTGGTGGAGCAAAATGTCCGTATGTCTTGTGAGATTTCTAGCCGAGCCTTTGTCTTGGAAAACGGCCGTATCGTTCTCCAAGGTCCAGGTGCTGACATGCTGGAAAACGATCATGTACGGCGGGCTTACTTGGGTCTTTGACCCCCTTAATGACTGTCTAGAAATAAATTCTCTTTTTCAGATGGTCAGGTCACTTGAAGCGCAGCCAGCAGTTCTGTAACTTATTTATGGATGCGCATATAGCGACTAAACGTTGGGAATTTGTGGGGAGCCGCCCATGCTCTGGCATGCGGTGTGAACTGTGGTTTACCACGTTTCACATCGCTCTCTTAAAATTTTAAAACTCCATATGGTTTAAAACAAAAGGAATAACGATGAAAGCAGATTTGTATCTGAAAAATGGATTAGTCGTTACGGAAGAAACAATGTTTCATGGCGGTGTGGTTATTGCCAATGGTAAGATTGTTGACTTAGTAACCGGTAACGATGATATTGCGGCGCAAAAAGTCGTTGACGTTCAAGGTAAGGTTGTTTTGCCTGGCCTTGTCGATGATCATGTTCATTTCAATGAACCAGGCCGCGAACATTGGGAAGGCTACCAGGCGGGCAGCATGGCGGCAGCCGCTGGTGGCGTCACTACTTTTATTGAAATGCCGCTCAACGCAACGCCGCCCACTATAAACCGTGAGCAACTTATGCGTAAACGAGAAGCTGTGAAAAGCCAATCTGTTGTTGATTATGCTCACTGGGGTGGCTTGGTGGATAATAATCTGGATGATTTGGCAGGCTTGCATGAAGAAGGTGTGGTTGCCTTCAAAGGATTTATGAGCGAAAGTGGCGTTGATTTCAAGCGCATTAATGATGATGTCTTGTATGGTGGTTTAAGTAAATCGCGTCAATTGGGCACTATCATTGGCCTTCATGCGGAGAGTGAGTATGTTACTCGCTTTCTAGGGCAAGAAATTCAAGCCACAGGTCGTACTGACCGCAATGCCTGGGCTGAATCCCGTCCTCCTTTTACTGAACTTGAGGCTGACAAACGAGCCATTTACTGGGCTAAGGTGACTGGCGGCAATTTGCACATTGTGCATACAACCATTGCGGCTGGTATTCATGCTGTTGCTGCGGCTAAAAAGGAGGGTGTTCACGTTACTGTGGAAACCTGTCCCCATTACCTCTTTTTTGACAATGATGATTTCGTACGCATTGGTCCGGCGGCTAAATGTGCGCCACCGCTGCGTGAACGAGATGAGGTGGAAAAGCTGTGGGCGTGTGTGCTGGCTGGCATGGTCGATACTATCGCTTCTGATCATTCTCCTTGCCCTATCGCGGATAAAGTGAAGGGGAATGATGATATTTGGCAAGCGTGGGGTGGCATCACTGGCGTGCAGATGATGTTGCCGGCTATCTTGACGGAAGGCGTGCATAAACGGAGCATGTCGCTGCCTCTGCTTGTAAAATTGATGAGCGCTAATCCGGCTCGCATTTTTGGCCTTTATCCTCAAAAAGGAGCCATGCTGGCAGGTTCTGATGCAGACATTGTGATTGTTGATCTGGATAAGAGTTGGCGGCTAGACGCGAAGGATTTATTCAGCCGCCATCAACAAAGTGCTTATGTTGGTTATGAGTTCAAAGGGCGGGTGGAACAGACAATCGTGCGCGGAGAAACAGTTTACGAACATGGTAAAATTGTTGCCCAACCTGGATATGGACAGCTGTTGAAGAGACGTCTTCCAGGGGCGGCGCCTTTCAAATAAGCGCAGAAGTGACTTTTCGCGCAAGATGGTTGGCCTTATCAACCTGAACAAAAATGTTTGAGGGTTGTGGCAAAGGTGTTATCCTTAAATTTTTTAATCACAACTAAGGATTTTATGGATAACAATCAACGACGACGCGCGATTCAACATTTATTGAGTGATGCGCCGGCTGATGCAGCAGCAAGTTATTACGCTTTTCACCATCCAGACGGGAAATCGTCTGTGCTACCTTATCCAGCGGAAGCGGAACTCGCCAAGGGTTTTGTTACTTTTGCACGTACGGGGCTGGATTTGTTCCGGCCCCTGGTGACGATGCGCCTGCCTATCACTGACCTGGAAACGAGTGCCGCAATCATTTACAATGCCATGCCGCCGGAAACGGCCGTTATCATTCAAGCTCCTGCTAACTACCTCCCGTTACTGCAAGCCTTGTTTGAGGTGCAAACGGTGGAGCGTTTGCACCTCTACCGGTTTGTGCGTGGGCGCTTTGAGCCGGTTATCAACGTGTTGGTCACGCAGCGGACGGGGCCTAATGGCTTGCCCCGTTTTGTGGTGCGTTCGCAGCAAGATGGCCGCGTTATTGCGGCGGCGGGCATCAACTGGCAGTCATCGGACTATGCCAGCCTCTCTGTGAACACGGATGCGGCGCACCGCGGGCGCGGCTTGGGCTTGAGTGTCCTCTCCTCCATTGTGGGCTATGTGTTGGATAACGGCCGTTTGCCCCTTTACGAAGTTTCAACCAGCAACACCGCCTCCCAAAACCTGGCAAAGCAAACACACTTCGTTGACACTGGTGCCGATAAAGTGCTGCTTCAAGCTACGCTTAGAGACCGTCTAAATATGAGCCCCCGTTTTTCAGGGGTAGGGGTTACTTGAAGCGCGCCTATCAACTTTGACTCTCTGGCACCTTACGCAACTTTCCCTTTTCTTTCACGCCTCTTTTATGGACGTACCCCTGAAAAAACGGTTAACTATAGGGGTATACCCACTTGGTTAGGCATAAATTGGAGGTCTGTATGATGAACAAGATGACAGGTGTTGTGAAGTGGTTTAGCCGGCTCAAAGGTTATGGCTTCATTGATCCTGATGATGGTGAGCAAGAGGTCTTTGTGCATTACTCTGCCATTGACGGTGAAGGTTATCGCAATCTTTACGAAGGTGACCGGGTCGAATATGAGTTAGTTGATCTAGGAAAAGGTCCACAGGCTCAAAACGTGTTGGCCAAACGAAGTTTTGACCCCTCCGCCCAATAAGAAAAAGTGCCCGCATTTTGCGGGCTTTTTCTTGTACCCCACTTTTTAATAACGCCATTTTGTGAATGGTTCTTGGTAGCTAGTTCCCCCTTCTCTTTTTTTACAATATAATTTCCCAGTTTGCCGTTGGGCTTTGCTGCTCTTTCTTCTCCTCCAGAAGGGGGGAGAAGGAGGTTACAGCTTTGACAAAAAAGTTTTCGCCAGCGCACTGTTCTCGCGGAAAATACGCATAAGCCAATCTACGGCAAAGGGGAAGTGCAGCAACCCACGTTGAATACGATAGGAGAGCTTCATGCTCTCTCCCAAGGCATTGTGACAGCGCGTTTCGTAGATGCGTAGCTGTTGTCGAGAGGTGTTTCCTGCTGACAGCGCCTCGTGAATTGTTTTGGCTGCTAGTTCACCGGAAATCATGCCATTATGAATGCCGCCACCTGTTAACGGGTTGATAAATCCAGCAGCATCGCCCACCAACAAGGCACCATCAAAAGCGTACGCTTTGTGTTGTTTGGAACCAAAATTGAGCTGCCAGGTTGCCTTGTTTTTTAACTGTCCCCCGTTGTGTATCCGCTTTTTGATGGCCGGGAATTCCATGAATTCAGTCAACATTTGGGGCAAGCTTTTTTTTTGTTTGCGGAATAGATCAAGGCGAATGCCTAAACCAATGTTGACTTTTTTCTCGCCGATGGGAAAAATCCAGGCGTAACCCGGCAAAATGTTGTCATACAAATAAAACTCGACTGTTTGCGGAATTACGTCCAGGTTATCGAGATAGGCGCGGATGGCGATGGCTCGATGTTTATCTTCGTATTGATCATCAGCATGGCGTAGCTGACGCGCCATGACTGAGGTGGCTCCATCAGCACCGACGACTATGTTGCTGCGGATAGTTTGGAAACGGCCGTTAACCTTTGCCACGACGCCCACCACCTGACCATTTTCTATCAAGGGCTCCTTGACCTGAGCAACTTGAAACGTTGCCCCGGATGCTACTGCATGCTGCTGCATCATGGCGTCAAAGTGCAGCCGTGGCGTGACGTAAGAATCGATGCCATCGGCTCGTTCTGTAAAAGGCGCCATCAGTTCATGCCCTTTTGGAGAGACCAAGAGCATCTGTTTGACTAGATAAAAGTCACCCCGTGCTACTCCAGCCTGGAACGCATCTTGTAAGCCCAATCTGTATAAAAGTTCAATACCGCTGGCGGGGATAGCATCCCCACAAATTTTGTCACGGGGGAAACCTTTGCGGTCCAACAGCAGCACATCATGGCCTTGCTGCGCCAAAATCGTTGCCACCACTGCACCAGATGGACCCGCTCCCACCACGATGACCTCTCGTTGTTTCATGTTTATCCTCGTTTTCAGTAAACTGTTGGCTGCTTAGGCACGGAAATTAAATATTATGACGAGGTCGTTTCTGTAGTGACCGTCTAAGAATTATTCCCTGTTTTTCATGGGCCGCGGTCACTTGAAGCGCATCTATCAATTCTGTCACTTATTTATGGATGCGCACTGGCTGTTCTTTGAAACTGACGCTGCAATTCCGTGTTTTATATCATCATCAGCCTTTCCTGCTCACTTCTTAAATCCCTTCTGCCTGGCGAATAAATGACAACAATCCCGTGCAGCCATCTTCCACCAATTCATAAACGTAATCGAAGCCGCCCACGTAGTAGGGGTCTGGCACGTTTAGTTCATTTGTTTGGGTGGCAAAGTCGAGCAGGCGATAGGTTTTCTCTCGGTGGCCGAAAACGCGATTGAGATTATTAAGATTGCTTTCGTCCATGGCGATGAGGTAGGTGTTGGGATGATTGTCGGCGTGATTGACCTGACGAGAACGGCCGTTATACACAATGCCATGTTTTTTGAGTTCGGTGCGCGTTTCCCGATGCGCTGGCTCACCCACATGGTATGAATCCGTTCCCGCTGAATCCACCAGAATCTTGTTCTGCAACCCAGCCTCATTCACCATCCGCTGAAAGACACCATCCGCCATCGGCGAACGACAAATATTTCCTAAACACACAAATGTTACTTTTACCGTCATATACTTATCCTATTTTGTGATGAACGATGAAGTCATCATGCCGCACTCATCGTTCATCGTTTTTTTTGCCAAGCTCGCCTATAAGCCGCATTCTGTATGCTCAAGCATGTTGCTTGAGCTGATGATCATCTATCTAGGAGTGCTGTTACCAACACCCTCTTGCAACCTACCCGGATGTTTGACGGGACGGGCCGCCCCGTAGGCCGTGGCCTTTCACCCTGCTTGGTCTTGCTCCCGGTGGGGTTTACCTGGCCAGTGACATTACTGCCGCTGCCGGTGGTCTCTTACACCACCGTTTCACCCTCACCTGCAAAAGCAGGCAATACGCCTCTCTGTTGCACTATTCCGGCGAGTCACCTCGCCCGGCCGTTAGCCGGCACCGTGCCCTGTGGAGTGCGGACTTTCCTCAGCCGCTCATTCTTGCGAATGATTAGCCGCGATCATCCAGCGTGCTTGTTATTCTGATCGTATCGGGGAGTGGGATGGTGTGCAACTCTTGGTGGGTTATGTGCGTTATCTTCCTTTTTTGAGGAGCAGACGCTGCTGCTTTTTATGGCTCATCAACAATGGGGGGAACGGCCGTTTTCTCAGGAATGGCAATTGGCTCAACCAGTGGCTCCGTTAGCGGATCCGGCTCAGGTGCAAACTCTGACGGTTCCACAACTGGTACATAAAAGCGATTATCAGTCTGGATATACGTTCGGCACGCACGATCAGGATCCGTTCGCAGAATCCTTTCCCACTCGATAGTCGTTAGCCCCTCCGCATATTGCCCCACACCAAAATAAGCCGCCATCACATGACAAGCGATAGGTGCTGCCCATTGCGAACCTTCACCCCCGTTAAACACAAATGCCGCCACTACAATTTCTGGATCTTCATAAGGCGCATAGCCCACATACCAGGCATGGGTAGGCTGAATGGCTTTCTTTTCAAAACGGCACCAACCGCGCTTGATAGCGATGTTATCGCAATATTCAGAAGTTCCCGTTTTCCCAGCCGACACAATACCAAAAGGCTCTAACCAATCAACATAAGTGGCTCCTGTGCCATAAATGCGGTCTTCACCATCTACAACCAGCGAGTTCACTTCGCGCAGTCCTTCAGCCACGACATCAATATACCCACGATTGACATTCAAAGCATCAACCACTTCTGGTTGGAAGATAACATTCCCCTCCTCATCAAATTCCACACTGATGGTGGGGTCATTCAGTGGATTACCATCGGCATCAGTGATAATGGTATTGCCATTTTCATCTTGATGGGCACGGGCAATGATCTGGCTATCATCATCGACGAGTACCACATTGCCATCTTCATCTGTCATGTGATGAATAATGCGCGGGCGGTAAAGGAACCCGCCATTGGCAATAACGGCCGCCATTTGAGCCACTTGCAAAGGAGTGGCGGTCATATAACCCTGACCAATACCGAGGTTGTAATCATCACCTGTGGACCAGGGTTCACCATGAACCTGCGCTTTCCAGTCACGGTTAGGGGGCAAATTCCCCGGATTTTCAAGAGGTAGTTCTATGCCTTGCACTCGACCAAAGCCAAACTGTTTCCCGTATTTGGCTATCCCATCAACTGTAAGCCCTTCCACATATTCACCATCCTGGTCAAAACCACCAGTAATCTTGTAGAAATAAATGTCGCAGGAGTATTTGAGCCCTAACACCGTATTCATCAACCCATGCCCCTTACGATTCCAACAAACAAAGGTTTGGGCACGCCCTGGGTCGTTTGGGGCGAAGCGGTTTGGGATTTCAATTTCACCTGGGGCTTTCAGAAAGCGAGATGGCGAGACAAGACCTTCTTGCAAAGCACCCGCCGCTGGCACAATCTTAAACGTGGAGCCGGGCGGGTAAGTCCCACTGATGGCATGGTTGACCAATGGGGTGTAATCATTCCGCTCCAGACCGAGGTAATAATTCACCGGCACCTCAGATGTGAAGCGGTTATTGTCGAAGGTGGGGTAGTTGACCATCGCCAGCACTTCCCCTGTTTGTGGGTTGAGGGCAACCACGACAGCTTGCTCAATTTCAGGATAAGTGCGTTTCCCTGTGATTTCATCGATGCGCACGGTGCGGCGGTTTTCTTCCATGTATTGGGCTAATATTTCAGCCGTTTGCCGCTGTAACTCTAGGTCAAGCGTTAAATGCAGGTTGAGCCCGGCCTGGGGGGCAATGGCATTCCCAACCTGACGCACTTCTCGTCCGGTCCAGTTTTGTTCGATTTGGCGCTGACCCTTGACCCCAGACAATTCAATTTCCATGGATGATTCTAAACCAGACCAACCAACCCGGTCATCTCGTTCGTAGCCTAACTGATCAATCCAGCCCTGATTGGGAATGGGCCCCATAAAGCCGATGATATGGGAGGTTAATTCCCCTGACGGGTATTCGCGCAGTGGTTCTTGCAAGACCCGGACACCTGGCAGAAAGATGCTTTCTTGTTCAATGGTATAAGCCAGGGTCACCGGTACATTGGAGGTGATAACGGCCGGGAGATATTGGGCAAAGCTGTTCTCAAGCCAGATACCTTCAATGCTGTCGGGCAGCTGCTTGACAATGCCAGCCTGGTCTAAAGTGTCCTCCACGTTGGCACCATAAATTTGTGCCAGACGGGAATAAGAATTGACAAGTTCTGGGTTTGCTTCGGTGATGAGTGCTTCTTGCTGGAGGGTGTTGGTGATAGGCACGCCCGTGAGAATAGAGAGGCGCTCAAAAACGGCTTGCCTTTCTGCGTCGTCAGAAGGGAGGAAGGCTGGGGTAATGGTGACATTGTAACTGGGCAGGTTGATGGCAAGAGGTGCCCCATGACGGTCGAACATGACTCCCCGGGGGGCGTCTGTTGTCAGGATGGCAAATTGGTTTTCTTGGGCCAGGGCTTGCAGGTTTTGCCCTTTGGTTTGTTGCAGATAGTAGACGCGAAGCAGCAAAGCGCCTAAGATAATGATCATGAGAACGCGCAGGAAATATAGGCGCCCGCGAATGCCAATGTCTTCATTTTCTTGTTCTTCAATTTCTTCTATGCGATCCCAACCTACTCGAGACATTTTACACCTCTACTCTTTGTGGTCGAAGGGCACGATCAATTCTGGTGATGAGCCAAAAAACGGGCAGCATAAAGCCTGCGTTGAGCAAAATGAGTGTGGTGTAACTTGTGATGGTGCCAGTCGTGGTGCCATAACCTAGTATGGTGATGAATATCGTGTAAATGATGAGATAAACTAAGGTTCCTAGAACAGCATAAATGATGGGCAAAAAGAACTGACTGGATGGCAATAAGGAAATAAGAGCAGAGAGAGCGAGAACGGCCGTTATATAAGCCAATGCCGTCGCTCCCAAGGGACCAATGGAAAAGAGGTCGATACTCAAGCCAGCCACAAACGCCCAGAGCAGCCCCTCCTCCACACCACGCAGCAAGGTCCAGCTAATGACAATGAGCAGCGGCAGTTGGACAACAGTGCCAAATAATGTGAAGTAAGGCAGAACGGCCGTTTGCCCAATAGCCAACAGCAAAAACAGAGGAATCGCGGCATACACAGAAGATTTCATCTGTTCCCTACTTTACTGCATCCAATTGCGTCTATCATAACTCGGAATGATACACCACCGTATACTGAAAACGGGTTACCGTTCACTTTTTTCTAATTCCCCGGGGGATCATTAAAGATGTCAATATTGATGGGCTGAAAGTTTGTGATGACAAAAACAACCTCAAGTGCATCAAAATCGGCGGCGGGCTGCACAACAGCTTGCTGCGATAATTCTGCTTCACTGCGTTCCACTTCTGATACGCGGCCAATCACAATATCTTGCGGAAACTTACCACCAAGACCTGAGGTGAGAGCCACTTCGCCAATTTCCACTTGATACTTCAAATCGATCCAATCCATCGTCAACGAGCCGCCTAATCCCCCTCCCCGCAGCAAGCCCGTCGCTCTCGAGTTACCGAGGCGAGCAGGGATGGCACTGGCATTGTCAGTGATGAGAGCCACTTGGGCAGATTGTGACGTTGTACGGTAGACGCGCCCTACCAGCCCCCGCGCACTTTCCACCGGCATACCCACCCGAACGCCATCGTCAGACCCTTTGTCGATGATGATGCTGCGGATAGAGGGACTGGTGTCGTGGCCAATGACAGAGGCGGTTTGGCGAGTGTATTCTGGGGATTGGCGTACCCGGTTGAAGAGATCAAGCAGCAGTTGGTATTCGCCTTGAATTTCACGCAGCTCTTCATTTTCTCGTTCTAAGGCATCGACTTGGGCTTGCAGCAGGGCAATTTCCTCTTTGGCTGTTTGTAAATCCCGGGGACCCGACAAGGTGTCAGACACCGTTTTTGCTTGCCCTGAGGTCCAGGCCAGAATTATGGTCATGGGATCCCGGATGAAACTAAAGAGAGAATTGAGGTTGCCTGTAGCGTCGAGGATTGAGAGAAGAACGGCCGTTCCCACCAACACCACAATGATGACGACACGGATTCGTTGTGGTGCTTCATTCAGGTTCATGATTCAAAATTAGCAAACAGGGTGCAGCCGGGCTTTTACAAAACACCGTTCACTTTAATGATGCGTGCTGCCGCGGTGCGTGCCCACCAAGGTGCGCGAGTAGTTGTCAAAATCTTCTAAGACATGCCCTGCACCACGTGCAACACAGGTCATGGAATCTTCAGCGACCCAGACCCGCATCTTCACTATATCCTCCAGACGCTCGGCCAGACCGCGAATTTGGGCACCCCCTCCTGCCAGGCAGACACCCACTTCCATCAAGTCGGCCACAAGCTCAGGCGGCGTATCACCCAGGGTATTATGCACAGTATCAACGATAATGTTGATAGAGGGAGCCATCGCTTCACGCAGTTCAATACTGCTGATTTCCACAGCTTGCGGCAACCCGTTGATAAGATTACGACCCCGCACCGTCATCGTGCGTTCTTCAGGCAAAGAAAAAGCAGAACCAATGCCGATTTTCAGCCGTTCTGCCATGCGCTCACCGATGAGCAGATTATATTTGCTGCGTACGTAGTTGATGACATCTTCATCCATTTCATCACCCGCCACCCGGATGGAGCGGCTGACAACAATGCTGTTCCTCGCAAACACAGCCACTTCTGTGGTACCACCGCCGATGTCCACCACCATACTGCCGCGAGATTCGATGATAGGCAGCCCTGCGCCAATAGCCGCAGCCCTCGGCTCTTCGATGAGGAAGGCTTCCCGCGCACCGGCAGAAATAGCGGCATCATACACAGCCCGCTTTTCTACTTCTGTAACGCCACTGGGAATGCCAACCACCACACGTGGCCGGGGGAAGGGGACGATCATCTGCTCATGGGCTTTGTCGATGAAATGTTTGAGCATGGCTTCAGTGATTTCAAACTCAGAAATAACACCATCTCGCAGGGGGCGGATGGCAACAACATCACTTGGCGTCCGTCCCACCATTTCCTGCGCTTCTGCGCCAATAGCTAGTGGCTGTCGGGTGCGCTTGTTGATGGCCACCCAGGACGGCTCATTGATGACAATGCCTTTATCTCTGATATAGACCAGGGTGTTTGCTGTACCCAAGTCAATACCAATATCCAGTGAAAACAGGCCTAAAAGCCAGTCTAATGGTCTAAACAATTTTCTCTACCTTCTCTAATTTACTGCACTCTTCCCAGAGTAACCAGTCGGTGATTATACCATAGGTGCTTTCACCTGCACGTGATACCTATTTAACGCTCATACTAGCGGCTCAACCGTTTTGTATTGAACCCTGATAAAAGCGGCTCAACACAGGTAAAATCCTGTAAGAATCTGGGGTATCTGTGTTCATTTGTGCCCAGTTCCAGACAGTCAAGCCTGGTCTGAATACCGGTGATGGTCATATATGAAAGATTATAGAAAACGGCCGTTTCCCCTTGCAAAGAAACTTCTAATCCGTATGATTCGTATGAGTAAATAAATATTTCTGGAAGTTAATTCATGTATGAGCATTCAAGACTGACGATGAAACAAGATATAGAATTGCATCGCCAGTGTTAAAGAACGGTAAGGAAACGACTTCGCTGTATGATTTAATTTCCGTTCCTAAGATAACTTCAAAGAAGTTGAACAGGATGTAAAAACTATGGCAAACAGAGCGCTTTTTGAAGGGTTAGTCTATGACGAATGGGATCATCCCGTAGCAGTGACATTAATTGGCAATGAAGCCAGTTATGTGATAGATGACGATGGGTTTATGCGCCACATCGATTCTGAAGAAATAGACCGTCAGGTTCTGGCGGTGTTCCTCTCTCAACTTCAAGATAATCGTGAAATTGCTGTAGAGCAAATGTTAAATATGATGGGCAAAGATGATTTGTTTACCAAAGCCGCTATTGACGCCCAACTCGACAACATCGACATGGATCAAATCTTAGCCCAAGGTATTCCCGGGCAGGCGCGGGATATGCTGGGCATGTTTGGTTTCCGCATCAAAATTAATGTGCATGGCGAAATCATTGCCATTGATCAACCCTCCGTCCCAGATGGCGAAGGATAAAAAGATGAGTGCGCCTCCATAAATAAGTGCTGGAATTGATAGATGCGCTTTAAGTGACCTGACCATCTGCAACAAGGGAAGTTATGGCTAGACGGTACTTAATACGCCCCCCGGCCAAAGAGCGCATGTGGCACCGTTTGCAGCAAAATACGAATGTCTAACGAGATAGACCAGTTTTCAATGTAGTAAATATCGAGCAAACAAAGCTCGTCAAAAGTCAGGTCTGCTCGCCCGCTCACCTGCCACAATCCGGTTAAGCCCCCGATGATAGTTAATCGCTGCATATGCCACGGTTTATACATCGCCACCTCTTCAAGTAGCGGCGGCCGCGGTCCCACCAGACTCATATTTCCGATTAAAACATTCCACAATTGAGGCAGTTCATCTAGGCTGGTTTTGCGAATATAACGCCCTACCCGAGTTAAGCGGGGGTCATCTTTGATTTTAAACAAGGGGCCATCAGCTTCATTTAGCTCTTCTAACGCCGCTTTTTGTTTATGGGCATCAACGACCATAGAGCGAAATTTATACATCTTGAACATTTTGCCATTACGACCCACCCGTTCTCCTGAATAAATGACAGAGCCGGGTGAATCAAGTTTGATTGCTAACCCAATGAGCCCCCCCATGATGAGCGCTGGAACAGCCGCCAGCAAAACGAGGGTTAGATCCATTGCCCGTTTTAGGTACCTGTCAAAACGAGAAATACCCACTTCGCGCACACCCAGCATGGGAATGCCTGCCATGTTGGAAAACTCGACACGATGCATGCTAATTTGTAACAAATCAGGAACGGCTTGGGTGCGCACGCCGTATTCTTCACAAATATTTAGCAGTCGCACTGTTTGGCGATGTTGTTCTCCAGGTAAGGCAATGAAGACGGTATGGAGTAACGGCCGTTCTTGCAAAATTGTCTCCAAATCATTGATATCACCCAGATGGGGAATCATGCCTAAGCCAATATTATTTTCCTCTGAGCTATCAACCAGGTAGCCGATGGCTTTGTAGCCCAAATCAGGCCGAGCCAGTAATGTGCGCATAAGGCCGCGTCCTACTTCGCCAGACCCAATGATCAACACCCGATCCACAGCCTTCCCTTGTCGATAAAGGTAACTAAGCACCCAGCGACGCAGCAGTCGGCCTAAGCCAACAAACAACACCATGAACAAAAAGGCCCAAAAAAGCATCAAGCGGGAAAAAGGACCATTGGGTTGCAGAAAGAAAGTAATCGCCATCATGAGGATGATAGCGGTGGCCGTCGCAGAGCTCACGCGTGATACTTCATCGACCCAGAATTCACCGCGTCGTCTTTGCCATGCTTTATTTTGCGAAAAAGCCAGGATGAGCAAGCCGTTGAGGATGAGCTGTTGGCTCAGATAGCGGGAATAGGGTTCATAAAACTCTTCTGGCACTTCCAAAAACAACTGCCATTCATAACGGGCTAAATAAGCAACCATAAAAGCCAGATTGATGAGAATTAAATCTGTGAGAATGGTCAGGCTGCGAATACGTCGATTTCTCATTGGTGATGTTTACCGCAGAGGGCGCGGAGAAGTTAGTTTGAGAACTGCGTTTTTCTGCATCTTTGTGCCTTTTTGTGCCTCCACGTTAATTGCTTTCGTTATTTAAAACTTGTTGATAGACAACGGCCGTTTCTCGACCAGCTTCTTCCCAGGAAAAACGACTTGCATGTTGCAAGCCCTTTGCCCGCATTGTAGCCGACAAATCCGAATCGTGTAATACGCTTGCTATACGGCCTGCCAGTTCCTCCGCATCTTGCGGATCGAAAAGCAGCCCCGCCTGCCCCACAGCCTCAGGAATGGATGAAGCAGTGGAAGCGACCACCGGTGTGCCGCAGGCCATGGCTTCTACCACAGGCATGCCAAAGCCTTCATACACCGATGGGAAAGCAAACAACGAAGCTGCGTTGTACCACAAGGGTAAATCCTCATCCGCCACATAGCCTGGAAAAAGTACCCGTTCCCCTAAATCTAACGCCTTGATTTGAGCAAAAATTTCATCATACAACCACCCTTTGCCTCCCGCTAACACCAGATGAATCGTTTCATCTTCTAACATGGCCAATGCTTCCAACAAAATTGGGATATTTTTGCGCGGTTGCAGCGTGCCCACATGGAGAATGAACTGAGCCGGCAGCTGGTTAGCCTGGCGAAAGGTTGCAATTTGCTCAGGAGGTAACGGTTGATAACGGCCGTTTACCCCCGGCACCACCACATCGATCTGAGACAAAGGCACCCCGAAATAGTCGTGAATATCCTGCTTACTCGATTCCGAGATGGTGATGACACGCCGCGCAGCCCGGCAAGAACGCCGTGTCTGGCTGGTGAGATACCAGCGTTGCAAAGCAGGGAATTGCTCAGGAAAATGCAGAAAGCTCAAATCATAAACTGTGACCACCGTAGGGCCAACTGCCCCAAACGGAACAACAAACGCCATGCTGTGCATCAAGTCTAGTTTGCGTGCTTGCCACGGCCAAACCAGCTGCTCCCACAAGAGGCGCACCGAGCGGCTTTCAGTGGGCAAACGGCTACTATGCAGCGTGAAATCATCTCGCGCACACAAGGCCTCTTCACTGCGCGTGAAAACCACGTACTCATAATCCGCTTGCTGCGGGAGGTGGTTCAAAACTTGCGCAATGTAATGGTGAATCCCTGCCCGGCGGTATCCCGCTTCACTTGATAACAGATGGGCGTTAATGGCAATGCGAAACGGCCGTTTACCACCATCCCGTGCCCTATTTCCAGATTGCATAAAGGAGAATTATAACGAAAAGTCAGCAATTTGACCGATGCTGCTCACGGCCCAATTTTAATCGGGACATCATGAGGAACGCCCACAAAATTGCCATCTTGACCAACAAGAACCAGCCGCAGAACATAATCACCAGGGGCAAACTGGCTGGCATTCAACTGCGCCAGCATGCCGTTGCTGATAGGCAGCGTGCCCGCCTCATTAACTGGCAGCCATTCCGTCGGCTGCACACCAGCCCCAATTTCCACCTTGAAATATTGCACCTGCGCCGGGTCAAACATCGCCGTGCCATGCACCACAACAACGCCATTCACCTGAGACCCCGGGGAGGGAGCCAAAATATAATAATTGCCGCTGGCTGGTGCTGCTACCGGAGCGCCAGAGGACTGACGAATTGAATTGTTTTGTGTTGGTTGCGCATCAGCCGACTCAGGGAATGACAACGAGTTTATCGGACAAACAGTAGCCGGCGCCATACGGTAGCCAGTGCCTTGTGCCCAAATTCGTGCCCGTACTTCATCTGGATAATGTGGCGGAATCTGCAAATAAAGCCGTGAGGCGCCCCCGATAGGCATACGATTTGTATTCACAACACACTCAGTCGGCGTGAGCGGTGTGGTGCCATCATCGAGTTCAGCTAGCTGCACTTTTTGCCCATCCTCGCCGGATAGCGCATGCGTGATGAGCGTCCAAGCTCCAGGATTTGCCTCAGGATTCGTGTTGTATTGCACTCGTGAGATACCATGCCGAGGTACACCGACTCTAAACAAATCATCGCGGGTGGCATTACATTGGCTGCCACCTGTGCCACGGGGCAAGCACACTTTTCGCATTTCAATGCCGCCAGGTGGTGTGAAATTGGGAGATGGCGGCATTCCGTTTATCATCAAACTGCGCTGCCATTCCTCCGTGGCATAGACTTCCGTCATAATCCGCTTCCAGACCGGAGCTGCGCCACGCAGACCCGGCAAGTCCTGCATTGGATGACCATCCGCATTACCTAGCCACACTCCCACCACAAGCCCGGGAGTATAGCCAATCGTCCATGCGTCACGGAAATCATTCGTTGTGCCAGTTTTAGCTGCCGCCGGAAACGGCAGCTCCAAATCATTGCCCTGCCCCATTGCCGGAACCCGTGCGTCATCATCATCCAAAATATCTGTGATGATATAAGCGATGCGCTCGTCCAGGGCATTCAGGGGAGGCACCTTCTCATTTTGCACATCATAAAGCACATTGCCCCGGCTGTCTGTAATTTGCAAAATGCTGGTTAGATGTGGTTTTTGCCCCATGTTAGCCAGCGTGGCAAATGCGTGAGTGATCTCCAACAGTGGCACTTCGCCCCCACCTAACGTTATCGATAAGCCATAATGACCTGGACGTTCTTCCAAGGACTCAATGCCCATTTTCCTCGCCGTTTGAATAAACGAGGAGATGCCAACATCACGGAGCAGTTGGATGGGGGGAATGTTATAGCTGTTTGCCAACGCATCTCTAAACAGAACTGGACCATGATAATAGCCATCATAATTGACGGGCGTCATATACTGCCCCTGACCCACATCTAGTTTGATTGGCACATCCCATAACACGTCAGCGGTGGACCATCCTTTTTCCATAGCCGCGGCATAAGTAATCGGCTTGATCGTACTGCCCGGTTGACGTGGCTGCAGCGCCACATTGACCTGTCCGGCGATGGCATCATTAAAATAATCCAGGCTGCCTACCATCCCCAAGATTTCGCCTGTGCTGGGCTTCAACAAAACGACAGAGCCATTGCTAACATCGTGATTAGCTGCCTTGGCCGCCACTTGATCCCGCACCGCTTGTTCCGCTAATTTATGCAGATCCAGGTCAAGGCTGGTGGTCACTTGCCAGCCTCCTTTCACCAATGCGTCTGGACCATATTGACGTTCTAGCTCATTCTGCACGTATAAAACAAAGTGTGGTGCTTCTAAAACTTTATTAGCTGCTTCAACTTGCACAGGAATCTGTGAGGCTAAGTGTAGGGGAGCCCCTTTTGCTACTTCTAAATCAACCGGATTGATAAATCCTTCTTCAAACATCAAATCAATGATGAACTCTTGTCTGGCTTTGGCTCCCTCAAAATTGGTGAACGGATCGAGTTCATAGGGGGATTGGGGCAGCCCAGCCAAAAAGGCGGCTTCGGCTAAATTGAGTTCAATGGCTGGTTTGTTGAAGTAGGTTTGCGCCGCCGCTTCAATGCCATATGCCAGATTGCCGTAATAAATTTCATTCAGGTACATCTGCATAATGGCTTCTTTGCTGCGTTGTTGAGTGAGGATGATAGAGAGGAAAATCTCGCGTAGTTTGCGCTCATAGCTGACGCCCACTCGCTCTTCGTAGGTGAAGGCGATATGGCGCACAAGTTGTTGGGTGATGGTGCTGGCACCAACGGGGCGGCCATCTGGGTTGCGATAATTGCGTATGATGGCTGCAATATTGGCTGGGATGTCTACGCCGATGTTGGTCCAGTAGGTATCATCTTCGGCAGCAACGGCTGCATCAATAATGTCACGAGGAATCTCGTTATATTTGAGCCAGCGTCGTTTTTCCGTGGTGGTTAGCTCAAAAAGAAGATTGCCTTTTCGGTCGTAGAAACGTGGGGTACCCCCAGCGCCTGAACCGCGATAAGTTGACACGGTTTCTATGGCATCAGACATCTGGTTGCTGAAGTAGATATACCCGCCAATGGTAAACAATACGCCGACCAGGAGCATGATCAGGCTTAACTGCGCCACCAAGATGAGGAGGCGTACACAACCACGGGGCTTTTTTTTCTCTTCGGGAGTTTTCGGGGATGGAGAAGACGGCCGTTTTCGTTCCCGGTTCATATATTCTAATTGATATTCACCATTGCTGCTCATAACATTATGGTAAGCTATTTACTGGATTGGTGATAGAGTTTCCCTGCTTGAACCGCTTCATAACCGAACTGGAATTGCTTTCTATCGATGTTGTCGAGTGGTAACCATTCAGGCGAGTATTGTCCTGCTTGATGGGGAAACGCAATAGAGGCCAAAGACGCCCGTTTTACTTCATAATAAAGTGCAGAAAATTGCCAGAATTGCCCGTCTTCTTGTTGGTATTGATTTTCAATAAACAGCAAAGCGCCTAAGCGGGGGGTAATCCCGGCCCATTCTTGGAAATAGGTGCGCAGGATTTGGGCTGGCACTTCATTCTCAGCCAGGTGACGCCCGGGAACAAGCAACAAATCTGTCTCCTGATCACGCAAGAGCAGAATTTGGTCATGTTCTATAAAAATGCCATAAGCAGCGGGGCGATATGAAATGCTTTGAGAAGGAACAGCATGCAGATGACCTTGCGCATCGAAAATATCAACTGTGGTCATGGAGCATACCTCATGTCACTAAGTTGGTAATTATTCCGGCATGGGAACTAAAAGAAGTTCTTCGCGGAGTTTTGTGGTTTGGTCGGCGAGTGTGCCTAAAACACCATTGATAAACCGGGGTGCGCTGTCTGAACCATACGTCTTTGCCAATTCAACAGCTTCGTTAATGGCGACTTTAACTGGTGTGTTGCCATCAATCAAAAATTCATAAATTGCAATTCGCAAAATGTTTCGATCAATGACAGCCATCTGTTCCAAAGGCCATTCAGGCGCATACCGGGCGATTAGCATATCCATTTCTTCCTGATGTTCGATGGTGCCTTGTATAAGCTGTGAGGCAAATTCAATACCAGCTTGCTCCATGTAATTTTCAGCAAGCTGTCGTTGCAAGATCTCACCAGGAGGATGATTTGCTATATCGTATTCGTAAAGTGTCTCAAGGGTTACACGCCTTGCGCGTCTTCTTGTTTTCATGTGCGTCAGCCCATTTAGATAGCCTAGACTGCCTCTCCCTGAGTATAAACGACATCTTCCACATGCACGTTAACCGCATTTACAGGAATGCCCACCATGGTGTTAATGGCCTCAGAAACGGCCGTTTGTATTGTTCGGCTGGCTTCCATGATGTTAACATGCGGATCCATTATAACGTAAATGTCAATTTTTACCTGATTTTCGTCGCCGACTTGCAATAATACCCCATCTTGGCGTACTTCTTTACGAAATAGCCGGGCCACGTCAGCAGGAATGGGTGCCATTTTAGTGACACCTTCCACCCGTTGAGCCGCGTTTAAGGCAATGATGGCCAAAACGCCTGGCGCAACTTCAATACGACCTATGCTTTCTTTTGTTTGATTGGTTTGTTCGCTCATAATTGTTCTTTTGGTGAAGGGTGAAAGACCAACCCTGCGGCAAGCTCAGGGGAAGGGTTTTGTCATTTACCTTTCGTTGTGGTTCCCTATACTTAGGAGTGACGATGAAATAAAACACGGAATTGCATCGTCAGTTTCAAGGAACGGTAAGGACACGACTATGTCGTATTCGTTAATTCCCGTTCCTTACATTGCCATGCCGCCATCCACGTTGATGACTTGCCCGGTAATATACGCTGCTTTATCTGAGGCTAAAAAGGAGACCAGATAGCCAACTTCTGGGAGTTCACCCCAACGACCCAAAGGGATGTACTCTAATGATTTTTCCTTCAAATCATCGCTCAATACATCTGTCAGTGCGGTCAGGAAAAAGCCTGGTGCGATGGCGTTGACGGTGATTCCGCGAGGAGCCAACTCTTTTGCTAGAGATTTGGTGAAGCCAATAATGCCAGCTTTGGAAGCCGCGTAGTTGGATTGTCCACCTTGCCCAACCAGACCGACCACAGAGGAGATGTTGATGATACGCCCGCCTTGCTTGCGGCGCAACATCGGTCGTGCTGCCGCCTTACAACAATTAAACACACTTTTCAGGTTTGTGTCCAGTACCACGTCCCAATCCTCTTCTTTCATCATCGCCAAAAGTTTGTCACGGGTGGTACCTGCGTTATTTACCACTATATCGAGATGCCCGTAGGTGTCAATAGCTTTTTTAATTAGATTTTGGGCTGCTTTTAAGTTTGATACATCTGCCTGAACGGCCGTTGCTTCCCCCCCGTTCGCAGTAATGGCTGCCACCACTTCATTTGCAGCGTCTGCGCTTGAATTGTAATTGATGACCACCTTGGCTCCGTTGGCTGCTAACTCTTCTGCAATGGCTCGCCCAATTCCCCGTGATGCGCCTGTTACCAGTGCCACTTTCCCTTCTAACATTGCCATGCTCTCCTTAAATAAAGAAAGCCGAGATGTGGAGATTCGGGGATTTTTATCCTGAAATCTTTTAATCCCGGCTCGTTGTTTTACGATAGTTCAAATGATAATCGCCTGGTCTTGCGGTGAATGCGCCTCATCAATTTTAGCAGCACGTCACCTGGCCCCACTTCCAGGACAGCTTCGACGCCCTGTTCAACCAGATAGGTCATCGATTCTGTCCAGCGCACGGGCGCGGTAAGCTGCGCTTCTAACTCTGCCTGGATTTCTGCGACGCTGTTTAGCGGCTGTGCCGACACATTGCCAATGATCGGGATTTGCGGTGCTTGCATGGGGGTGGCGGCGACTGCTTCTGCAAATTCAAGGGCAGCAGAGGCCATCAGTTGAGAGTGCGCCGCAATGGTGATGGGCAGTACCACAACCTTGCGTGCGCCAGCGTCTTTAGCCATCTCAACCGCGTCGTTCAAGGCCTCTTTGTTACCTGAAATGACGATTTGACCCGGACAGTTATCGTTGGCTAGCTGCACCGAACGGCCGTTTTTCTGCGAAGCCTCCTGGCAAATGTTCCTGACAATAGTGGTATCGAGTGCTAAAATGGCCGCCATGGCACCTGGTTCCCGTTCGCCAGCCTGAGCCATCAACTCGCCGCGCTGCCGCGCCAGCTTGAGGCCATCGGCAAACGACATGACCCCCGCCGCCGCCAGAGCAGACAACTCACCCATGCTGTGTCCGGCTACAAATGCAGGCGCGGGTTTACCGGCCGCTTTTAAGAGGGTGTACATCGCTAAACTGGTCGTAAATAAGGCTGGCTGCTGGTTGACGGTATCGGTGAGGGCGTCTTCTGGGCCGTCAAAACAGAGGGTGGATAAGCTAAAACCGAGCAGCGCATCTGCTTCATCAAAAAGCGCACGTGCTTCAGCCTTGCTTTCAACTAATTCGCGCCCCATTCCCACTTTTTGTGATCCCTGCCCGGGAAAAAGATAGGCAATACTCATGGTAACTCTTGGTTACTTTTTGACCAATGACCAGGGGAAAATGACGAAGATGGCACCCTGAGTTTGTCGAAGGATTGATCCTAGATCATTGGTTTGAACCGCGAAACGGCCGTTTGCTATGCTCAGGATTGACGATGAAATAAAATACGGAATTGCCTCGTCAGGTTCCAGGAACGATAAGGACACGACTGCGTCGTACCATTTAATTCCTGTTCCTAACGCGCAGCCGTCAATTCCGTAACTTACTGGTGGATGCGCACTAATCTTCTGCGACTGGCAAAACCTGGCGACCCTTGTACGAGCCACATTCCAGACATATATGGTGGGAACGTTTCATCTCACCACAGTTGGAGCAGCGAACTAGATGAAAAGTTTTAATAGAATCATGCGCACGCCGACGGTCGCGGCGGGATTTTGAAATTTTACGTTTCGGTAAAGCACCCATGGTTACATCCTCTCTAACAAAATTCAGCGGGCAGAATAGACCCAGACAAAAAACAAGCGGCATTTAAGCCGCGACTGGCAATTATAGCCTCTGGTTTTTCTCTGTCAAATTCTCAACAAGCGAATTTCACTGCGTATCAGTGATTGCTGCGCACTTAATCCCCCGGTGAGCCAATCTCCTGCTCAACCTGCACCTTGCGCATGCCATTGCGCACCACAGCCAGGGAGCGGAGCAAATCTTCCTCTAATTTCGTGAGGACATCAATCACATACAAATCTGCATCGCTGCGTAAAGCATCCGCATCACGACGAGACCGCTCCAAGATATTATCCGCACGCTGTTGAGCAGAGGACGTGATGGCGTCCCGTTTCACTAGTTCAGATGCTTCTTGTCTAGCTAATTCCCGGATACGGTCTGCTTCTTCGTTGGCCTGAGCTAACACGCGATCCCTTTCAGCTTCAATGCGGTTTGCTCGCTTGATGGCTTCGGGAATGGCCACACGCATTTGGTCGATAATACTGTACACGCTGTCTTCCTCTACCAGGCGAAAAGCACTCATGGGCAGCGGCTTGCTGTTGTCAATTACTTCTTCCAAACGGTCAACGAGTTGTTGAATATCCATCACGTCACCCCAAGCAATATTTGCTGATTTTAACTATATTGATCCTAAATAAGATTAGATGATTCTGTTTTCAAGATTAACAAAAGAAACCAGATACCCGCGCACTGTTTTTATGCGCTAAAGCGCATACTACAAACGTTCGTTGTGCGCACACTTTAGTGCGCTGTTTTTACGCGCTAAAACGCATATCACAAAGTTCGTAGTGCGCACTTTAGTGCGCTGTTTTTACGCGCTAAGGCACATACTACAAAGTTCGTCGTGCGCACACTTTAGTGCGCTGTTTTTACGCGCTAAAACGCATACTACAAAGTTCGTAGTGCGCACTTTAGTGCGCTGTTTTTATGCGCTAAAGCACATACTACAAAGTTCGTAGTGCGCACTTTAGTGTGCTGTTTTTACGTGCTAAAGCACGTACTACAAGCTTAGGTTCGTCGTGCGCACTTTTTTACGTGCTAAAGCACGTACTACAAGCTTAGGTTCGTCGTGCGCATACAGATGTAAATACCTGTTGAAGTATCTGCATTCATTGTTAAGTTGCAAAAGCCGTTACCACAAACCATTCAGGAAAACGGTATCCTTTAGTCTGGTTATTATAATGTCACCTAGCTTAGTCACGCAAAGTTACACTTTGATCCGCTAATTTAGCATCGATAGCTTCATAGCGAACATAGAGTGCCTCAGCCACATGAGGGGGAACCATACTGCTCACATCGCCACCTAAAGAAGCAATTTCGCGCACAGTGGTAGAGCTGAGGAATGTGTGTTCTTCTCGAGTAATCAAGTTGACGGTTTCCACGCCGGGTGCCATCCGTCTGTTAGCCAAGGCAAACCGAAACTCAAACTCAAAATCTGAAAAAACGCGCAGCCCCCGCACAATAACGGGAATGCCAAGTTCCTTTGCTAAGTCAACGGTTAAGCCGCTGAATGGCACTGTGGTGATGCGCTTGCTGGTTCCGTTCAAAGAAGTGACAGCATCTTCGATCATCTTACGTCGTTCATCCACGGTAAACAGCACAGACTTAGACGGCCGTTTATGACTGTAAACGCCTACTACCACCTCATCAAATATTGAAGCGGCTCGCTGAATCAAATCAATGTGGCCATAATGAACGGGGTCAAACGTCCCTGGGTATAATGCTTTTCGTATCAAACTGCTCTCCTCAAAAAAGGCGGGGAGGGGGGCATGCTTGCCCTGTGAACAAGAAGGTAGAAGCGCTTCTCATTTATGGTTTATCCCCACTCAAAACCTCATCATCATAAACCGGGTTTAACTGATATCGCCTGCCGTTTCCCAAAATTTTTGCACGCGGGCTTGCAGGTATTTGTGTTCCTCTTTCTCCAGTTCTGGATCAGCCTGGATCAAAGCTTCAGCTTCTTCACGGGCGATGGTGAGCATCTCCATGTCCAGAATCGACGCCATTTGCAATTCTGGGATACCACTTTGACGGCGGCCAAAGAATTCACCGGGTCCCCGAATCTCCAGATCCTTTTCTGCGAGAGCAAAGCCATCGTTGGTTTTTTCCAGGGCGGTGAGGCGTTCTTCGGCGTCAGCGGAATCAGCGTCGGCGATGAGCATGCAGTAAGATTGATGCTCGCCGCGACCAACGCGCCCCCGGAATTGGTGTAGCTGTGCCAGGCCAAAGCGGTTGGCTCCTTCAATGATCATAACGGTGCTGTTTGGCACGTCTACCCCCACTTCGATGACGGATGTTGCCACCAAAATATGGGTCTCACCCTGATAGAAAGCACGCATGGCAGCTTCTTTCTCGTCTGCTTTCAACCGGCCGTGAATCAGACCCAGCTTGAGGTATGGGAAAACCTGGCTTTGCAGCTGTTCGTATTCTGCCACGGCCGCTTTGGCATCAATCTTGTCAGATTCTTCAACCAAGGGGTAAATGATGTAAGCCTGTCGTCCTGCTTTGACCTGACGGCGAGCAAAGGCGTAGGCGCGTTCCCGTTCGCTGGTACGCAACCAGCGCGTTTTGATTTCCTGACGGCCAGGCGGCATTTCGTCTAACACAGAGAAGTCCAGGTCGCCGTAAAGGGAGAGCGCCAGGGTGCGTGGGATGGGGGTGGCAGACATGACCAACACGTGCGGCGTGGCGGTTTCATCTGAGCCGTTTACCGGCATGCCTTTCTCTCGCAGCGCTTTCCGCTGATCCACGCCAAAGCGGTGTTGTTCATCAATGACAGCAAGCCCCAACTGGTGGAAGCTGACTGATTCTTGAATGAGGGCGTGGGTGCCGATGGCGATATGGATGCTGCCATCAGCTAATCCGGCGTAAATCTGCTCTTTTTCTGCTGCTGGCGTGCTGCCTGTGAGCAAACTGACGCTGATGCCCAATGGGGTCAGTAAGCTGTTTAGGCCGTTAAAATGCTGTTCTGCTAAAATTTCGGTGGGAGCCATGAGTGCAGCCTGGGCACCCGCTTTGGCTGCTACCACCATGGCTGAGGCAGCCACGACGGTTTTACCGGAGCCAACGTCCCCTTGCAGCAGCCGGTTCATGGGGATGTTTCGCCCCATGTCGGCTGTGATTTCATTGATGACTCGGTTTTGAGCGCCAGTGAGTGAGTAGGGTAAGGAGGCGCGGAAATCATCGAGAACGGCCGTTTCCACTGCCAACGGGTTGCCTGTATGCGCTTGCCAATCTTTCTTGAAGCCCTGCATACCCAATTGCAGCAGGAACAGCTCATCAAAAACAATACGCCGCCGGGCGTCATGCAGGGCTTTTTGCCCTTGTGGGAAATGAACCTGATTGACCGCCAGAGGCAGCGGATACAACTCATGCCGTTTGCGAATTTCCTCAGGCAGCGTTTCCGGGATATGGGGTGTCCACCGGTTAACCGCATCACGCATGATGTCACGCATCTTATTGCTGCTTAAGCCTTGTGTCAACGGGTAGACAGGGACGATACGCCTTGTCTTTAACGGCTCAATAGCCAGCGGTTCCCACTCCGGTGAATTGAAAACCAGCCGTCCCAGGTAATGATCGACCTTGCCGCTGATGACAATTTGCAGCCCTGCTTTTAACTTTTCTGCCAGCCACGGTTGGTTAAACCAGGTCGCTTGCACAGACCCCGAGCCATCATTGATGATGGACTGCACCAATGTTTGGTTTCCTCGCACCCGCCGGGAGCGGGTTTGCCAAATGGTGCCGATAATGGTTACTTGTTCACCGTAGACCAAATCTTTAATGGGCTTCATCAAAGAGTAGTCATCATACCGGCGCGGGAAAATATAGAGCAGTTCCCTAATCGTTTTTGCCCCCAGTTTCTCCAGATTCTCTGCAATTTTGGTGCCTACTCCTTTGAGCGCTTGCACAGATTGAGACAAACCATCTGGGTCAGGCTCCTTAACGGCCAGAGATGGGGGGGCTTCCGGTTTGGTGTCTGGGCTGGAGGATTGCTGCCCAGCTTGTGTTCGTTTTGTGGGCTGCTTTTGTGGCGGTTTTGCCTGTTTCTTTTCTTGCTTGGGTGCTGTTTGGCGTGGCGGCTGGGCTTTGTCTCCCAGACGTTCTCTGCGTGTTTGCAGACCCGCTTTGATAGCAGTAACTGATTTTTGACGAGCTTCCGCGCCCGGTAAACGGCCGTACTCCATCAAAACCTCAGACGCTTGCTCTACAAATGCCTTATCGGCTTCATCGACAGCTTCTTCACGGGCTTGCTCCACCCAAAAAATAGCAAATTGGCGAATGCCGCCTACCACTGCTTTGTTTTGATACCCTTGTTGTGCTTCTAAATCTAAGACTCGTTCTAATCGACTAAATGCTCGTGCCATAATGTTTATCAGTATTGAGCGAGAACGAGAGGCTCTCAGGAGCGGAAATTAAATAATACGATGAAGCCGTTTCCTTACCGTTCCTTGAAACTGACGATGAAATAAAATAGGGTATTTCAGCGTCACTCCTTAGCTTTACTCTTGCTCTTGCTCCTTCCTCTAGCTGTTTTTGGCGACGCAGGCAAAGCCGACGGCACCGATACCCAAATGAACGCCAATGGCGGGTGTGACTTCCATGATAAATGGGGGATGATCTGTTTCAAATAAATCCAGAGCTTGGCGGCGCAATGTTTCGGCCATTTGGGGAGCGTTGACATGGATAATGGCTAAATGCTCGAAAGGGCTGAACTCGCTGACCATCTGGATCGTTTGTTTGAGCGCTTTTTTGCGTGTGCGGATTTTAGCGATGACGGAAATATTGTCGGCCTGAATCATCATGACGGGTTTGATGCGCAACAAGGAACCCAGGCCAAACTCTGCCCAACTGACACGGCCGCTTTTACGCAGCGAATCTAGATTGTCTATCATGCCGAAAACGCGGGTGCGTGCGATCCGTTCATCCAACAGAGCCACGATTTCATCCAGAGATTTACCCGCCTTCATGGCTTGAGCCGCGATGATGACCAGCAATCCCGCTCCTAATGTGATTTGGTGTGAATCGTAGACTGTGACGGCAATGCCCTCAGCCGCTTCCGCGCCAAGCCGCGCTGAATTGCAAGTGGAGCTGATGCTGTCTGCCAGATGGATGGACAAAATTTCGGTGGCGCCTTCTTGTGCCAACTGCTCGTACACCTGGGTGAATGTGCCGATGGCGGGCGCTGCTGTGGTGGGGTATACGGGGTAGCTGAACAGATTTTCGTAGAATGATTCCCGTGTGATGTCTACCCCTTCAAGATACCCTTTTTCACCGATGTTGATGTAGACCGGAATGATGGTGATGTCCAGGGCTTCGGCCATATCGTGGGGGACATCGCAAGCGCTGTCTGTGACGATTTTGAGGGTCATGTTGTTATTCTGCACCCAGGATGTAGAAGTAGTGGGCTTGCCCGCCAGGCAGTACTTCTACTTCCACGTCAGGATAGAGCCCTTCAATTTGGTCGGCAACTTGTTGGGCGTCTGCTTCGTTGACATCTGCGCCGTAGTAGAGTGAGGCCAGTTCCCGTTCGCCCATTTCCATATCGATGAGCATCTGCTTTAGCACATTTGTGAAATTGGAGGCTGAGGTACATAAACGGCCGTTTACCAGCCCCAAGATCTCGCCTTCATTCACTTCGACATCATCAATGGTTACGGTGCGCGTTGCCTGAGTGATTTCACCCGTGGCCACCAAATCAAGCGAATTTTTCATGGCTGTTGTCGTTTGGGTGAAGTCTCCATCTGGATCAAGGTGTAGCATGGCACAGAATCCTTGCGGAATGGTGCGTGTGGGGATCACGGAGACCTGTTTGGAGCTTAACTGTTGTGCCTGTTCTGAAGCGAGGAAGATGTTTTTGTTATTAGGCAAGATGATAACCTTATCTGTGGGCACATCTTGAATGGCTTGGAAGATTTCTTCTGTGCTGGGATTGTTGGTTTGACCGCCGTTGATCACGAAAGCCACGCCTAAACTGCGGAAAATGTTGGCTAACCCATCGCCAGGAGCGACTGCAACCACGCCAATCTGCCCTGGTTCAACTTGAACCTCGGGGGCAGGGGGTGAGCCATTGTCAGCAGCAGAATCGCCGACGATCTCTTCCATTTGCATCTGCATGTTTTCTACAACGACATCGGTGATTTTGCCCAGGCTGGAGCCATAAGTGAGCGGTTCACCGGGATCATCAACGTGAATGTGAACTTTGATGGTGTTTTCATCGCCCACAACGACAGTGCAGTCTCCCATGGAATCAATCTTGTTCCGCACTTCAATGACGTTGAGGTTTTCGCCCATCAAAATGAACTGCACGTCGTAGGGGAATTCCAGGTCGCCCCCTTCGGGCACGACGTGGGCTTGCGCGGGGGCGGCAGCGATTGCCGCTTCTGCTCGAGCGGTGGATACGTCTTCTAATGACAGTTCGCCTTGCGCATATTTGAGCATGCCTTCCAAAATGAAAACGAGCCCTTGTCCTCCAGAATCAACCACGCCTGCTTGCTTGAGAATGGGCAGCATGTCGGGTGTTTTTTCTAACGTTTGCTGGCATCGTTCGATGACGCGAGCTAACACGAAACGCAAATCTTTGGTGATGTTCACGGCATTGGCCGCTTCATCTGCACCAGAGCGGATAACGGTCAGGATGGTGCCTTCTACCGGGCGCATGACACCACCATAGGCGGTATCAGCGGCGCTTTTGAGCGCTTCGGCTAGATCATCTGCGTTAAAGGTTTCTTTTTCTTTGATGGGTTTGGCAAGACCGCGCCAAATTTGGCTGAGGATCACGCCTGAGTTGCCACGGGCGCCCATGAGTGCGCCATGAGATAAGTTGCTGGCAACTTTGCCCACGTGGTTACTGTCCATGGTTTGAATCTGCTTGTAGGCAGAGCGCATGGTTAGCAGCATATTGGTTCCGGTATCACCGTCTGGTACGGGGAATACGTTGAGCGCGTTTACTTCTTCATGATTATGATCCAGCCAGAGTAAACCGGCATGAGCCATTTTCCGTAGTTGTTGGCCATTGCACTGAAACCATTTTTGGTCTGAGGGGGGTGCTTTGGCAAATTCTATCTCTGTTGTCACTATCTCCATCCTCCGGGCGGGGGTATTAGTTTGTATTGCTGATGCGTAAGCCTTGGACGTATACGTTAACGGCCGTTACCGGCAGTCCTAAAGATTTTTCAACGTGGTATTTCACCGTGTCTTGGATACTTTCTGCCACGATGCGAATACGCACACCATATTCCACAATCACGTAAACGTCGATGACAATTTTGTCATCTTTTGTAAAGACATCGATGCCACGACGGGCACCGTCGATGGATAGCAGGCTGGCGATACCGTTGACTAAATTTTTACTGGCCATACCGACAACACCATAACATTGATTGATTGATTGGTTCGCAATGGTTGCGATGGTTCCGGTTGAAATTTCTATTGTTCCCAAGGTTTCTTCCTTTGTTGGCATATTATCTCCTATTGATTCAGCCATTTAAATAGAAAAATGTTGGTAAAGCTCAAAATGAGTGCAAATTACTTTGATTTTTCCACAAATTCCAGCCTATTAGAGTAACGACAATGCGCCGTTTGCACAAATTTCTGCTCTTGTTTATAATCCCAGGCTGTTCATTAGGAATCTAAGCGACCAGACTCGGTCGCTTTTAATTTGCCCGGGTAGGTGAAATTATGGCTAAATGTGAAATCTGTGGTAAGAAGCCCATCTCAGGTCAGAATCGCAGCTTTTCAGAGCGGAAAACAAAGCGTCAATTCAAACCGAATATTCAACGCGCCAGCTTTTATGAAGGTGGACGCAAAGTACGCAAATATGTTTGCACGCGCTGCTTAAGGACATTGTCTAAGTAAAATTATTAAAGCGTCGTTTTAATCTGAGCAAATCGAGCCAACCCACCGGTTGGCTTTTTTTGTTTCTCATGTACTTCTTACATTGTATAAGGATCCTGGAACTTTGCGCAATTTGAATTTTTGTTCAGCTCCAGAAACCGGGTCAGGTTGGTTGGATAGTGGTGGTGAGGATGTTTTTGGCTTGGGCGGAAAGAAGGGCCTGGTAAACGGCCGTTTCTTGTGCCTCCTCTACCAACGCAATCATATTGCCACCTCGTCCGGCGCCGCTGAGTTTGGCGCCCAAGGCTCCAGCTGCTAACGCAGCTGCCACCAGTTCATCCAATTTAGCGTTAGAAACAGTCATTGTTTGCAGGATGGCGTGATTTTCTGTCATCAACTGGCCGATTTGGGTGATGTTTCCCTGCTCGATGGCGTGGCGGGCGGTGTTGGCGATGTGTCCACAGGCCTCGAACATGGCGTTGAAGGTGGCTTCCTCTGCTTGCCATTGGCGGCGGACGTCGCCGACCACATCTTTGGTGCTGCTGCGAATGCCGGTATCGGCGATCAGGAGGCGCAGTGGCTGCGCGACAGCAAAGGGCTCGATGCGGCTGCGCGGCTGCTGGCGCACAAAGTAGATGGGGCGCTCGTAGGCGACGACGGTGTTGTCGATGCCGCTGGGCGTGCCGTGGTGAATTTTTTCGATTTCGTAGGTTTGGTCGGAAACCCATTCGTCGGTGAGTAAGTGAGCCAATCCCAAATGGGTGGCTAGGGCGCGAATGATGGCGGCGGTGATAGCGGCGCCGCTGCCTAAGCCGCTGGCAATGGGGATTTGGCTGCTGACGGTGACGGTTAAATCGGGTAACTTGTCAAGCTGGGCGGCAGCTTGAAGCTGGTAGATGATGGCGGCAATGGCGTCATCGGTGTCGGCGTCGCTGAGCAGGATGTTGCTGTCTAAGTCGGGGGCGATGAGGCGGATCCCAGGTGTGGCACTGTTTTGGATAACGGCCGTTGCCTGCACTTGAGATAGGGGCGCTGCGATAGCTGGTTGTCCGTACACGACAGCGTGTTCACCAAAGAGAATGATTTTGCCAGGAGCAGTTGCGGTTGTCATGAAATGTTTTCACCGCAGAGTGCAGAGGGGGTGGGGCGGGCTCTACACGTTCGAGGTTTGCTGCGGTTTGCCTTTTTTAGTTTATGAAGTAAGCAAGTGGATTGTAGAAAATGAAGAATACCAGGATGCCGTAAAGCAATAAGTCAACTTGTAACGGCCGGTCGCGCAGGACAATTTCTTCAGGCGCCCCACCTTCATGACGGACGTGGATGAGGTAGAGCCAGCGGAAGATGCCGTATATGACAAATGGAATGGTGGTCATCATGGCGTTGTTTTCGGGTAAGCCCTCAGCCAGGAAGGTGTAGAGGGTGTAGGCGGCGATGGCGCTGGTGGTGACGATGGTGAGCATGATGTCGATGAGTTCGATGTTGTACTCTTGCAGGATGGCACGATGGCTGCTGGCACCTTCGCCAAGCAGGGTTAGCTCGTGGCGGCGTTTGCCCAGCACCATGAACAACGCCAGGAACCCGCCAAAAACGTAGAGCCAGGGTGAAAAGCGCTGCACTTCAATCACAGCTACGCCAGCGGCAATGCGCAGAATGAAACCTGAAGCCACTACCAAAACATCTAGCAAGACCATGTTTTTAAGCCAGAATGTGTAGCCGATTTGGATGACGAGGTAAGCCAGCAAAATCCAGCCCAGCATCAATGACAGCGTAAAGCCAGTGACCAGGCTGCCTACGGCAAAGATGATGGCTGCGGCGCGAGCGACATTGGGGTTTAGTTTACCTGCGGGTAACGGCCGTTTCTTTTTCTCTGGGTGCTGCCGATCCGCTTCAATGTCGGCCAAGTCGTTCATGATGTAGACGGCGCTAGACATGAGGCATAGCAAGATGAAGGCAGCGATGGTGTGCATTATGCTAGCTGGATTGTCCAGTTGTCTGTCAAAGAAAAGCGCCACAAAGACGAAGCCATTTTTGGGCCATTGGCGGGGACGCATTGTTTTGAGGAGGGCTTTTAGCACGGTGAAATCTCCTATTTAAAGTTGCAAGATGGCAAAGTGGCAAAGTTGCAGCGGGGCAAAGTTGCTCAGTTTGTGTCAAAAATTTAAGGAGGGAGTTTATCCTACCGCCGGGGGTGGGGCAATAGCTTGGCGATGGTAGAGGGGAATCAGGGTGGGGGCGTGTTTCTTCTGTGGCGCAGGGGGAGAACGGCCGTTTCGCCATAAAAAAACGCCTGACCTATTTGAAAGCCAGGCGTTGTCTGCTATCAGATTGGAACTAAGGATTCAGATTAGGGGCATACGTTGGCTGTCTTGTTGTAGAACCAATTGTAGGCATAATACGGGTAAGCATGACTGCTCTGCGCTCTGACAGAGATGCGGTGATGCCCATAAAGCTCCGCAGGAATGGGGAATTCTGCGTCAAGGATGCCTCCTGCCCCAGAGTCAAGTTGTCCCACGACAATGCCATTGATGCCAGCTGTTCCCATCGGCCCCATGGTTACGGTGAACTGTTGGTTGGGTGGGAAGTTGGATGTCCGAATATGAACAGATTGCTTTTCCATGACAGAGCAAACCTTAAACATGGGGATTCCTGTGTATTTAGGCACCGAAGTGGAGCCTCCCGTGCCGCCAGCAAAGCCTGCGGTATTGTTGTAGAACCAATTGAAGCTGTAATAGCCTTGAGGGCTTTGTAAGCGAATGGCAATTTGATATGAACCTTTAAGTTGTTTGGGAACGGTAAAGGTTGCGGGGAAAGAACCACCTGCACCAGAGTTGATAGTGGTGACGTAGTGGCCGTTAACCCCTCTGGAGCCCATCGGTCCCATGGTGACCACAAAATCCTGATTGGCCGGGAAATTGTATGTCATGATGGATACAGATTGGTCTGCCACGACATCTGTAATCGATATGGTGGGAATGGTGAGGGAGCTGGCGACACCTGCGCCTGTCGCAAAAATGAGCAGCAAAACGAGTGTGAGTGCAAATAATTTGAAACGAGGGACAGATAATAACCATTGGCGGACGGATGCACGAGTATTATCTGCTGAGTTACTGAAGTTCATAACGAGCCTCCTAAATTTTTGTTTGAGTCCAATGGGGGACTTGCTGCTAACCGCGCACAAAGAAGCGCTCAAATGAAGTATCTTTTTGTAAGCAGCACGATGTTTACCCATTTTCCTCTACACGAAGTTGACAGAAAGCATTATAAAAGAAATGCTCTACACAAATCTACAGAACGCATGTTCTTTCCTGTGAATTTGTGGGCAAACTCACGCAGTTTTTACGGGGGCGCACAGAAATCATGCGTTTGGCGTCGATTTCCAGAGGTTGTGTTGGGGTCAAGTGTTGTGTGATCACAGCAATTGACTGGTTACAACATGTCTGGCTGTTTGTGCCAAGAGGGCTGTGCCTAAGGGCAAGACGGGGTCACTCCTTAGGAGCCAGTTCACTTTACACTTTTTTAACCAATTGATTGCAACTTTTTGGCATTCTGCCTGTATTTTAAGCTAGTACAAGGTTGATGCGAGACTTTCTAGCTCTAGCTATACAGGAGGCTGTTATGGCTGATGTTTATACTGTTACATTTATTATTATTGGCATTCTGATTAGCGTGCCGGCATTGTTAATTGGCCTTAATTTGTTGATGCCGGGTGTTGCCATTCGGGCGCAGGTGCGGCTGCGTGAGACACCGGGGAGATCCTTTTGGCTGGGAGCGGTGATAACGGCCGTTCTCCTTATCATGATCCTGATTACAGTCCAAATACCAGGGCCGGGTCAAGCCTTTGCCTTGGTTCTCACCGTGGCGGGCATGGGGCTGGGTAGTTTGGGCGCTGTTGGCATGGCACGATTATTGGGTGAGCGTATTCGCCCCCTGGCAAAACCTAATTCTGATATGATGAATTTGCTGCGTGGCGCCATTGTGTATGAATTGGCTTGTCTTGTTCCCCTTGTGGGGTGGTTTATCTTTGCGCCTCTTGTCGGCATGACGGTCATGGGCGCAGCGGCGTTTGCTCTGATGGGGTGGTTGCCGAAGCCTGTGGCGCCGCCGGAAGCGGTCACGGCTCAGTCGTTGAGTAAACAGTAACCAGGACGCTGTTCACTGAAAACAGGAGGTGCTATGCTTTCTCGTCGGAATTTCCTCAAACTTGGTGGCATAACGGCCGTGGCGGCTGGTGCCAGTGCGTGTAGTGTCATGGGGCAGAAAATTGCCCAACAGGATTTGCCGGAGACGCTTGTCTTGCCGCCCTCGCAACCGGTGGATCCTGCTTTGCGCATTCTCAACCGCGCTGGTTATGGGCCTCGTCCGGGTGATGTGCAGCAGGTGCGTGATATGGGGCTGGAAGCGTATCTTGAAGAGCAGCTCCAGCCTGAAAAGATTGACGACAATGCGGCTGATACTATCCTGCGCAGTCTTGATTTTCAGCAAATGGATATTAGTCAATTGCTGACACAGGATGGAGATGATTTGATTTTAGAATTGGTGGGCAGCACATTGCTCAAAGCTGTTTACTCTAAGCGCCAACTTTACGAAGCAATGGTGGAGTTTTGGAGTGACCATTTTAATATCTTTTTGCGCAAAAATGAGTTTATGCCAGCGCTCAAAACTGTTGATGACAAGGAGGTTATTCGGCCGCACGCTTTGGGGAAATTCCGTGATTTGCTCTTTGCCACTGCTTTTAGTCCGGCCATGCTTGTTTATTTGGATAACATTCGCAATACAAGAGATGAATTGAATGAAAACTATGGCCGTGAGTTGTTAGAGTTGCATACGCTGGGGGTTCACGCTGGGTATACGCAGAAAGATGTGCAAGAAGCGGCGCGTGCCTTCACGGGGCTGACTGTGCGCCATCGTGGGCCGCGCCAGGGACATCTGTTTTTTGACTATGATGCCCACGATCAAGATGAGAAGGTTATTTTAGGCAAGCGGTTTCCTGCGAATCAAGGTCAAGAAGATATTCACCAACTGCTGGAAATGCTGGTTACTAACCGGCAAACGGCCGTTTTTATTGCCACTAAACTTGTGCGCCGCTTTGTAGCTGACGAGCCGCCGGAGAGCCTTGTGCAGCGCGTTGCTCAGACTTATCAAGATACTGATGGCGATATAAAAGCGATGCTGCGTGTTATTTTCTTGAGTGATGCATTTGCTACTGCGCCTCCGAAGTTGAAACGGCCGTTTACTTACATGGTCTCTGTGCTGCGTGCTGTACACACAGATTTTCGTTTGGGACGTGGCCGGGAGATTGGGCGTTGGCTGCGCCTGCTGGGGCAGGTTCCTTTCCATTGGCCGCCGCCTGATGGTTTCCCGGACACGGCTGATGTCTGGGCGGCCAATCTGCTGCCCCGTTGGAATTTTGCGTTAACTCTTGTCAATAATCAATTGCTTGGTGCTGAGGTTCCCCTGGAAAAACTTGTTTTGGCAGGCCAGGCAGACCAAAGTCCAGAGGCTGTTCTTGATTTTTTTAGTCGCTTGTTAAACGGCCGTTCTCTCATCCCAGCCGAGCGCCAACAATTTCAAGAATATGTTGGTGCTGGCTCTCTCGACGACGAGACTATCAGACAAAATCTTAAGGATTCTGTGGCGCTGATGCTGGCCAGTCCTGCTTTTCAATGGACTTGAACGACGGATGAGGAAGGATGAAAGATGAAGGACGAAGGACGATGGATTGGGTCTTTGGTCTTTCAGCAAAATAGGAGATCCCATGAAATCAACAGTCACCCATTGCAATGAATACGCCCAAGTTAGTCGGCGTGCGTTTTTGTCTCGCGGGATGCAAGCTGCGGCGGCTATGTTTGCTGGGCCGCGTTTGTGGACGATGCCAGAGTGGATGCCGCGCATCAAGCTGGCTGATCCCCATGTGGGGCCACGCGGTGATACCCTGGTTTGTGTGTTTTTACGTGGTGGTGCTGACGGGCTGAATATGGTGGTACCTCATGGCGATGACGCTTACTATGATTTACGCCCCACTTTGGGCATTCCTCGCCCTGATGCCCTGTCTGCTAGTGCTAAAACGGTTGATTTGGATGGATTCTTTGGCCTGCATCCGGCGTTAGCTTCTTTATCTCACATTTACCAGGCTGGTGACGTGGCTTTTGTCCATGCTACCGGTTCGCCTGATGAGACGCGCTCTCATTTTGAAGCGATGGATTTGATGGAACGAGGGGTTACTCAAAATGGGGATTATTCGGGTTGGTTGGCGCGTCATTTGGCTACGTTGGACACGGGTAATGAGTCGGCGCTGCGGGCTGTGGGCGTGGGCGAAGTGCTGCCGGCCTCGCTGACGGGCACGGTCTCTGCCACGGCGTTGCAAGCTATTGCTGATTACCATTTGCATGGCCGCGATGAGCGTATCGGTGATATGCAGACCCTGTTGGCTGCGCTTTATAACCAGCAGGAGGATGTGTTAACGGCCGTTGCTAATCAAACTTTTGCCGCTATTGATGTCTTGAGCAAAGTGGATACCGAACAGCCTGGCAATGGCAGCGCTTATCCTGAACGTGATTTTGGCCGCGCTTTGCAAACGGTGGCGCAGCTTATTAAAGCAGATGTTGGCCTTGAGGTTGCTTGCATTGACCTGGTTGGCTGGGATACTCATGTGGCGCAAGGTGCCACTGAAGGGCCTATGCCCAATCTTATGAGCCGACTGGCTGCCGGTTTAACTGCTTTTTATGAAGATCTTCAATCTCAAATGGATGGTATCACTCTCGTTGTCATGTCGGAATTTGGTCGCCGGGCTAATGAAAATGGCGGGCTTGGCACTGATCATGGACATGGTAATATGATGATGATTATGGGGGGCGGGATCAACGGCGGCCAGGTTTTTGCTGATTGGCCTGGCCTCCAACCTGAACAGCTGACTGGTCCAGGGGATCTTACTATCACTACTGATTACCGCGATATCTTGGGTGAATTGTTGCGTAAACGGCTTAATAATCCACAGATAACGGCCGTTTTCCCAAACTATGCTGTTAATGAAATCGGTTTAGCTGTCCCCAGAACCTAGTGTTTGTCTAAAAATCGCTTCCCGTTTTCCAGGGGGAAAGGTTGCTTGATGTGTATCTGTCCATGTTGTTACTTATTTACGGAGGCGCATATTGTTCGATTGTGATTGGCAAGATTTTTTTTAATCTTTGGTGTTACAGCAGGTAGGTGTAGTAGGTGATGGTTTGGGATGTGCGGAAGTGTAAGCTGTGGTAGAGGTTGAGGGCGGCGGTGTTGGTTGCCCAGGCACCGATGATGGCGCAGCGGGCGTGTTGTTGTTTGAGCCTGTGGAGGGCGGAGAGGAAGAGAAAACGGCCGTTTCCCACACCTTGTCCTGCTGGCACGATACCGATTGGCTCGACCCGGCCTTCGCCTTGTTTGTCGATATGGAGCCAGGCAAAGCCTAACGGCCGTTTCCTATCCAGCAAAAAGAGAATATCTGTGGTTGCTATCAAATCAGCGGCGACTTCATCTGGGGTGTAGGGTTGGTACCAGGGATGGCTGCGGAAGGATTGCTCATATAGTTTGCAAAAGAGATGGATGGCCTGGCGTCGGGAATAGGTTGCCAGATGTAGATTGGGGCGGACGGGTATGGGCGGCAGGTTTTCTAGGTGGGGACGCGCCAGGATTTGTTCTTTGTGGTCGATGTCAAAGCCGTTGTGGTGTAGGAATTGAGCGATGCCTGTTTGTGAGTCGGTTATTCCCCAACTGAGATGTTTGACGTCGCTGTGTGTGAGTTCGTGCTTTAGAAAGTTGATGAGTTGGCTGCCCACTCTTTGCCGCTGCCATGGTCGGGCAATCATCATGTCTAAATCATAATGACCAGCCAGACCGGGCAGTGGGGCCACCCGTGCATAGCCGGCTGGCGCTTCATCGATGTAAATGACCCAGGCCATGCCCCAGGCAGACAGGCGGGTGTCTAGCTGCCGGGCGGTCAACGGCGCTGTTGGGTTGAGATCGTTGAAATGAGAGGCCAGGATAGGAGAAACGGCCGTTTCGTATGAGCGAATCGTGACCATAAAAATGGATTATACAAAACCCTTGACCCATTCACAGGTGTTTGATAGAATCCTCGTCCCTCTGCCCTCATCGTCTAGGGGACCAGGACGCAAGCCTTTCAAGCTTGAGACCGGAGTTCGAATCTCCGTGAGGGCACCAAAAAGCTTCGCTAACCAGCGGGGCTTTTTTTGTTCCTGCTTCGTCTGACAGTTGTCGCTGAACAAATCAAGTCACTATCCTTACACTTTTTCGGGCTCAATGAAATGAGTCCCTCTCTCAACTTATCCCATGACGAATGGCTACACCACAGCCGAGGCTGCTGCACGCCGGCCGATGTTCATTTTGTGGTTAATGCACCAATGTTGTAACCCGGTTTGGCATCGTAACTTTGTTGTTCTCTGGTCTTGACTTTGGGGGCTCCTTAAATATTTGAGCATAACGGTGAAACAACTTGTTATGGGCAGTTTAATTTATTTTTATGTGTTCAATCTTGACCATTTTAAATAAATCTGAAACAGTCATTCTTATTTTAGTCTTAAAGGAAGTTCTTTTTAATATTTTTTTTGAATAGTGATACATCATATATTCTTTTACTAACTTTATATCGAGATTGAGATGCTTTAAATAAGCATTGATACTGTTGATATAAAAATACATGGGAGCGCTTTTGTTTCCTGTCTTTTTCACATATCTGTTTGATATTTTCAGAGCCATTTGATTGTTGCAGTCGAAAACGGCTTCTAGCAGGCTAAATTTATTTTTTATTTGAAGAAAGAATTTATCAACGTCTTCCTCTTTAAAGTAATAGAATACACCTGAGATAATTAGCAAAGTTGGCAGGGTTTTATCTTTTATATGCTTAACCCATTGCTCGACATCTAAAAAAGAACCATCAATGTAAATATCGTTTTCTTGTGCTGGCATGAGCTTTCTTCTTTCTGCAATGACAGGAGGCAAGTCAATTTCGTAAAAGGTTGCTGTGTTACTTTTAATCCTGTAATAAGAGGTGTCTAATCCTGCTCCAATATTGACTATGTTACATTTTTGATGCTTTTTAATAAAGTTTTTTACTTCTACATCCATATTGTAATATCTTGAGGCGGCTGCCAGATAATAATATTCGTTGTGTATTGTGTTGGTATTAGCTTGCGGTATTGCTTGCTCCAGTTCAAGAGCCTTTTCATCAAACAGGAGTTCTGGGAATTTTTTTGAGGCGTAGATGTTCCCTGTCAGTGGGATATATAACGTATTGCTTACGCTGTGTGTTTTAATCATAGTTTTGACTCTCCACGAAATTGTGTCCGTTTTTTGGGTTTCCTATAACGCTTGCCTGACCAGTGATCAGGCGCCAGGATCTTTTCTTTGTAGATTTTTGAAGATACCTACAATTATGGGCTTGTTAGTTGCTATTGTCATCTTTTATTTATTAGCTGAAATTAAAGTTCTTTAGCTGTTGAGTTTGTTATGACAAGCTTTTCCTAATCGCCTTTTTGACTACCCTGAACAAGTTAGCCATGACCGTCTTAATCGATTGATGCGAGCTGCAAAGCTAACACTGCGTGAACGGCGTGCCATGGTGTGCCAGATGCCGATTCTATCACCGAATGGTTACATCAGACTACTATTGCTCTCAGCTTACAGCGCTTTTCATTTTGGGTTTCTGTTGGCCTGTTTTACAATTCTAAAGATGAATAACGGTTCGCTAAAGGCGAGAA
>PDWJ01000626.1_pt1 | contig 75614 bp, 70 predicted proteins | sample 1430881 | NCBI WGS metagenome assembly PDWJ01 (sample SAMN01162460, study PRJNA174530) | Oral metagenome, whole genome shotgun sequencing project. | biome: Marine environment; feature: Marine mammal; material: Swab sample of the gingival sulcus; isolation source: swab sample of gingival sulcus...
AAGGTGCTGACATGATCCATCCTCCCAAACAGGATGAATCACAGATCAGCGGTCATGGGAACCCTTGCGATTCAGGTTTTTGGCCGGACGCTTTAGTCCAGAATACCGGACTAATGGAATTTCCGCAAGACACTGAAATAAAACATACAATCCTTCTCCTCCCGAGGGCGTCACCCCCCCCCGTTAACCTGCCGTTGACCACGTTCCGCAGCAAAACCGCCCTCCCTGCGGCCCTCCCGCCAAGCGCCCTCGGCTTGACACCTCCGCCCGCGCCCCGCATATCGCCCCCACCCCGAGCGGAGAGGCGAAGCCAATGGCTGAAAAGAAGAACGAATTCGTCGAGACGATCAAAACGATCTTCTGGGCACTGATCATCGCCGGCGTGTTCCGGACGGTGTTTTTCCAACCCTTCTTCATCCCTACCGGCTCGATGAAGGACACCCTGCTGATCGGCGATTTCGTCTTCGTCAACAAGATGGCCTATGGCTATTCGAAATATTCCTGCCCCTGGGCGATGTGCCCCTTCTCCGGACGGATCCTCGCCTCCGAGCCCGAGCGCGGCGACATCATCGTTTTCAAACACCCTGTCACCAAGACCGACTATGTGAAACGCCTCGTCGGCTTGCCGGGCGACCGGCTCCAGATGCGCGATGGCATGCTGTTCATCAATGACGTGGAGGCGGGCCAGGTGCCCGCGGGCACGTTCGAAGAGGTGTTCGAGCGTCAGGGCAGTTTCGGTACGGTGCCGAAATGCGCCAATGGCGCGGTGGGGCAGGGCGCGATCTGCGAGAAGCCGCGCGCGACCGAGACCCTCCCCGGCGGCGCCACGCATAACGTGCTCAACGTCGGCGATTACCCCGGCATGCCCGACAACACCGGCGTCTTCACCGTGCCGGAGGGCAGCTATTTCTTCATGGGCGACAACCGCGACAATTCGACCGATTCGCGCTTTCCGCAATCGGCAGGTGGCGTCGGCTTCGTGCCGGCGGAACTTCTGCTCGGCCGGGTCGACCGGGTGATCTTCTCCGCCGCCGGCAAACGTCTGATCTATTTCTGGACCTGGCGCGGCGACCGTTTCTTCAAGAAGGTCGAATGAAGCTCTCGGGCGACCTCCAGGCGTTTGCGGCGCGGATCGGGCATGGTTTTGCCCGCCCGGAGCTGTTGCTGCGGGCGCTCACCCATGGGTCGATCGCCTCCGAAACCCGGCCCGACAATCAGCGGCTCGAGTTTCTCGGCGACCGTGTGCTCGGGCTGGTGATGGCCGAGGCCCTTCTGGCCTCCGACAAGCGCGCCTCCGAAGGCCAGCTGGCGCCGCGCTACAACGCGCTGGTGCGCAAGGAGGCCTGCGCCGAGGTGGCGCGTGAGATCGGCCTTGGCGAGGTGCTGAAACTCGGCCGTTCCGAGATGATGTCGGGCGGGCGGCGCAAACAGGCGCTGCTCGGCGATGCCATGGAGGCGGTGATCGCGGCGGTCTATCTCGACGGTGGTTTCGAAGCGGCGCGCGACACGGTGCTGCGGCTCTGGGGGGCGCGGATCGCCAATGTCGAGGCCGATGCCCGCGACCCCAAGACCGCGCTTCAGGAATGGGCTCAGGCGCGCAAGCAGACCCCGCCGGCCTATATCGAGCTCAAACGCGCCGGCCCCCCCCACGCCCCGACCTTCACCATCGAAGCGCGGCTTGCGAGCGGCGAGGCCGCCGCGGCCTCGGCCAGTTCGAAACGCGCCGCCGAACAGGCGGCCGCCAAGGCGCTGCTGGCGCAGGTCACGGGCGGGTGAGCCGCGCCGCCGGAGCCGCGCAGAGGCGCGACAATCTGCGCGGCGCGCTGTTCATGATCGCCTCGATGGCGGGTTTCGCGGTCGAAGACGCGCTGTTCAAATCGGTCACCCGCAGCCTGCAACCGGGCTTCGCCACGTTGCTCTTCGGGCTCTGCGGGTTTGTGCTGTTTGCGCTCTGGTCACTGGCCGGGCGCGAAGCTCTGCTGACCCGCGACATGCTGCGTCCCCGCCTGCTCACCCGGTCGGGCTTCGAGATCGCGGGACGTCTGTTCTTCGCCCTTGCGCTGGCCTATGCCCCGCTCGCGGTCACCTCGGCGATCCTTCAGGCGACCCCGCTGGTGGTCATCGCAAGCGCGGCCATCTGGTTCGGCGCCAAGGTGCGCGCCACCCATTGGCTGGCCATCGGCCTCGGGTTTCTGGGGGTTCTGCTGGTGATCCGTCCGACTCCGGCCGAGTTCGATGCCACCGCCCTGTTTGCGGTTGCCGCCAGCATCGGTTTCGCCGGGCGCGACCTTGCCACCCGCATGAGCCCGCCGGCGATCACCGCCCGGCAACTCGGCCTGCTGGGCTTTGCCGTGGTCACCGCCGCCGGGGCGGTTCTCATGCTCTGGGACGAGGGGCCGTTCCGTCTGCCCGGCGCCTCGGAAGCCCTGCACCTCGCCCTGACCGGCCTTGTCGGCGTCTTTGCCTATCAGTCGCTCACATGGGCGATGCGGACCGGCGATGTCGCCATCGTCACCCCGTTTCGCTATTCCCGGCTGCTGTTTGCGCTGCTGTTCGCGGTGCTCCTGTTCGGCGAAGACCCCGAGCTTTGGACGGTCGTGGGCATGGTGCTGATCGTCGGCACCGGGCTGTTCGCGCTGTTGCCGGTTGCGCAGCGGGCGCCGCGTGCATAGGTCGGGCATGTGCAACGGGGAGCCCTGCCATGACCCGGCCCGACAACCAGCCCCAACCCGATACCCGGCCGAACCCGATGCTGAAATTCGACATCGAGGCGCAGGACATCGACCGGCTGGTGGCCGCATTCTATGCCCGCGTCCGCGCGCATGAAAAGCTCGGCCCGGTCTTCGCCCGCGCCATCGCGCCGGACGATCACGCCGGGGAGGGGCCGGAATGGCGCGCCCATGAGGCCAAGATCGCGGCCTTCTGGCGCAATGCCTGCGGGCTCGACCGCAGCTATTCGGGCAGCCCGATGCGCGCGCATGTGGAAAACCCCGAGGTGCGGCCGGGCATGTTTTCCAGCTGGCTCGATCTGTTCGGCGAGACCGCGCGCGATGTGCTCACCCCGGACAAGGCCGCCTCGATCACCGCACTCGCCGAGCGGATCGGCCAGAGCCTGCGCTATCAGGTGACCCAGCGCGGGCAGGACCGCGGCGCGCCGCCGAAGCTCTTTTGAGGCCCGGGGGTCTTCCGGGCAGGGTCAGGGGCGCGCGGGCGCTGGAAGCGGCCACACAAATCGGCTATGCCGCGCCCAACCCGAAAGGAACCAGCATGACCACACGCGCGGGCTTCGTGGCCCTGATCGGCGAGCCCAATGCCGGAAAGTCCACCCTCACCAACCGCATGGTGGGGGCCAAGGTGTCGATTGTCACCCACAAGGTGCAGACCACCCGCGCCCGCATCCGCGGCGTGGCGATCGAGGGTGAGGCCCAGATCGTCTTCGTCGACACGCCCGGCCTGTTCCGTCCCCGCCGCCGGCTCGACCGCGCCATGGTCGCCGCCGCCTGGGGCGGGGCGGCGGATGCCGATGTGGTGGTGCTGCTGATCGAGGCGCATCGCGGCGTGACCCCCGGGGTCGAGCGCATCCTCGAAGGGCTCGCCGAGCTGGGGCAGGGGCGCAAGGTGGCGCTGGCGATCAACAAGATCGACAAGGTCAGGGCCGAAACCCTGCTCGCGCTCACCTCGGCGATGAACGAGCGCTACCCCTTTGCCGAGACCTTCATGATCTCCGCCGAAAAGGGCCACGGGGTCGCCGATCTGCGCGCATGGCTTGCCGGCGAGATGCCCGAAGGCCCGTGGCTCTACCCCGAAGACCAGATCGCCGACATTCCGCTCTACATGATCGCCGCCGAGATCACCCGCGAGAAGCTGACCCTGCGGCTGCATCAGGAGCTGCCCTATCAGCTCACGGTCGAGACCGAGAACTGGGAGGAGCGCAAGGACGGGTCCGCCCGGATCGACCAGCTGATCTATGTCGCCCGCGACGGCCACAAGGGGATCGTGCTCGGCAGGAAGGGCGAGACGATCAAGGCGGTGAGCCAGGCGGCGCGGGCGGAGCTTGAAGAGTTTCTCGGCCGCAAGGTGCATCTGTTCATGCAGGTGAAGGTGCGGCCGGGCTGGCTTGAAGAGGCGGAGCGCTATTCGGAAATGGGGCTCGACTTCCGGGACGGCAACGGGTGAGCCGGCTGGCCACCGGGATCTGGGTCGGGGCCTACCGGGCGCGGCTCGGGGCGCTTGGCATCCCGGTCTATGTGGTGGCGAAGGGCGATGCGACCGCGGGCGCGGTGCTGGTGAAACTCGCCACCCTCGACGGGCAGGCGCGGGCCTATACGAGGGTGCTGGATCTGGCGCGCGGCGACCGGGTGTGGGACGTGCTGGCCGAGGGGCCGGAACGGGAGGTGGACGCGGCGATCGCCCGGCAGCGCGGTTTCGACCCCGACCTCTGGGTGATCGAGGTGGAAGACGCGCGCGGGCGGCATCTGCTCGACGAACCGGGGCTCGATTCGTAAGCTGTGACGGGTTTGGCAAGGTCCGCCTTGGGAAGGCGGCCAATCAGGAGGCCCGGATGGACTGGCGCGGCGAGGGCACGCTTCTGAGCGTGGCGAAACACGGCGAGACCTCGGCGATCATCACCGTGTTTACCGCCGAACGCGGCCGCCATGCGGGTGTGGTGCGCGGTGGCGCCTCGCGCAAGCTGGCGCCGGTGCTGCAACCGGGGGCGCGGCTCGATCTCCGCTGGCGGGCGCGGCTGGAGGAGCATCTGGGCGCTTTCAGCGTCGAGCTGTCGAAATCCCGCAGCGCCGCCCTGCTCGGCGACCGCGACGCGCTGGCGGCGCTGAACGCGATGACCGCGCTGTTGCTCTTCGGCCTGCCGGAGCGCGAACCCCACCCGCGGCTCCATGCCCATACCGAACAGATGCTCGACCTTCTCGGCCACAGCGCCGCATGGCCGGTGGCCTATCTGCAATGGGAGCTGGCGCTGTTGCAGGCGCTGGGCTTCGGGCTCGATCTCACGGCCTGCGCGGTCACCGGGACGAGGCGGGGGCTGGTCTATGTCAGTCCGAAATCCGGCCGTGCGGTGAGCGCCGAGGGCGCGGGCGACTGGGCCGACCGGCTGTTGCCGCTGCCGCCCGAACTGCTCGGCGTGGTGACGGAGGACATGGCCGGACTTGCCGACGGGCTGCGCACCACCGGACATTTCCTCACCCACGGTCTCGCCCATTCGCTGGGCGACCAGCCGCTGCCACAGGCCCGTGCCCGGTTGGTCGACCGGCTGACCCGTCAGGTCTTTTGACTCAGGTGTGTTTCAGGCGTGCTTCAGGCGTCCTGAAGCGCGAGGATCGCGGCGAGCAGGGTGGAGAGCGGGGCGGTGTCGCCAAGCGTTTCCATGCCGATCACCGCCGCCTGAACGATGCGGGCAAATTCCGGGTTGGTCAGGCCCAGCCCGGCGAGACTGTCCCGGAGCGCGGTGGCGCGGGCGCGGTCCACATGCCCGACCACGGCGGCAAGCTGCGGGCTCCGCCGCGCCCAGCCCCGCATCGCCGCTTCCGCCGGGTCGGGCCGTGACAGCGCCAGCAGCCGTTCGGTCGCGGCGCCGTCCCGGGGGGCGGCCGCGATCGCGGCCAGGGCGCGTGCCTCCCAGGCCTCGGCGACGGACATGCGGAATGTGGCCACGTCCTTGAAATGCCAGTAGAAACTGCCCTTTGTGGTGCCGAGGGCGCGTGCCAGCGGTTCGGCGGCCAGCGCGCCCGGACCCTGTTCTTCCAGCGCCACGAGCCCGGCGGTGAGCCAGTCTTCACGCGTCAGCCGTGGTTTCCGTTCCGCCATGCCTGCCTCGATGCGCTACCGTATGGTCGGGCCCGGATCAGGGGCTCGACCACACGCCGGCGAAGGTTTCGGATCAGCCCAGCAACCGCCGCGCGATCACCTGCGCCTGAATCTCGGCGGCGCCTTCGAAGATGTTGAGGATCCGCGCGTCGCACAGGATCCGGCTGATCTGATATTCCAGCGCGAAGCCATTGCCGCCGTGGATCTGCAAGGCGTTGTCGGCGGCGGCCCAGGCGACGCGGGCGCCGAGCAGCTTGGCCATGCCGGCCTCGAGGTCGCAACGCTGGTCGTGGTCCTTTTCCCAGGCCGAGAAATAGGTGAGCTGGCGCGCCACCATGATCTCGACCGCCATCATCGCGAGCTTGCCCGCGACCCGGGGGAAGGCGATCAGCGGCTTGCCGAACTGCTTGCGTTCCTCGGCATATTGCATGCCCACTTCCAGCGCGTTCTGCGCCACGCCGATGGCCCGCGCGGCGGTCTGGATGCGGGCGGCCTCGAAGGTCTTCATGAGCTGCTTGAAGCCCTGATTCTCGACCCCGCCGAGAAGGTTTCCGGCGGGCACCTTGAAGCCGTCGAACCCAAGCTCGTATTCCTTCATGCCGCGATAGCCCAGCACCTCGATCTCGCCGCCGGTCATGCCCGCGCTCGGGAAATCGCTTTCCGCATTGCCCGGGGCCTTTTCGGCGAGGAACATCGACAGGCCCCGGTGGTCGGTGGTGTCGGGATCGGTGCGTGCCAGCAGGGTCATCACATTGGCCCGCGCCGCATGGGTGATCCAGGTCTTGTTGCCGGTGATGACGTAATCGTCGCCCTGCTTCACCGCGCGGGTGCGCAGGCTGCCGAGGTCGGAGCCGGTGTTGGGCTCGGTGAAGACGGCGGTCGGCAGCACCTCGGCGGCGGAGATCTTCGGCAGCCAATGGGCCTTCTGTTCGTCGGTGCCGCCGGCGAGGATCAGCTCGGCGGCGATCTCGGAGCGGGTGCCCAGCGAGCCGACGCCGATATAGCCGCGCGACAGCTCTTCGGAGACCACGACCATGGAGGCCTTGGACAGGCCGAGCCCGCCGTATTCCTCCGGGATGGTCAGCCCGAAGACGCCCATTTCGGCGAGCTCTTCGAGGATCTCCATGGGGATCAGCTCGTCTTTCAGGTGCCAGTCATGGGCGTTGGGCACCACCCGGTCGTCGGCATAGCGGCGGAACTGGCCGCGGATCATCTCAAGCTCTTCGTCGAGCCCGGTGGCACCGAAGGTGGCGTGGCCGGCGTTGTCCTGCATCAGCGCGACGAGCCGGGCGCGGGCGGCGGCGGAGTTGCCCCGGGTCGCGAGCTCGGCCACCGGCTGCATGAAGGCTGCGATCTCTTCCGGGGTGACCCCCATGTCGGTGAGCTTCGCGGTCTCGTTCTGGCTCATGGGGATGCCGCCCTGGATCTGCCAGAGATATTCGCCGAAAGCGATCTGGAGAATGAGCTTCTCCATCTCGCCGAACCTGCCCTCGGCCTCGAGCTTTTCGGCCCATTTCTGCATCTGCCGCAGGGCTTCCACATAGGTCGCGAGCCACGACAGCGCATGCGCCGCCGACTGGTTCTGTTCGAGCAGCGCGCCGGAGATCCGCCCTTCGGCGCTCACCGCGTCGCGCACCTTCGCGGTGGCGGAGGCGAGCACGGCCTCGGCAGGGGCGATGGCGGCGCGGGTGAGGGTGAGAAGGTCATCGAGAAGAGGTGCGGTCATGGCTTTGTCCTCGGGCATTTGGCCGGATTTTTGCCGGGCGGTTACGCTGGGCGTTTCGTCGGGCGCGTCGGTCGGGCGTTGATGGGGCGAGACCCCGGAATCTGTCGCCTTCGTGATAGGTATTTTGCAGGTGCAGCGCAATTATTATTCGCCAGCGGCAATGGTGCGGCACGAATGTGACTCGGCGCCTCGGGTCTTGCCCCCCCGTGCTCCTGCCTTGCCCCCATGGCGCAGGGCCCGGCCCCCGTGCTACGCCTGCCCCGAAGACCGGCCCCCGCCGGCCGACAGAAGGAAGCACAGCTTGGCCACCATTCCGCTTTTGACCGACGAAACCGCCTCTGCGGAGGCGCGCGCGGTGTTTGACGATATCCGCGAGACCCGGCAGACCGACTATGTGAACAACTTCTGGCGGGCGATGGCCAATCAGCCCGACACCATGGCCGCCACATGGGACCGGCTGAAACAGGTGATGGGGCCGGGGGCGCTCGATCCGCTGGTGAAGGAGATGCTCTATATTGCGGTATCGGTGGCGAATGGCTGCGAATATTGCGTCCATTCGCATACCGCCTCGGCGAGGGCGAAGGGCATGTCTGACGAGATGCATGCCGAATTGCTCGCGGTGGTCGCCATGGCGGCCGGGACCAATGCGCTGGCGACGGCGATGCAGGTGCCGGTGGATGCGCGGTTCAGGGGGTGAGCACCCCGGCCCCGCTTCGGGTTTTGCGCGCGGGGGCTGTGCGTGCTACCGATGTGGTAACCGCCACCCGGGGAGGCTTCGCATGACCCGTTCGCCCCTTGCTCTTGCCCTGTTCGGTCTTTTGCTGACCGCTGTCTTCCTGCCGGCCACGGCCCACGCCGATTGCCCGACCCGCGCCGACTTGCCCGGCGGGATCGCCTTCACCGGCCCGGAGGGTGAACGCGAGGAATTCGCCGATATCGGCGACGGCATGGTCAGTGCCTCCTATCGCTATCCGAACGGGTTCCGCACCGAGGCGCTGCTGTGGCAGGGGGTGTTCCTGATGGAACTGCTCGACCTCGTCGGCACCGAGGGTGAGACCCGCACCAGCTACACCTTCCCGATGGACACCGCCGAGATCGCGCTGCCAAAGCCGGGCGGAAGCTGGGATGTGATCGTGTCGGTGACCGATGGCAGGCACAGCGTTTCCGAACGCCAGCTCTACAGCTATGGCGACCCCGAAGAGCACAGCTACGGTGAGTGCAGCTATGAGGTGATCCCGTTTACCGCCGAATATTCCACCGTTCCCGATACGGTGGAAACCTACCACTATCTGCCCGCGCTGGGGCTTTCCTATCTTTACACCGTCGTCGATCCTTCGGGCACGCAGGTCTATCCCTATACCCGGATCGAAGCCCTGCGCTGAGGTCCGCCCCTTGTCGCACCCTCTGTCGCACGGGGGAGCGGTCTTGGCAGATGACTGGGGGGATAGCTGAGGGGATGACTGGAGCGGGCGACGGGAATCGAACCCGTATCTCTTGCTTGGAAGGCAAGGGTCTTACCATTACACAACGCCCGCGTCCGGGTTTCTCTATGTCAGAGGGGATGCGCCGTCAAGCAAGGTCTCGCGGGCCGGGCGGGCTTTGCGCCGGGTTGCGCCTGCGCCGGCCCCCGGGGCCTCACAGCAGCAACCCATAGTCCTGCCCGAGCATCACGCCCGCGTCAGTGAAGGCGAAATAGTCAACGCTTTCAGGCGCATGGACGGTTTCGGCGTCGAGACTCTGCTCCTCTTCGACCGAAACGCCGAAGCCGTTTGCACCGCTGCCGTTGCCGCGCACCCAGGCGCTGTCGGCCCCGACAAGGCTTGAGAGCCCCGCGACCATCGCGCCACCCGCAAAACCCTGCCCGGGGACAACGTGGCTGCCCGCATCGGTGACCCCGCCGATATGGCCGGCGATCCAGTCAAAGCCGTCTGCATGGCCGCTGCCCGCCTCGATCGCGAGCCAGCCGATGGTCTCGGTCACATGGCCGCCGCCGTTCAGCGCCTCTTCCTCCTGCATGGTCACGCGGAAACCGTCTTCGGTGGCGCCATCCTGCCGGGTGGTGACGAAATCGCCGCCATTGAAGCTCTGGACCTGGCTCAGAACCACCGGCGCGGTGTCGAAGTCTGCGGCGAAATTCACCGTCTCGAAGCCGGCGGATGACAGCATGCCGCTTTCCAGCCTGCCCGCTTCAAGGATCGTGCCATCGGACAGCACCCAGGTGCCGGCTTCGACCACGACATAGCTGACCGTCTCGCCGGTATGCGCCCCGTCGAGATAGCCGGGCTCCTGCAAGTGCAGGGTGAGGCTGTTGCCTTCGGCGTGGCTCACCCGCACATTCACCGGCTGGTGGCCGTTTTCGGTGGCCACAAAGGCGATCACCACGGGGGTGTTGAAAGCGTGGCCGAGGGTCACGACCGTCGCTTCCTGCGTCAGGGTGACGGTGCCGGTTTCAAGGACGGGCCTTGCCGCGGGCGGCACCCTTGTGCCGGACAGCGTGTCGGTTCCGGAAAAGGCGAAGTAGTCTGCGGTTTCGGCGGTGTGGCCGGTTTCGGCGTTGAGGCTCTGCTCCTCTTCGACCGAGACGGTGAAGCCATTTGCACCGCTGCCGCTGCCGCGCACCCAGGCGCTGTCGGCGCCATTGAAGGAAGACAGGGTGACGACGGCGTTTGCCCCGCCGGTCAGGGTCTGCGCGAGATCGACCGTGGTGCCCGCATCGGTGACGCCGCCGATATGGCCCGCGATCCAGTCAACCCCGCCCGAATGGCCGCTGCCCGCCTCGATCGCCACCCAACCGATGGTCTCGGTCGCATGGCCGCCGCCGTTCAGCGCCTCTTCCTCCTGCATGGTCACGCGGAAGCCGTCTTCGGTGGCGCCATCCTGCCGGGTGGTGACGAAATCGCCGCCGTTGAAGCTCTGGACCTGGCTCAGAACCACCGGCGCGGTATCGAAGCCTGCGTTGAAACCCACCGTTTCGAACCCTTCGGACGACAGCGTGCCGCTCTCCAGAAGGCCCGCCTCAAACAGCGTGCCGTCCGGCAGTTTCCAGATGCCGGCCTCGACCACGAGGTAGTTGACCGTTTCCGGCGCGTGCGTCCCGTCGAGATAACCGGGTTCCTGCAAGTGCAGCGTAAGGGCGTTGCCCTGGGCGTGGCTTACCCGCACATTCACCGGTTGGGCGCCGTTTTCGGTGGCCACATAGGCGATCACCACCGGGTTTTCATAGCCGTGCCGGAGCGTGACCGTGGCCGCCTGATGGGTGAGCGTGAGCGTGCCGGTTTCGGCGAAGGCTTCGGGGCCGTTGGCGGTGCCGACGGAAATCGAGACGGTGGCCGTATCGGTGGCGCCGTGACCGTCGGAGATTTCGTAGGTGAAGCTGTCGGTGCCGTTGAAACCGGCGTCCGGGGTGTAGCTGAACGCGCCGTCGCCATGCAGTTCCAGCGTTCCATGGGCGGTATCCGCGACCGGGGCGGTGTTGACCGTGAGGGTGTGGCCATCGGGGTCGCTGTCGGGGCCGTTGCCGTTGTCGGCCAGAACGTTGCCGGCAAGCGGTGTGCCTTCGCCGGTGGTGAACGCGTCGTCCTGCGCCTGCGGCGCCGCGTTCGCCCCGTTCGGGAACAGATCCAGATAGCTGTCGGTCAGCCAGCCGTAGCCGGTATCGGTATAGTGATGATCGTCGCGGAAAACTTCCGTGGCGGTGTAGCCGTCCACCTCGATCATGTCGTCGGGGTCGACCAGGTGGATGTGGTCATGGGTATTCGCCAGGTTCTCCTGCGCTTCGCGCACGTCGTCCCAGGCGGGTTGATAGTCTGCCGCGCCGATATGGGTGGACAGGGCGGAGATGACGAAATCGAACCCATCGCCGAATTCTTCGGTGAGGCCCTGGTAAAGCTCGTGCAGGTTGGTTTCGTACTGGGGGCCGTAGGTCTGGCTGGTGGCGTCCTGTTCGCCCTGAAGCCAGAACACCCCGGCCAGGTACAGATCGGGGTTTGCCGCAAGCTCGGCGTTGATCGCATCCAGAAGCCCGCGATAAAGTTCGCCGGTGTCGGGGTTGCCGTCATCGAAGGGGTAGAAATCGGTGTATTCGAGCGACGGATAGAGCGAGCGGCCGACCTCCCCGAAAACCAGATCGTGTTCGCCGGCCCCACGGTCCGCCAGGGCGTCGGAAAACTCACCCGACTGCCCGAGAAAGACCGCGTTGCTCTGACCGGCAACAACGTGCAAAGCTGTTGTTCCCAAGAAATCGCCTCCCCTCAAGACCGCCCGCGGGGCGCGGGCTACCACAAACGGCGCAAGGCGCCGGAACCCCGGGGGCTATTGGCAGCCGGGGCAGAGCGGCGCAACAGTTTTGGCCCTCCTGCGCCGGACCGGCGGGAAAAACACCGTTACCGCAGGATATTGTTTCCAAAAATGCTTCAATACCCCTCGTGTTGGCAGATTGTTTCTGTTTTGTTGAGGTCGAGCCCGTGCAGCCCCCCGTGCAGACCCATATGTCGCGGGCCGGAAAAAGTGGCAAATGGCCTTGACGCCCCGTCCCCGTCGGCGGAAGCTCAGCCCGCACAGGGGGCCGGAGCCACGGTCGGGGAGGGCCGGGGCAGGGCGCAGAGCGGCGAGGGTTTCGTTTGCTGCTGCGACCGGTTCCGGGCGCGCATCTGCAACGCGCAAAACAGGGAGGACTTCCAGATGGGCCATTTCAAAGCAACTCTTGCCGCTGCCGTGTCGCTCGCGGGGCTTGCTGCCCCGGGTTTCGCCGGGACCGAGATCGAGTTCTGGCACGCTTTCACCGGGCGGCTTGGCGAGCTGGTCGACGCGCAGGTTGCGGAGTTCAACGCCAGCCAGCCGGATTACACCGTGGTGGCCAGCTACAAGGGCAATTATTCCGAGACCCTGAACGCCGGTATTGCCGCGTTCCGCGCTGGTGAACAGCCCGACATTCTGATGGTGTTCGAGGTCGGCACCGCCACGATGATGGCAGCCTCCGGGGCGATCAAACCGGTCTACGAGGTGATGGCCGAGGCCGGCGCCGACTGGAACCCCGACGATTACATCGGCGCGGTAAAGGGCTATTACACCACCAACGATGGCAAGATGCTGTCGCTGCCGTTCAATTCCTCGACCCCGGTGCTCTGGGTCAACCGCGATGCGCTTGATGCCGCCGGGATCGCGCCGGATGCGCCGCTGACCACCTGGCAGGAGGTCGGTGCCGTGCTCGACGACCTCAAGGCCGCGGGCCACGAATGCCCGATGACCACCGCCTGGCAAAGCTGGGTCCATCTCGAGAACCTCTCCGCCTATCACGATGTGCCGCTTGCCACGAAAGGCAACGGTTTCGAAGGGCTCGACACCGAGCTTGCGCTGAACGGCCCGGTGCAGGTGCAGCACATTGCGCAGATGGGCGAATGGGCGAAGGACGGCAAGTTCATCTACACCGGGCGCCGCAACGAGGGTGGCGCCAATTTCCGCGCCGGTGAATGTGCCTTCTTCACCGAAAGCTCCGCCGGCTACGCGGGCATCAGGACGGAGGCCGAGTTCGCCTTCGAGGTGCATCCGCTGCCCTATTGGGATGGCGTGGAAGGTGCCCCGCAGAACACCATCATCGGCGGGGCCTCGCTCTGGGTCATGGCCGGGCAGACGGAGGAGGAATACAAGGGCGTCGCCGCCTTCCTCAACTTCCTGTCCTCGCCCGAGATCCAGGCCAGATGGCACCAGGACACCGGCTATCTGCCGATCACCGTTCCCGCCGCCGGGCTGACCCGCGAACAGGGCTTCTACGCGGCCAACCCGGGCACCGACATCGCCGTCATCCAGATGACCGCAAGGGCGCCCACGGCCAATTCCAAGGGCCTGCGTCTCGGCTCCTTCGACCAGATCCGCGCGATCATCGACGAAGAGCTGGAAGCGGTCTGGGCCGGTGACAAGTCGGCTCAGGACGCGCTCGACAGCGCCGTCGCGCGCGGCAACGCGCTGCTGCGCCGTTTCGAGCAGGCCAACCGGTAACGCCACCGCGCCTCGCCTCCCGGCGGGGCGCGCTTTGACCCCATGGAAAAGCGTGTCACCTTCAAGGGCATCTGGCTGCCGCTGCTGCTGATCCTGCCGCAGATGGTCATCACCGGTGTGTTCTTCTTCTACCCGGCGGGGCAGGCGATCTGGCAATCGCTGTTCATCCCCGACCCGTTCGGGCTGTCGATGCAATGGGTGGGGCTGGGCAATTTCGAATTCCTGCTGTCCGACCCCTATTACCGCGCCTCCTTCGTCACCACCGCGGTCTTTTCGCTGCTGGTCACGGGCGTTGCGATGGGGCTGGCGCTCTACCTCGCGATCCTCGCCGACCGTCTGGTCAAGGGCTCGGGCGCCTACCGTACCCTGCTGATCTGGCCCTATGCCGTTGCCCCCGCCGTGGCCGGGGTGCTGTGGATGTTCATGTTCAACACCCGCGTCGGTGTGGTGACATGGTATCTGGGCCTCCTGGGCTACGACTGGAACCACGTGCTCAACGAGGGCGAGGCGATGGGGCTGGTCGTCGTCGCCTCCGCCTGGGGGCGGGTGAGCTACAACTTCCTGTTCTTCCTCGCCGGGCTGCAAGCGATCCCGAAAAGCGTGATCGAGGCCGCCGCCATCGACGGCGCCCATTTCTGGACCCGCATCCGCACCATCGTGCTGCCGCTGCTCTCGCCCACCACCTTCTTCCTCTTGGTGGTCAACATCGTCTACGCCTTCTTCGAGACCTTCGGGGTGATCCACACCATCACCGCCGGTGGCCCGCAACAGGCCACGACCATCCTTGTCTACAAGGTCTATGCCGACGGTTTCGTCGGGCAAGACCTCGGCTCTTCCGCGGCACAATCGGTGATCCTCTTGCTGATCGTCGGCGCGCTCACCGTGGTGCAGTTCAGATACATCGAGCGGAGGGTGCACTATTGAGCAGACGTCCCCCCGCTTCCGGCATGGTCGAATACCGCGGCGCCGGTTACTGGCTGACCCATGCCGGGCTGATCGTTGGCGTGGCCTTCATCTTCTTCCCGATCTGGCTCGCCTTCGTCGCCTCCACCGTGACCCAGCCGGAAATCGTCCACCCGCCGATGCCGCTCTGGCCCGGCGACCGATTGTGGGAAAACTACAGCGAAGCGCTGGTTTCGGGCATCAATGCCCCGGTGGCCAAGATGCTGCTGAATTCGCTGATCATGGCGCTGGGCATTGCGCTGGGCAAGATCGCGATCTCGCTGCTTTCGGCCTTCGCCATCGTCTATTTCCGCTTTCCCTTCCGCAAAGCCTTCTTCTGGCTGATCTTCATCACCCTGATGCTGCCGGTGGAAGTGCGGATCGTGCCGACCTACGAGGTGGTCGCCGGGTTCGGCATGCTCAACAGCTACGGCGGGCTGATCTTTCCGCTGATCGCCTCGGCCACGGCGACCTTCCTGTTCCGGCAATTCTTCATGACCGTGCCCGACGAACTCGCCGAAGCCGCCCGGGTTGACGGCGCCCGGCCGATGCGTTTCTTCCGGGACATCCTGCTGCCGATGAGCCGCACCAACATCGCCGCGCTCTTCGTCATCCTCTTCATCTACGGCTGGAACCAGTATCTCTGGCCGCTTCTCATCACCACCGACCCGGCGATGAACACCATCGTCATGGGCATCAGGCAGATGTTCCCCTCGGGCGACGACATTGCCGAATGGCCGGTGATCATGGCCACCTCCATCCTCGCGATGGTGCCGCCGGTGGTGGTGGTGGTGGGCATGCAGCGGCTGTTCATGCGCGGCCTTGTAGACAGCGAGAAATAACCCATGGCCACAGTCAGCCTTGAAAACATCAGGAAATCCTTCGGCAGGGTCGATGTGATCCACGGCGTCGACATCGAGATCGAGGACGGCGAATTCATCGTCATCGTCGGCCCCTCCGGCTGTGGCAAGTCCACGCTGCTGCGCATGGTCGCGGGGCTGGAGACCGTGACCGCGGGCGAAGTGCGGATCGGCGGCGAACGTGTCAACGAGCGCGAACCGATGGACCGCGACATTGCGATGGTGTTCCAGAACTATGCGCTCTATCCGCACATGTCGGTGTATGACAACATGGCCTACGGGCTGAAGATCGCGAAGACGCCGAAGGACGAGATCGCCGCGCGGGTCGCCTCGGCGGCGAAGCTGCTCCAGCTCGAACCCTACCTCGGGCGCAAGCCCCGGGAGCTTTCCGGCGGCCAGCGCCAGCGGGTGGCGATGGGCCGCGCCATCGTGCGCAAACCGGCAGTGTTCCTGTTCGACGAGCCGCTGTCGAATCTCGATGCCAAGCTCAGGGTGCAGATGCGGCTGGAGATCAGGCAGCTTCAGCGCGAACTGGGTGTCACCGCGCTCTACGTCACCCATGATCAGGTCGAGGCGATGACGCTGGCCGACCGGATGGTGGTGATGAACGGGGGCGTGGCCGACCAGATCGGTGCCCCGCTCGAGGTCTACGCCGATCCGGCCACGGTCTTCGTCGCGGGGTTCATCGGCTCGCCGCCGACCAACTTCTTCGATGCCGGCCTGCTTGGCATCGGGGCCGGGCAGGCGAAGACGCTGGGGATCCGTCCCGAACATGTCTCGATCGGCGAGGACGGCGCGCGGGCGCGCGGCACCGTGCTCTATGCCGAAGCGCTGGGCGCGGAGACGCTGGTGCATCTGCGGCTTGCCGATGGCGAAATGGCCACCGTGCGCCAGGACAGCACTCTTGCCGTGCCTGCCGAGCGCACGGAGGTGGGGCTCGTCTGGGAGGAGGCCCGCCAGATGCTGTTCGACGCGAAAGGCGCGCGGCTGCGCCAGGGCTGAACCGGCAGGGCCCGCAGCAAGACGGCAACCCAAACGGCGGCCGCGGGGGCTTTGCAATTGCCTGGCGCAGGCGTAGGACTGGCCCCATGTCGAACACATCCTTGATTGCGGTCGGGGGCGAAAACCTGATCGACTATGTAAACCGCGAAGGTGTTGCGACGGCGCACCCGGGCGGCTCACCCTTCAATGTGGCCATGGCGCTCGGGCGGCAGGGTGCCGATGTTGCCTATATCTCGCCGGTTTCCACCGATGAATGGGGCGAATTGCTGGCGCGGACGCTGACCGCCAGCGGCGTCAGGCTCACCGGACCCCGCCGGAGCGAACCCACCACCATGGCGCGGGTCACGGTCACGGGCGGCATTCCGGTCTATTCCTTCGAACGCGAGGGCACGGCGGAGCGGATGGTGTCGGAACGCGTCTTGCAGGCGGCCCTGCCGGAGGCCGCGGCGGCCATTCACACCGGCTCGCTCACCCTGACCGGCGGGGCCGATGCCGATGCCTGGGAGGCCTTCCTCGCGAATGGCTACCGGGCAGGCCGGGTGGTGTCGCTCGATCCGAATGTGCGGCTCTCGGTGGTGCGCGAGGTTGAGGCCTACCGTGACCGCATCCTGAGGATGAGCGCGCGCGCCCATGTGCTGAAGCTCTCCGATGAGGATCTGGAGGCGCTGCTGCCCGGGCGCGCGCAGAACGAGGCAATTGCCGCGCTGCGGGCGCAGAGCCCGGCGCGGGTCATCGTGCTGACGCTGGGCGCACAGGGGGTGCGGGCCTGGCTTGGCGGGGAACAGGAAGAGATTGCGCTCGGAGCGGTTCCGGTAGCGCATCTCGCCGATACCGTCGGCGCCGGCGACACCTTCACCGCGACCCTGCTCATGGGGCTTGCCACTGCGGGGCTGCTGAGCCCGGAAGGACTCGGCCGGCTCGACCGCCCCGGGCTCGAAGCGATCCTCCGGCGCGCCGCCACCGCCGCGGCGCTCAACTGCACCCGCGAGGGCTGCGACCCTCCGACGCGCGCCGCGATCGACGCGTTTGGCAAGGCCGCAAAGCCTGCGAAGCCATTGTCCGGGGGGGCATGATCCGATGATGGACCTCTATATCGACACCGCCGATGTGGCCGAATGGGACGCCCTGATGCCCACCGGCCTGTTCACCGGCATCACCACCAATCCGCTGCTCGCCCACCGCGCCGGGCTCGACTACCCGCACATCGATTGGGACGGGCTCGCCGCCCGCGCCGCCGGGCTCGGGGCGAAGACGTTTTTCGCTCAGGTCTTCGGGCCGCCGGAGAGCTACGCCGATTTCGCGGGCGCGCTGTTCGAGACGGGCCGCAAGGCAGGGATCGCCACCGTGGTGAAGGTACCGCTGACCGAAGCGGGGATCCGCGCGGTGCCGGGTCTCCGGGCGCAGGGGCCGGTGCTGCTCACCGCCTGTTACGACGCCAAGCAGATGTTTGTGGCCAACGCGCTGGGCGCGGACTACATTGCACCCTATTTCGGGCGGATGCTGGAACATGGCCACGACGCCTGGGGCGCGCTGGCCGAGATGCGGGCGATCGGCAGGGCGGCAGGGGCCGGAACCCGCATCCTCGTCGCCTCGATCCGCGATCCCGGGCAACTGGTGCGCCTGGGCGCCGCGGGGCAGGATTGTTTCACCCTCGCGCCGAAGGTGGCGCGCGCCCTGATGTTCGACCCGAACACGCTGGCGGCGGTGGAAGAGTTCGAGGCGGCGGCCCGGGGGAGGGGGTAGGCGAACGGCGGGCCACAGGCTCCGCTTCAGGCTCCGCTTCGCGGCGCCGGCCCGCGCCGGCGTTGCCGTGCAAAACCCCGATCTGCCCTTGCCAGACAGGGGCAAACCCCGTATAGCCCCCCGAAGACGAGGCGGTAAACGTCCTGACATGAGCGGGCAGGGTCGGGCAACCGGCCCTCTTTGTTTTGGCGCTGGCCCGCGTGGCCCCGGCTTGTCGCACAACATATCCAAAGACCGGCGGAGACAACCGCCTGGCCCGAATAGCACTCTAAAGGAACCAGACACCGTATGTGCGCTAAAGCGACGATGGAGGAATTCGAAGCCCTCCTGAACGAAAGCTTCGAAATGGACACGCCGAACGAAGGTTCGGTTGTCAGGGGCAAGGTCATTGCTGTGGAAGCTGGCCAGGCCATCATCGACGTCGGCTACAAGATGGAAGGCCGTGTCGATCTCAAGGAATTCGCAAATCCCGGTGAGGCGCCCGACATTTCCGTCGGTGACGAGGTGGAAGTCTACCTCCGCGCCGCCGAGAACGCCCGTGGCGAGGCGGTGATCTCGCGCGAGATGGCCCGCCGCGAAGAGGCCTGGGACCGTCTCGAAAAGGCCTATGCCGACGATGCCCGCGTCGAAGGCGCGATCTTCGGCCGGGTCAAGGGCGGCTTCACCGTCGATCTCGGCGGCGCCGTGGCCTTCCTGCCCGGTTCGCAAGTCGACGTGCGCCCGGTGCGCGACGCCGGCCCCCTCATGGGCCTCAAGCAGCCGTTCCAGATCCTCAAGATGGACCGCCGCCGCGGCAATATCGTGGTCTCGCGCCGCGCCATCCTCGAAGAAAGCCGCGCCGAACAGCGCGCCGAGGTCATCGGCCGCCTGACCGAGGGCGACACCGTGGAAGGTGTGGTCAAGAACATCACCGAATACGGCGCCTTCGTCGATCTCGGCGGTGTCGACGGTCTGCTGCACGTCACCGACATGGCCTGGCGCCGGGTCAACCACCCCTCCGAGATCCTGTCGATCGGCGAGACGATCAACGTCCAGGTCATCAAGATCAACAAGGAAACCCACCGCATCAGCCTCGGCATGAAGCAGTTGCAGGAAGTCGTGGACCAAGAAGAACGTCCATCCCGGCAAGATCGTCTCCACCAGCCAGGAAGTCGACGTCATGGTGCTGGAGATCGACCAGGCGAAACGCCGCGTGTCGCTCGGCCTCAAGCAATGCCTGCGCAACCCGTGGGAGCTGTTCTCCGAGACCCATCCGGAAGGCACTCAGGTCGAGGGCGAAATCAAGAATATCACCGAGTTCGGCCTGTTCATCGGCCTCGATGGCGATATCGACGGCATGGTGCACCTGTCCGACCTCAGCTGGGATCAGCGCGGCGAAGAGGCGATCCAGCAGTACAAGAAGGGTGACGTGGTGCAGGCGGTCGTGTCCGAAGTCGACACCGACAAGGAGCGCATCTCGCTGTCGATCAAGGCGCTGGGCGGTGACCCGTTTGCCGAGGCCGTTGGCGGCGTGAAGCGTGGCAATGTGATCACCGTGACCGTCACCGCGATCGAGGATGGCGGCATCGAGGTCGAATACGAAGGGATGAAATCGTTCATCCGCCGGTCCGACCTGTCGCGCGACCGCGCCGAACAGCGGCCCGAGCGCTTCCAGGTCGGCGATCATGTGGATGTGCGCGTGACCAACGTGGATTCGAAGTCGCGCCGTCTTGGCCTGTCGATCAAGGCCCGCGAGATCGCCGAAGAGAAGGAGGCGGTGCAACAATACGGCTCCTCCGATTCGGGCGCCTCGCTCGGCGACATCCTCGGTGCCGCGCTGAAGGGCGGCAACTGAGCCTGAGCGATTGCAGAGTTTGGAGGCGGCCCCGGGGGTTCCGGGGCCGTTTTCGTTTGGCCTCCGGCGGCGGCGCAGGCCGGTGATGCCCGGGTCTCCGGCATGGCCGGAAAGCAATGCCACGCTCCGCGAGGGGCACACAAGCCGGTGGTTTCCGGCCAAACAAGGATCAGTATCATGGCGGATTGGGCCCTGACACCGGCGCTGGCGACGGCGATATTCACCGTTTCATGCCTCAGCGGTTACCAGTACCGGCGGGTCTGGAAGGCGGAAGGGCCACGCTGGCAGCTTTGGCTGTTCGGGCTGGTGACGGCAGCGGGGCTGCTCACGCTCGGCTTCGTGCCGCTGGAGGCTTAGCCCCGCGATAGCTGCCCGGGACTTTACCCCGCCCTGGCTGCGCGTTCGGCGGCTTCGCGCGCCTGGCGTTTGCGCGGGCATTCGAGACGCTCGCGCAACGGGCTGTCGGGGTCGACGTCCATCTTGCAGACGACGCATTTGTCGGTCCCGGCGATGGCATTGAGCCCGCCGCAACTGCCGGTGATGCGCTTGTTCATGAAGATGACGCCGAACGACATCCCCAGCACCACCAGCAGCAGCAGGCCGAAAGCAAGGACGAAGGTCGCCATGGTCTCAGCTCGTCAGCGTTGCGAAAGCGGCGCTCTCGGAGGTGGTGAACCGCAACTCGTTGGCGGCCATGTCGCGCTCGATGAAGCGCACGGCAAGCCCTTGGGCTTCGGCGATCTCCAGGCCCTTCTCGCGGCCGAGAATCAGCATCGCGGTCGACCAGGCGTCGGCCAGCATGGCGTTGTCGGCGAGCACCGTGGCCGAAGCGGTTCTGTGGGTGACAGGCCGGCCGGTGACCGGGTCGATCAGATGCGAGAACCGCGCGCCGTCACGTTCGAAATAATTGCGATAGTCGCCCGAGGAGGCGAGGCCGTAGCCCGACACCCCGACCACATCCATGATCCCGCCGGAAAGCGAGGCCGGCTTTTCGATGCCGATCTGCCACGGCAGCCCGTCGGGATTGCGCCCGGCGGTGACCAGATCGCCGCCGATCTCGACCATGTAATCGGTGAGGCCGAGGGATTTCAGCGCGCGGCCCACCTGATCGGCGCCGTAGCCCTTGCCGATGGCGGCGAGATAGACCAGCGTTTCGGGGCGGGTCTTGCGCAGCGCGCCCGGGCCCACTTCCAGCGTGGCATGGCCGGAGCGTGCCAGCGCCTCGGCGATCTGATCGTCGCCGGGCACCTGCCGGGTGCCGCGGGCACCGAAGCCCCAAAGCTCGATCAGCGGGCCGATGGTGGTGTCGAACCGGCCCGCAGAGGCCGCATTCACCAGACGCGCCGCCTGCATCACCTCGTCGAGCTCCGCCGAGACCGCTACCGCCCCGGTGCCGCCGGCGTTGAAGCGCGAGATTTCCGAGGCCGGATCCCAGTTCGACATCTGCCGGTTCACCAGCGCGAGCGCGGCCTCGGTCTCGCGTTTCACGGCGGCCTCTCCCACCGAACGCGAATGATCGACGGCCACCACGGTGTAGGTGGTGCCCATGGTCTCACCGATGATTTTCACGATATCGGCGCCGGAGTTGCAGGCGGCAATGGCCAGCGGCGCGATCATGAAGCTGCGGCGGGTAAACGTGATGCGATCGGACAAGCGACAACTCCCTTCGGGGCCGGGATGGGTTTCGCCGGTTTCGGCGGGCTTCGGCTGCGGTTTTCGACCAGAACGCGCGCCAGTTCAACCGTGAAAAGGGCATGCAAGCCGATTGTTGGGGGGAATGCTGATGGCTTCGGGCCGGAAATTGGCAGGCCGTTCCCTTCTGCGGCAAGAATCTGCTTTCGCCCCCGGCGCACATGTTCCATAACCCGGTCAAAACTCCGCAGGAGGTCTGAGACGTTGAAGCGCTTCCCGCTACGTAAAGGTCTGGACATACCGATTTCCGGTGCGCCGAGACCCGAGATTACCGGTGCGCCCAAGGTGCGGCATCACGCCGTTCTGGGCGCCGATTACATTGGCCTGAAGCCGCGCATTCTGGTTGCCGAAGGCGATCCGGTGGGCGCGGGCACGGCGCTGATGATCGACAAGGACAGCCCCGACGTGAAGATCGTCTCGCCGGTCTCCGGCCGGGTGAAGGCGATCAACCGTGGCGCGCGGCGCAAGCTGATTTCGATCGAGATCGAGGCGGGCGAGGGAGCCGATAAAGGGGCCGAGCCGGTCGATTTCTCGACGGTGGGCGATTCGGCCACGCCGGAAGGGCTGACGGCGAAACTCGCGGAAGCCGGGCTCTGGACCTCGTTTCGCACCCGGCCCTATTCCAGGGTGCCGAAAACCGGCACCCGCCCGGCCGCGCTCTACGTGACCGCGATGGACACCGAGCCGCTTTCGGCCGATCCGGCGCCGCTCATCGCCGCCGAGGCCGAGGCGTTCACCACCGGGCTTGCGGCCATCGCGAAGCTCAGCGAGGGCAAGACCTGGCTCTGCCATGAAGACGGTGCCGAGGTGCCCGGTAGCGATCTTCCCGGCGTCGAAGCGGCGGCCTTCTCCGGCCCGCATCCGGCGGGGCTCGCGGGCACGCATCTGCATTTCCTCGAACCGCCCCTGGCCGACAAGCCGGTCTGGACCATCGGCTATCAGGACGTGATCACGATCGGGCGGCTGCTGCTGACCGGGCGGCTTGACCCGTCCTGCGTGATTTCGCTGGCCGGACCGGTCTGCAAGGATCCGCGTCTGGTGCGGACCATTGCGGGCGCGTCAATGGCTGAACTGGCCGCGGGCGATCTGCCCGCCGATCTGCCGGTGCGGATGATCTCGGGGTCGGTGCTCTCGGGGCGCATGGGCGAGGGGCCGTCGGCCTATCTCGGCCGCTACGCCCGTCAACTCTCGCTGATCGAGGAGGACCGCAAGCAGATCCCCATGGGCTGGATCCGCCCGATGTTTGACAAATACGCGGTGCAGCCGGTGCTGGGCTCCGCTTTCAGCCACAAGCTCTACCCGCTCACCTCCAACATGAACGGCGGCCGCCGCGCGCTGGTGCCGCTGGGCACCTTCGAAGAGCTGATGCCACAGGATTATCTGCCGACGCAGCTTCTGCGCGCGCTTCTGGTGATGGACACCGATCAGGCGCAGGCGCTGGGGGCGCTCGAGCTCGACGAGGAAGACCTTGGCCTCGTGAGCTTTGCCTGCCCTGCGAAATACGAATACGGGCTGGCGCTGCGCGACAGCCTTGAGAAGATCGAGAAAGAGGGCTGACCCGTGGGATTGCGTAATTTCTTCGATCGGATCGAGCCGCATTTCCTCAAGGGCGGCAAATACGAGGCCTTGTTTCCGCTCTACGAGATGGTGGAAAGCCTTACCTTCACGCCGAAGACCGTGACCATCGGCGCGCCGCATGTGCGCAGCTACGCCGACATGAAGCGGATCATGACCTATGTGGTGATCGCCACCATCCCCTGCATTCTGATGGCGCTCTACAACACCGGATTGCAGGCCAATCTCGCCATTGCCGAGATCGGCGAGGCCACCGGCTGGCGGGCGGCGATCATCGGCTGGCTGGGTATCGGCTTCAACGCCGCCAACCCGCTGGTCAACATGATCCACGGGGCGTTCTACTTTTTCCCGATCTACATCGTCACCCTCGCGGTCGGCGGCGTGTTTGAAGTGCTGTTCGCGGTGGTGCGCAAACATGAGGTCAACGAGGGCTTCCTGGTTTCCTCGATGCTCTATTCGCTGATCCTGCCGGCGACGACGCCGCTCTGGCAGGTGGCGCTCGGCATCACCTTCGGCATCGTGATCGGCAAGGAGGTCTTTGGCGGTACGGGGAAAAACTTCCTCAACCCCGCGCTCGCGGGCCGTGCCTTCCTGTATTTCGCCTATCCCGCGCAGATGTCGGGCGATGCGGTCTGGGTGCCGGTGGACGGCTTCACCGGCGCGACCGCGCTGGCGAAAACCGCGGCCGACGGCATGCAGGCGCTCGCCGCCAGTGGTGTGACCTGGTGGGACAGCTTCCTAGGCACCATCCCCGGCTCGATAGGCGAAACCTCGACGCTCGCCTGCCTGATCGGCCTCGCCTTCCTGCTCATCACCAAAATCGCCAATTACCGCATGGTGGTCGGCGGGCTCGCGGGGATGATCGGGTTTTCGGTGCTGCTCAACTGGATCGGCTCCGACACCAACCCGATGTTCGCCATGCCGTGGTACTGGCATCTGGTGCTCGGCGGCTATGCCTTCGGCCTCGTCTTCATGGTGACCGAACCGGTCTCGGGCGCCCAGACCAACACCGGCCGCTATATCTACGGCGCGCTGATCGGCTTCATGGTGGTGATGATCCGGGTGATCAACCCGGCCTTCCCCGAAGGCATGATGCTCGCCATCCTGTTCGGCAACGTCTTCTCGCCGCTGATCGACTATGTCGTCGTACAGGCCAACATCAAACGCAGGGCCAAACGCCATGTCTGAACGCAAAGGGCCAATCCAACGGTTTCTTGATGCGCCGCCCGATTCGGTTGGCAAGACCATCACCGTCGCCGTCACGGTCTGTCTTCTGGCCTCGATGGTGGTCTCCGCTGCCGCGGTGACGCTGCGGCCGGTTCAGGAATTGAACGCGCGCCGGGACAAGCAGATCAACATCCTCCAGGTCGCCGGCATCTACGACCCCGAGGCCGATGTGGGCGAGGCCTTCGCCGCGCTCGAATCGCATGTGCTGGAGCTGGCCACCGGCCGTTTCACCGAGGAGTTCGACGCCCACACATTCGACGACCGCGCCGCCGCCGACGACCCGGCGCTGTCGATCGAGCTGGAAGACGACCCCGCGGCGATCGGCCGGCAGAGCCGATATGTGACCGTCTATCTGCTGCGCGACGAGACCGGCGCGCTCGACAAGGTGATCCTGCCGATCCACGGCTATGGGCTCTGGTCGACGCTCTATGGCTTCATCGCTCTGGAAGAAAACGGCAACGACATCTTCGGCCTGCAATTCTACGACCACGGCGAGACCCCGGGTCTCGGCGCCGAGGTCGACAACCCGCGCTGGAAGGCGCTGTGGCATGGCAAGCGGCTGGCCGACGAAAACGGCACGCTACAGATCAGCGTCAGCAAGAAAGCCTCGCCGGCCGGTGCCGACTACCACATAGATGCGCTTGCGGGGGCCTCGCTCACCACCGCGGGCGTGAACAATCTGGTCAATTTCTGGATGGGCGAAGCCGGCTTCGGCCCGTTCCTGAAAACCCTGAAGGCAGGGGAGGTCTGATGTCCCACAAACGTTCGGAACTGCTGGTCGATCCGCTGGTCGACAACAACCCGATCACGCTCCAGGTGCTCGGCATCTGCTCGGCGCTGGCGGTGACCTCTTCGCTTCAGGTGGCGATGGTGATGGCGCTGGCGGTGACCTCGGTGACCGCCTTTTCCTCGATGTTCATTTCGCTCATCCGCCACCAGATCCCCGGCTCGATCCGCATCATCGTGCAGATGGTGATCATCGCCTCGCTGGTGATTCTGGTGGACCAGATCCTCAAGGCCTATGCCTACGAGATCTCCAAGACGCTCTCGGTCTTCGTCGGGCTGATCATCACCAACTGCATCGTGATGGGCCGGGCCGAAGCCTTTGCCATGAAAAACCCGCCGATCGACAGTTTCATCGACGGGCTGGGCAACGGCATGGGCTACGGTCTGATCCTGCTGCTCGTCGGCGTGATCCGCGAGCTCTTCGGCTCCGGCTCGCTGTTCGGCATCACCATCTTCGAGACGGTCAACAACGGCGGCTGGTATGTGCCCAACGGGCTTCTGCTGCTGCCGCCCTCGGCCTTCTTCATCATCGGGCTGATCATCTGGGCCTTCCCTCTCGCGGTCAAGGCGATCTTCGTCCAGAACCTCGCACTCAGCTTCTTCCTTGGCATGTGCACCTTCATCGCCGTGTCGAAGAAGATCGAAACGGCCGTCGGCCTCGGCATTTCGGTGATGATCGTGCAGGCGATCACCGTGCCGGCCAACTATCTGATCCTGACCTATCTGCTCGCCCCGGGCGCGCTGGCCTGGGCCGGTTTCCCGGATGTGGATCTCACCTTCCTCGGGCTGATCTCCTATATCGGGGTGATCGCGGCGCTGGTGCAGATCCTCGAAATGGTGCTCGATAAGTATTTCCCGCCGCTCTACAACGCGCTGGGCATCTTCCTGCCGCTGATCACGGTGAACTGCGCCATCCTCGGCGGCTCGCTGTTCATGGTCGAACGCGGCTACGACTTCGCCGAAAGCATGACCTACGGCATCTCTTCCGGCTTCGGCTGGGCGCTGGCGATCACCGCCATGGCCGGGGTGCGCGAGAAGCTCAAATATTCCGACGTGCCGAAGGGCCTTCAGGGCCTTGGCATCACCTTCATCACCGCGGGGCTGATGGCGATGGCCTTCATGTCCTTCTCCGGCGTGAAACTCTGAGGGGGAAGCAACATGGCAACCTTTGGCCTCGGTATCGTGCTCTTCACCCTGATCGTGCTGGCGCTGGTCGCCATCATCCTCGTGGCGCGCTCGAAACTGGTCTCGACGGGCAATGTGAACATCACCATCAACGGTGAAAAGACCGTCTCGGTCCCGGCGGGGGGCAAGCTGTTGCAGACCCTCGCCGAGCAGAAACTCTTCGTGCCCTCGGCCTGCGGGGGGGGAGGCACCTGCGCCCAGTGCCGGGTGAAGGTGCATTCTGGCGGCGGCTCGATCCTGCCCACCGAAGAGGCGCATATCACCAAGCGCGAGGCGGCGGCGGGCGACCGGCTGTCGTGCCAGGTGGCGGTGAAACAGGATATGGAGATCGAGGTTCCCGAAGAGGTCTTCGGGGTCAAGAAATGGGAATGCACCGTGCGGTCGAACGACAACGTCGCGACCTTCATCAAGGCGCTGGTGCTGGATCTGCCGGAGGGCGAAGACGTGAATTTCCGCGCCGGCGGGTATATTCAGATCGAAGCCCCGGCCCATGAGCTGAAATATACCGAATTCGACATCGGCGAGGAATACCGCGAGGATTGGGACAAGTTCAATCTCTGGCAGTATGAATCGAAAGTGACCGAGCCGATCGAACGCGCCTATTCGATGGCCAACTACCCCGACGAAAAGGGCATGATCATGCTCAACGTCCGCGTGGCCTCACCGCCGCCGGGCAGCACCGGTATTCCGCCGGGGCAGATGTCTTCGTATATCTTCAACCTCAAACCCGGCGACAAGGTCACCATTTCCGGCCCCTTCGGCGAGTTTTTCGCCCGCGATACCGACAAGGAAATGGTGTTCATCGGCGGTGGCGCCGGCATGGCGCCGATGCGGAGCCATATCTTCGACCAGCTCAAACGCCTGAAAAACAAGGATCGCAAGATCACCTTCTGGTATGGCGCGCGGTCGAAAAAGGAGATGTTCTTCGTCGAGGATTTCGACGAGCTGGCGAAGGAATTCCCCAATTTCACCTGGCATGTGGCGCTGTCCGACGCGCTGCCGGAAGACGATTGGGACGGCTATACCGGCTTCATTCACAATGTGCTCTATGAAGAATACCTCAAGAACCACCCGGCGCCGGAAGACTGCGAATATTATATGTGCGGCCCGCCGATCATGAACGCTTCCGTCATCAACATGCTGCTCGATCTCGGCGTCGACCGCGAAGACATCATGCTGGACGATTTCGGCGGCTGACACTTGTGTCGGTCCTGACCCTGAAAGACCCTGCCTGGGCGCTGGAGGCCTATGAGGCCATCCGCGCCCGGCTGCCTATGGCCCGGTTTCCCCGGCAGTCCCGCGCGGTGAATAATCTCGCGGATCTCGCGGACAATTTCGACACCTTCCTGCTCGACGCGTTCGGCGTGCTCAATGTCGGCGACACGCCGATTGCGGGTGCGCCGGAACGGATTGCGGCTTTGCAGGCGGCGGGCAAGCGGGTGATGGTGCTGTCGAACGCGGCGAGCTATCCGAAACGGGTGGGGCTCGAAAAACTCCGCCGGCTCGGCTACGCCCTCGCGCCGGAAGACCTGCTCTCGAGTCGCGAGGTTCTGCTGTCCGCGCTGACGGCGCGCCCCGGAGAATGCCCCAGAGAACGCCTCGGCCTGATCGCGCCCGACACATGGGGGCTGGAGGAGCTTGAGGGGCGCGGCCTGGCCTTCGTGGGCGACGACCGGGGCGTCTACGATGCGGTTGACGGCTTTGTCATGCTGAGCGCGGCGGGGTGGAGCGAAAACCGGCAGGCGCTGTTGGAAGCCTCGCTGACGGCGCGCGCCCGTCCGGTCTGGGTCGGCAATCCCGATCTGGTGGCGCCGCAGGAGCGGGGCTTGTCGCTGGAGCCCGGGCATTTCGCCCACCGGCTGGCCGATGCCGCCGGGGTCGCCCCGGTGTTTTTCGGCAAGCCCTTCGCCAACGCCTTTGAGGCGGCGCTGGCGCGGCTTCCCCAGCCGGTGGACCGCTCCCGGGTGGTGATGGTGGGCGATACGCTGCACACCGACATTCTCGGCGGTGCCGCGGCGGGGCTCGCCACGGCGCTGATCACCGGCCATGGTGCGCTCAGGGGGCTCGACGTGGCCAAAGCCATTGCGCAGAGCGGGATCAGGCCGGATTTCATCCTGCCTGACCCGTAAAGCTCACCCCAGCGGTGCGAAGCGGCAGGTGAAATGCCGCATCAGCTTCGGCTCCCTGGTGATCCGGTAACCCCGCAGCCCGTCCTTGACCGTGGCCAGCTCCTCGAAGACCTCGATGAGGTAATCGGCATGGCTCTGGGTATAGGTGCGGCGCGGGATTGCGAGGCGGACGAGGTCCATCGCGGCGGGGGTTTCGGAGCCGTCGGGGTGGCGGCCGAACATCACCGTGCCGATCTCGCAGCCGCGAATGCCGCCGAGTTCGTAAAGCGCCACCGCCAGCGCCTGACCGGGATAGTCCAGCGGCGGAATGTGGGGCAGCCAGCCGCGCGCATCGACAAAGACCGCATGGCCCCCGGCGGGCCTGACCGTGGGCACCCCGAGCGCGTCGAGGCGTTCGATGATGTATTCGTTGGTGCGGATGCGGTATTGCAGATAATCCTCGTCGACGATCTCCGCGAGCCCCTGGGCCAGCGCGTCGAGATCGCGCCCCGCGAGCCCGCCATAGGTCGGGAAGCCCTCGGTGCGGATCAGATGCGCCCGCGCCTCCGCCGCCAGCGCATCATCGTTGAGCGCAAGCCAGCCGCCGATATTGCCGAAAGCGTCCTTCTTGGCCGACATGGTCATGCCGTCGGCCACCGAGAAACAATCGCGCACGATGTCGGGGATCGACCGCGCCTCCTGACCGGGCTCGCGCTGCTTGATGAACCAGGCGTTTTCGGCGAAGCGGCAGCCGTCGATGAAGAAGGGCTTGCCGAACCGGTGGGCAATTTCGGCCGTGCCGCGGATGTTTTCGAGGCTCACCGGCTGGCCGCCGCCGGCATTGTTGGTGATGGTGAGCATCACGCAGGGCACGCTGTCGGCATGTTCGGAAAGCCAGGCTTCGAGCTTGGCGAGGTCCATATTGCCCTTGAACGGATGCTGGCTCAGCGGGTCGCGGCCTTCGTCGATCACGAAGTCGTGGGCCTCGGCGCCGGAGGCTTCGATATTGCCGCGGGTGGTGTCGAAATGGGTGTTGGAGGGCACCTTGCGCCCGGGCCCGCCGAACATGGCGAACAGGATCGCCTCGGCGGCGCGGCCCTGATGGGTGGGGATCACATGGGCGAAGGGCATGAGGTTTTTCACCGCCGCCTCGAAACGGTAGAACGACGGCGAGCCGGCATAGCTCTCGTCGCCCCGCATCATCGCGGCCCATTGCGCCGACGACATGGCGCCGGTGCCGGAATCGGTCAGCAGGTCGATGATCACGTCTTCGGAGCGCAGGGCGAAGAGGTTGTAGTCGGCGTCGCGGATCAGCGCCTCGCGCTCCTCGCGCGTGGTCATGCGGATCGGTTCGACGGATTTGATGCGGAACGGTTCGATGATGGTTTTCATCGCGGTTGGCCCTCTGTGCCGGCCCCCGGGATGTTCGTTGCAACGATGAAAACGAAGGGGCCAAGGCGCCGCGGTTGCCCGGGTGTCAGGCCCGGACCGCGCTCAGCGTACGTTGCGTTGCGGCGCCCAGATTACAGGCCTGCTTTCTCCGGTCAACCGGGTGCGCTCAATAGCTGTACAGCGCGTGGTCGGGGTAGCCGAAGAGCCAGGACCGGTAGGGTATGTAGCATTGCCTGAAATGCCACGAATATACGGTCCAGACCCCAAGCATCGCCAGGAGCACAAGGTAGGGGAGGGCTGTCTTCAGGGCCTTTTCGGAGCCGATCGGCAGCCAGGGGGTGCGGGCGAACATCATCGCCTGAGCCGGGATCAGATAATAGGCAAGACGGTCGGCGATCACCGACGAGACCGGCACCAGGGCGATCATGGCGAGCATGATCGGGGCGCTGACCGAGACGATACGGAAGTCGCCCGGCCAGCTGTGGCGCCAGGCGCGGCGCTGAATGGTGACGAACCAAAGCCCGGTCAGAAACACCAGTCCGACCCGGAAGGCGGCTCCCGCGGCGTCGATCCCGGAGTTCACATAGCGCTCGGCGGCGGTTTCGGCGGCCTTGCCGGAGAGCAGGACGAGCGCCCCCGGAACGGCGAGAAAACCGGCAAGCGCCAGCCGGTTGCGGCTGTAGCTGCCTTTGACCAGAGGGGTCAGCAGGAGGAAGACCATGGCGCTGCTGTGAAACCCGGCGGCGATGATCGTGAGGACCACATAGCGGATCAGCCGGCGGTCGGAGAAGGCAGCGAAGGCGATCATCATGATGCCGATCGCCGCCGCCTGGCGGATGCCGGACATGGCCAGGTTGATGATCAGCACCGGGTAAAGCAGGATCAGAAAGGCGAAAGGGTCGGGCTGGCGCCGGGCAAGCACATGGGCGCCGAGAAAAAAGATGAACGCCGCAACCACGTTGATCCAGGGATAGGGCAGCCCCAGCCAGGTCTGGACCACGAACAGGCTGACCCAGACCGGTTCCCGTTCGGCGGTGCTTTCGCTGAGCGAAAGCGGTCCGTAGCGGAAGAACTGGTGGTAATAGCCGGACCAGTCGCAGCCGACCTCGAAGCGGAAGGCGGAAAACAGAAACAATCCGAGCAGCAGCAGCGGGTAGAGCTGGGCGCGGAGCTTTGGCTGGCCTGCGAGCGACCAGCGCAGCAGTATCAGCAGCACGAAGATCGCCACATAGATCACCCGCGGCCCTCCTTTGCCGTCTGATGCAGCATGTCGGCGAGGCGTGGGGTCCAGACCTGAAGACTGTAGCGCTGTTCGACCTTTCGCCGTCCGGCGGCACCCATGGCGCGGCGCAGGGCAGGGTCGGTCAACAGCCTGTCGAGCGCCTCCTGCCATTCGGCATCGCTGCTGGCGAGGAAACCGTTCACCCCATGCTCGACGATCTCTGTATTGACCCCCACCGGCGAGGCGATCACCGGCAGGCCGCAGGCCATGTATTGAATGAGTTTATAGCCGCATTTGCCGCGCGCCCAGGGGGTGTCGGACAGCGGCATCAGGCCGATGTCCATTTGCTGGATCTGCGCGACCTCATTCGCTTCCGACCACGGGCGGATGTCAAGCCGGGGGTGTTCGGTCGGGCTGGCACCGACGGCGAGCAGCCTTGCACCGTGGCGCGCGGCACTGGCGGCGAACATGTCGAGGCGCGGGCGCATGTAGGCATCCCAGGTGCTGGGCGAGCCGATCCAGCCGACGTTCAGCGGCGTACCGGCTGGCCCGGCGTTGCGGGTGGCATATCTGCCGGTATCGACCACCGTCGGCACGACCCCGACCCGGACGGCGCCTGCGGTCCGGGCACGCGCGGCGAGGTAATCGTTGCCCGCCACCACCAGCGCGGCACCGGCCATGAGCCGGTCGAGCTTGTGGCCCAGAAGACGGCGTACCAGCCCCGAGCGATGCAGGTCGTAGTTGTGAAACACAGCGTCGTCATAATCGCAGACATAGGGCACGTCCCGCGGCAACAGCGCCTGCTCGACTACCCAGGGCATCCAGGGCAGGATTTCCTTCTCGATCCAGACGAGATCGGTCCGGCGCATGGCCGCGCGCTGGCCGAACCGCCGCGCAAGCGCGGCAAGTGCGGTGGCGCGGGGCCTGCGGCCTTCGTAGAGCGCTTCGAGATAGGAATCGTCAAACAGCGGCGCGATTTCGACCGCGATCCCCCGCGCTTCGAGCCCTGGCACGAACTGAAAGGTGCGCAGTCGGCTGGAAGCGCCGAGCTTGTCATATTTCGTGAGCGCGAGGAGCTTCATGCGGTCCGCTCCCGCCAGGACTGGAACATCAATGCGATACATGACCGGTGGGCCCGGTCGTGGCGGCCGGACAGGCGCCCTTGCCGGGCGCGGGACAGCGGCGTCCCTGCCCCGGCCCTGCCTGCGTCGCGGCCGCGAGGAGCGATCCGGCTGGCCATCCGGGCGGCCGGCGCGCGCATGGCGTCGGGCGCTTGCGGCGTGCCGGGGCGGTGTCCTGTCAGGCCATACATCCTGCGCTCACGCCTGTTCAGGGCCGGGTGTGCCGAGCACCTCCTCATAGAGGCGGGCATAGGCTTCGGTGCCGGTTTTCAGCGAAAACAGCTTTTCTGCGGTGCGGCGGCAGCGCGCCGCAAGCTCCGGATCCCGCATCAACTCCTGCAGTGCCTCCCATGCGGCCTCCATCTGTAGGGGCGAGGGCCCTTCGGCCAGCACGCCCACGCGGTTTTCCTGCACCACCCGGGCCACGTCGCCAACGCCTGCGTTGGCCACAACCGGCAGGCCGCAGCCGAGGATCTCGGCGAGGCGGGTGGGGGAGCGGCCGAGCTCTGAGACCTCGCCCCCGGCATAGAACATCACCGAGGCTTTCTGCCCCTGCAACACCTCCTGCACCCGGTCGGGCGCGCTGGGGGCAATGGTGATTTTCTCCTGCAAGGCGCCGCCGCCGCCGATGGCCTCACGCAGGGCGCGGGCATCGTCGCGGGTGGTCAGTTCGAACCGCGCCCCGGGATCGCGCCGGGCGGCAACCTCAAGGAAGGCCTTGAGCCAGTCGATGCGGAACCAGCCGCTGAGCATGGTGCCGAGGCAGCCATAGACCGGGGTTTCCGGCGGCTTTTCAGCGGGCACGAAACGGGCGAGATCGGCACAGGTGGGTATGATGGCCAATCGCTGCCCGGCGAGGTCGTCCGGATAGCTGCGCCGCAGATGCCCGGCTGCGGCATGGGTCAGCGCCACCACCGCGCCCGCGTCACGCAGACAGGCGCGTTCGGCCCGGACAATCGCCTTGTGCATCACCGAACCGCGTTTCAGCCGCCCGGCGGTGATCAGCTCTTCCGGCCAGAGCGCGCGCATGTCGAAGATGAACGGCACCCCGGTGATGCGCCCGACCACCCGGGCGACGGCGGCGGGGATGTAGGAGCGGGCATGGATCAGCCGCGCCTTCTGCCCGCGGACTTCGCGGCGCAGCAGCCAGACCATGCGCAGCATGCTGAGCGCCGGTGCGATGATCCGGGGGCGGGGCCGGAAATGTTGCGGCAGCCAGCGGATGCCGAGCCGGTCGCAGTCCGCCCTGAGCGCCGCGACCCGCGCCCTGTCGGCCCAGTCCTCGTCCTTTTCGTAGGAAATGACGGTGATCGCATGATCCCGCGACAGCCCGCGCAGGTAGCCGAACACCTGGCTCTGGCCCAGCGGTTCGAGCAACCCGTTGCGGGTGATGTAGAGCGTCGGTACCCGGCTCATCGCAGGAATTCGGCCTTTGCCAGCTTTTTGACATATTCCCTGCCGGTCGAACAGATCGGCAGGGGGTGTGGGATTTCCGGTGACATTTTCGTGCGGAACATCATCCGGCGGCGCGACGGGAGGCGGCGGCGCACCCGGACGAATTTTGCCCAGGCAAAGACGAATTCCATGAATTCGGGTTCCGGAAGCATCTGCGCCAGGGCGGCCCGAGACCCGCCGGTTTTCTTACCGGCCATGTGTTTCACCCCTGTACCTGATGATCTTCGCCGGAACGCCCGCCACCACGGCCATGCCCGGCACGTCGCGGTTGACCACCGACCTCGCCGCCACGACCGCGCCGTCGCCGATGGTCACGCCGTCGAGAATGGTGCTTCCGGCACCGATCCAGACGTCATTGCCGATCTTCACCCCCTTCGCCATCTCGCCCTGTGCCCGGATGCGGCGGGCGGGATCGTCGAAGACGTGATTGGCCGAAAACACCGTCACATGGGCCGCGATCAGCGTGTCGTCGCCGATGGTGATGCCGCCGTTTCCCTGCAGGATGCAATACGGGTTGACCGTGCAGCCTCTGCCGATGGTGATATGCCCGCCGTAGCTTTGCAGGATCGCGCCTTCGCGTACCAGCGAGCCGGCGCCGATCGCGATCCGTCCGGCGGCCTCGAGCCAGGGCGGCATGCCGGCGGCGATCAGCCGGGCTCCGGGCATCAGCTGGATGTCTTCGCCAAGGGCGATGTTCTCGGGGAAGACCAGCGTGGCCTGTTCGGAGATGAAGCCCCCCGCAGGCACGGCTTTGCCCGAGGCGCGATGTTCCTTCTGTCCGCCCAGAAGCCATGCGAGGCGCAGAACCTGAGAGTTGGCCTTCTTGAGGAGGCCGCGGAGGCTTGTCAGGAGCTTTGGCGGCGAGGCCGGAGAGGTTTTTGAAAAGGGTTTTGGTGGGCGGGCAGGGGGCGCGGCCTCGTCGGGCCCCCCTACGCGCAATTGCCGGCCGATGAAGGCAGATGTCGTCATCGGCCTCAAAGCCTCCAGTCGCTCGCGTCCGGCGCAAACACGCTTTTCAGATCGAAGAACAGATGCGCCGCCTTGCCGAAGCCGCGCAAGGCGTCTGCCCCCATCTCGCGGTAGGCGTCATGCGCCACCGCCAGCAGCACCGCGTCATAGGCGCCCGCTTCGGGGGAGGCGACCAGATCGAGCCCGTATTCGGCGCGGGCCTCGGCGGCATCGGCCCAGGGGTCGTGCACATCGGCCTCGACACCGAATTCCGCCAGCTCGGCCACCACATCGACCACACGGGTGTTGCGCAGATCGGGGCAGTTTTCCTTGAAGGTCAGGCCCAGCACCAGCACCTTCGCGCCGTTGACCTGAATGCGGCGTTTCAGCATCGCCTTGACCATCTGCGCGGCAACATGGGCGCCCATGCCGTCGTTGATCCGCCGGCCCGCGAGGATCACCTCCGGGTGGTAGCCGGTGGCCTCGGCCTTGTAGGTCAGATAATAGGGGTCGACCCCGATGCAGTGCCCGCCGACCAGCCCTGGGCGGAACGGCAGGAAGTTCCACTTGGTGCCCGCCGCCTTCAGCACCGCTTCGGTGTCGATGCCCATGCGCTCGAAGATGATCGCCAGCTCGTTGATCAGCGCAATGTTGAGGTCGCGCTGGGTGTTTTCGATCACCTTGGCGGCTTCGGCGACGCGGATGCTTTCGGCGAGGTAGGTGCCGGCGGTGATGATTTCCGCATAAAGCGCGTCGACCTTCGCGCCGGTTTCCGGCGTCGAGCCGGAGGTGACCTTGCGGATCGTCGTCAGCCGGTGCTGCTTGTCGCCGGGGTTGATCCGCTCGGGCGAATAGCCGCAGAAGAAATCCTCGTTGAATTTCAGCCCCGAAGCGCGCTCCAGCACCGGCACGCAATCTTCCTCGGTGGCCCCGGGGTAGACGGTGCTCTCGTAGATCACGATGTCGCCCTTCTTCAGCGCGGCACCGACGGTTTCGGAGGCTTTCAGCAGCGGGGTGAGATCGGGGCGTTTGTGGGCGTCGATCGGGGTCGGGACGGTGACGATATGGATCGTCGCCGCCGCCAGATCAGTGGGGTCGGAAGTGTAATGCAGATGCGTCGCCTCGGCGAGTTCGGCCTCGTCCACCTCGAGCGTCAGATCCTTGCCTGCCTCAAGCTCGGCGATGCGCTCCGGCTTCAGATCAAACCCGATCACCGCGCGGCGCTTGCCGAACTCGACCGCAAGCGGCAGGCCAACATAGCCCAGCCCGATGATGGCGATGGTTCCTTCAACACTGCTCATGTCGTTCATTTCCCGTAATAGTCTCTGAACCAGTCGACGAATTGCCGGATTCCGACGCGGAAGTCGGTCTCCGGGCGATAGCCGGTGAGGCGCTTGAGCAGCGCCGCATCGGCCCAGGTGGCGGGCACGTCGCCCATCTGCATCGGCATGTAGTTGCGGATCGCCTTCTTGCCGAGCGCGTCTTCGATGGCGTCGATGAAATCGAGCAGCCGCACCTTGTCGGAATTGCCGATATTGACCACCCGCCAGGGCGCCACCGGCGACAGGCTGTCGCCGGGCTCGATGTCTTCGGGGGCGGCGGGACGCACCGGCACCGCGTCGATCAGCAGCCGGATGCCGCGGACCAGATCGTCGACATAGGTGAAATCGCGGTACATCTCGCCGTGGTTGTAGATGTCGATCGGCCGGTCATCGAGGATCGCGTCGACGAATTTGTAAAGCGCAAGGTCGGGCCGGCCCCAGGTGCCATAGACCGTGAAGAAACGGAACATCGTGGTCGGCAGGTTCCACAGATGCGCATAGGCGTGCGCCATGCTCTCGTTGGCCTTCTTGGTGGCGGCATAGATGGTGAGCTGGGTGTCGGCCTTCTCGGTCTCGGTGAAGGGCATCTCGGTGTTGGCGCCATAGACCGAGGAGGTCGAGGCCATCATCAGATGTTTTACCTCGAGCCGGCGGGCGGCTTCCATCACGTTGAAGGTACCGGTCACGTTGGACTCGAGATAGGCGCGGGGGTTTTCGAGGCTGTAGCGCACCCCCGCCTGAGCGGCGAGGTGGACAATGACCTCGGGGCGGAAATCGTCGGCCACCCTGTCGAGCAGCGCCTGATCTTCGAGCATGCCCTCGGTGGCGGCGAAACCGGGGTTTTGCGCCAGCGTCGCGTGACGGCGCTGCTTGAGGGTGACGTCATAGTAATCGGTCATCCCGTCATAGCCATGCACCTCGAACCCCTCGGCGAGCAGCAGCCGCGCGAGGTGGAAGCCGATGAAACCGGCGGTGCCGGTGATGAGAACGCGGGTTGGGGAGGCGGTCACGATGTGTTCCTGTTCGCTGTTGGGTCAGAGCGTATGGTTGCCGTGGCCGGCGAAGGGCCGTTGTCCGGCTGGTGTGGCCGGCTGGGTTGGGGCGGCTTGAGAAACGGTGCAAGACCGGAAAGGTGCCTGGCTGCCGGCTTTGGCATGTGCCCGTGCGCCATATGCGCGTGGCCGGTCATCGCGCTGGTTTCTCGCCCGGCTCATAGGTCAGCCCTCATGTGCCGGATGCCGGAGGCCGGGGCGGTTGCCCGGGGCGTTGCATCCTGTGCCCGCCCGGTCACCGCCGATATGGCCTCGCGGTAAGCGGCGACGACAATGGCCTGGTCATATTCGCGCTCCATCTTCGCCCGTCCCGCACGGCCCATCGCCGCCCGCGCTTCCCCGGAGAGGGCGAGGAAGCGCCGCATGGCCTCGGCGAGGCTTTCGGCGTTTTTCACTTCGCAAAGGTACCCGGTGGCATCGCGGTCGACCACGGCGCGGCAGCCGGGCACGTCGGTGGCGATCAGCGGCCGGGCCATGGCGGCGGCCTCGATCAGGGTGCGCGGCGCGCCTTCGCGGTAGGAGGGCAGCACCACGCAGGCGGCTGCGGCGATGCAAGGGCGCACGTCGTTGGTGGTGCCGAGATAGTCCACCACCCCTTCCGCCACCCAGGCTTCCACCTGCGCCCGGTCGATGGCGGTGCGGTTTCCGGTGCCGATCGGGCCCAGAAGCTGAAACCGCGCCCCGGGCATCTCTGCCTTCACCCGCCGCGCCGCCTCGACGAATTCGACCGTGCCCTTGTCGCGCAACAGCCGTGCGATCATCAGAAACACCGGCGCTTCGGTTTCTGCCGGGTAAGGGGCCGGGGCGAAGCGGGTGAGGTCGATGCCGGAGCCGGGCAGGAGCCTGGCCTGTTCCGCGCGCAGAAGACAGCGGCCGGTGAACAGGGCGCGGTCGTCCCCGTTCTGGAAGAACACCACCGGGAGCCGCGCGAAGGCCCGCCGGTAAAGGGTTTCGGCAACAGTCTGCACCATCCGCCCGGACAGAAAGGCGGTGCCGAGGCCGGAGACATTGGGCAGAAACGGAATGCCCAGCGCCTTGGCGGCGAAGGCGCCGAAGATGTTGTTCTTGATCGTGTAGCTCAGGATCACGTCCGGTTTCAGGCGGCGGAAATGCCGCCACAGCCGCAGGGTGAGGCGGGCGTCGGCGAGGGGGTTGAAGCCTTTCACATCCATTCTGAGCGGCACAAACCGGCAGCCGAGCGCCTCGAGATCGGCGGTGCTGTCGTCGGGCGGGGCAAGCACCGTCACCCGGTGGCCCTCGGCCAGAAGATGCTCGATCACCGGCCGGCGGAAGTTCCAGATGTTCCACGCGGCATTGACCGAAACCACAACGTTCAGGCGGCGCATCGGCGGCTCCCTTGGTATCCTTCCCCGGGGGATGTCCCGGGGCACGGCACAGCCATATAGAGGCGGATTGTGGCATTCGCGAGGACAATCTGAGGTTGAAACGAGGAGTGTTGCCGTTTCTTGCCCCTCAAAATCCCCTCAGCGCCCCTCAATACCCCGTCAGGGGAGGCGCCGGGTCCGGTCGCGGCGGGCGGCGAGGGCGCGGCGCAGCCCCCCGGGGCTTGCCAGCTGGCTGAGAAAGTGGCGGCGCCGGTCGGGGTCGCGCAGGAAGTCGTGCCCGTAGCGGCCGAGATCCCAGCCCAGCCGGGCGAGGCGCCGCCGCCTGGGCTGTCCGAACCGGGTGAGGGCCTTTTCGGCCCAGCGCCGGGCGGGCGGGGGCAAGGCGTCGATCCCGGCGGTCTGCCCGAAGACGAGGCAGCGGGCGGCGTCGAGGGCCTCCCAGGGGGCGTCTTTGCTGAGAGGATTGCCGGCGGTGAACAGCGCCCGGGCTTCGGCAACCTCCGCGGGCGCAAGCGCCCGGGTCAGAAGCTCGAACTCCAGCGCATCGCGCAGCGAAAACTCCCCCATCCGCTGCCGCCACGGCAACTGGGCGTGCAGCACCGCATGGGCGAGGCGGTGCGGCGGGGTGGGCAGGGCGAGGCCGGGAAGGGCGGCGTCGCGCGCGGTCTCATGGAGTGCGGCGGTCAGATGTGCGGCGTGCCGGACAGGCCCGAGCCGCTTGTGCAGCTCCACGGGCACCGGCCAGTCGGGATGGTAGAGCGGGGCGAGGTGATGGTGACCGGGGCGCGCGGCATCGTCGCGGGGAATGGCGCCGGCCCCGGTCAGCGCCGCGAAAGCGGCTCCGGCTTCGGCTTCTGTGAGAAGCAGGTCGACATCGCTGAGAAAGCGGAAGGCGGGGTTGGGAAACAGCGGGTCGAGCAGTTCGGCGGCCCCCTTCAGCACCACCCCCCTGAGCCCCGCCCGGTGCAGAACCCCACCGAGCACGGCGAGTTGTTCGCGGATCGCGGCGTTGCGGGTGAGGTTGGCGGCGCCGAGCTCGTGAAACACGATTGTCAAGTCGCGCGGCAAGGCCGCGGCAAGATCCGGGGCGCGTTCGAACCCGCTGGCGATGACCACATGGGCGCAGGACTGCACCGCGATGCGCAGCAGATCCGCCGGATCGCTGGCCGCAAGATCCTGCGTGAGTGGCCCGCCCGCCGGGATGCCCGCCGCCGCCCGCACGAGGCCAAGCACGCCGCGATGCGGCGGCGAGGGGCAAAGGGCGATGCCGCCCGCAAGATCGGTGCAAAGGTCGGGCATGGGGCCTGCAATCGGGGAGCCTGCAATCCGCTGGCAGAAGACCCCAGAACGGCGGCGAATGCAACGCCGGCGCCCCCCGGGGGGCAGCGCGCGCCGGGTAAACGCAAGTTTACCGGTTTGTCGCCAGGGTGCGGCCCTGAAACCGTTGCCCAAGAACCGAGGTACCCTCCCCGTGACCACCCATGCCTTTTCCCCGGCCCCGCACTACACGATTTCCGGTATCGGCCCCTATGACGTGCCCTATGCCTATGGGGCCGCCGGCGAGCTGAAGGTTGCGACCGTTTCCGACGGCATTTCACAGGCGCTGAACGCCGCCGACTACGAGGTGGTGCCGGAAGGCCCCGCCTCCTCCGGCACGGTCTTCCTCACCGCGGCGGCGGCTGCTGCCCATGACGGCGCGACCCTGGAGATCAGGCGCAACACCGAGGTGGTGCAACTCTGGCAGGGGCTTGCCTCGACCGCGACAAGCCTCGAAGACCAGCTCGACCAGATAACCCGCGCGCTTCAGGATGCCCGGACCGATGCGGCGACCAGCCTGCGGGTGTCGGGCACCTGGCGCACCAGCCTTGCCGAACTTCTGGCCGACAGCCTGCTGAGCTACGAACCGGGCCAAATCAATACCGCCGGTGCGGGCGCCCGGATCACCACGCTTGCAGAGGGGTTTGCCTACGAGGTGGCCGAAAGCAGCGCCACCGACCATCATCTGGAAACCGCGGGCGGGGTGAAGCTCTATGTCCTGCCGGTCGCCGGTGAGGCCTATCACCTGGCCGCCTTCGGCATCGCGAATGACGGGGTAACAGACGATTTCGCGAAGCTCCGCCAGGCGGCGGATGCCTGCCGCGACAACGCCATTGCCAATCTGATCCTTCCGGCGGGCGAGATTTACTGCGCGCAGGAGCTGGAGTTCGACTGGCAGGGCGGTATCTACGGCGCCAAGGGCAGCCCGTTCAAGGGCACGGCGAGCTGTACCAGGCTGTGTTTCCCGCCGGGCACCAACGGCATCCGCTTCTGCCGCGCGGCGACCTCCACCAGCGGCGGCTGGGCGGATGACTCGATCCTTCAGGATGTGCAGATCGAATGCCGGGGCGACAATTCCGACAGCACCGGGCACGGCGTGGTGATGGATGCCCGCGGCGTCTGCGTGCGGGTATCGGTTCAGGGCTTCCCCGGGGACGGGTTCCACATCGAGGCCACCGCCGCCGCGACACCGCCGAAGAACGCCAATCTCTGGACCCTGGAGCGCTGCCGCTCCAACCGCAACGGGCGGGACGGGTTTTTCATCGACGGGGCCGACGTCAATGCGGGCGAGGCGATCGGTTGCGATGCCAATGTCAACGGACGGATAAACTTCTACGACAGTTCCTTTCTCGGCAACACCTGGATTGCCGCGCATTCGGCAATGCCGGGCATGCGTGCCTACGGAACCGGCAGCGATGGCAAGAGATACCGCTGCATTCGCGACCATGTATCAGCCGAAAATACCCTGCCGGTGACGGGGGCGGACTGGCAGAGCTTCTGGGAGGAATGGAGCGACGGGCCCGACCGTCCGGCGATCCGGACCGGTATGCGCTACCATGAGAGCCGCGCGGGCCAGGAGAGCAGCTATCCGTTCCTGCACTACCTGACCGACAACGCGAATGCGCGCAACGTGTTCATCGGCTGTTATGCGGAAGGGGCGACCGGGGTGACCGGCGGCGGCTCGCGGATCGTCCGGCCGTCCTCGATTCTCGGAGATTCGATCGGCAAGGTGGAACCGCAGACCGGTCCGGTGGCGCTGCGCCCCGGCACCTCGGCGATCAGCGCAACCAGCCATACCGAGGCCGGGGATACGGTACATTCCACCCTGGGCAACACCAAGGGGCTGCTTGCGGCCTGGAGCTGCCGGTTCGGCAATGCCGGAGTCACCTGGAGGCTGCAATACGACAAGGCCGGCGGTTTCTGGGAGTTCAACGGCAACAACCTTCATGCCACACGGTCCTTCGTCATCTACGACGAAGCCAATGCCCGGGGGGCGCCTGTGGGGCTCATGGATTTCGGCAGGATGGGCTTTGCGGTGGGCGAACGGCGCCATACCGCGGCCGCTTCGGTGCCCTCCGGCGGCAGCTACGCCAGAGGCGACATCGTCTATTCCACTTCGCCCTCAGCGGGCGGCAAGGCGGGGTGGATCTGCACCACCTCAGGCACGGCCGGAAGCACGGCCGTTTTCAAACCGTTCGGCGCGATCGACGCATAGGAGAACACAAATGGCGATCAGTGAAACCGTTTCCACCCAGTTCGGCGAAGAGCGCGAATGCTACATCCGGCTCAACAGCGTCGAGGTCAGCAATCATGATGTCCCGGCGCGGGCGCTGTTCCGGGGCTTTCTGAGCCGGGATGCCTTCCAGGGCGGCGCGGCCTTCGTCTGGGAGCGCGAGGTGGCGTTTTCCGCCGATGTGGCCGAACCGCTCTGGCCGCAGGCCTATGCCGCACTGGCCGGAGAGGAGGGCTTCTCCGGCGCCGAGGTCTGATCCGGACCGAGGCTGCCTCACTGACCCGCCCGGGCGCCGGGCGGGTCTTTGCCTTGCGGGGTCCGGCCCTCTGGCGGAAACCCCTGCCGGAAACCCCTGGACGCAACCCGGAACCGGCCGGGCTTCAGCCGGTCAGTCGCTGCATCCGCGCCAATCCCGCCCTCTGTGCCGGTTTGATACCGTTAACAGGGGTATTCTAACGAAACACCCCGGAAAGCCCCAGATTTCGTCTCTGGTTTGGCAGAGCACTGCCGCAATTCAGGGCTAGCCATTCGCCAAACTAGACCGGCCAAAGGGGGGCGGTATGAAAGTTCTGGTGATCGACGACGATCCGGCAATTCTCGAGCTCGTCTCGCAATACCTGAGTCTGTCCGCGCAGCACGATGTCCGTTCCGTGTCTTCCGCGCGCGACGCGCTTGCGGCGATAGAGGCCGACAGCGGGCAGGGCGCGGTGCCCTTCGAATGCTTCCTGGTCGACATCCAGATGCCCGGGGTCGACGGCATCACTCTGGTCGAGTTCATCCGCGAACGTCCCGAACACCGCCACACCCCGATCATCATGCTCACGGCGATGGAAGACAAGGATCACGTCGACCGCGCCTTTGCGGCGGGGGCGACCGATTATGTAACCAAGCCGTTTGACTTCTACGACCTTCAGTTCCGCATCCACGCCGCCGAAAACGCCGCCCATGCCAAGGACCGTGCCGAAGCTGCCGCGTCGGATGCACCGAGGACCATGCTGAGCGATCCGATCTCGTTGCCCGATATTGATCGCGCCATCGACTTCAGCGAATTCGAAAACTACGTTCGCCAGCTCGTCAGCCGGCGGCTCTACCGGGTGTCGGTCATCGCGGTGAAGGTCGGCGGGGTCGAGCAGATCCATGCGAAGTTCAGCGATCAGGCTTTCCATCGCGTGATTCATGACGTTGCGGAAGAAATCTGCGATACCCTGCTGAATGTCGGCGGGATCCTCTCCTATCGGGGTGACGGGCTGTTTCTGTGCATTCCCGACCGCCGTTTGCAAGGGCGGCGCAACGCGATCCAGAAGGCGCTGAACAAACGGCACCGGGTGGTGCACCCGACGCTTGGGCGGTTTCCGTCCACCCTCTATGTGGGCGAGCAGATCCCGCTTGGCAGCGGTTCCGATGCCAGCGTGCTTGCGGCGTTGTCGCTGGCCGTCGAGAGTGCCGAGAACCAGATCCTGGGTACGGGCGAGCGCCGCGAGGGCAAACGGCCCATCCTGCAACCCGTCCGCCGCGGCGGCAGCACCGCCGCCTGGAGCGGCACGGGCGAGCCCGCGGCCTGAGAACCCGGTGTGGCGGCGCTCCTGAAAGCTGCCCGGCAGGGGCAGGAGAATCAGGTGCCTCATGGAGCGGCAGGGGCGGCGGGTGCGCCCGCGCGGCGCCCGATTCGGGGGCGTTTCCGGCGCGGCCAGGGTCTCCCGCGCTCAATCTGAACGGGAAATCGACCAGTCCCTGAGGTTGTGCCGCAGCTTTCGTTCTCCAGATGCGGCGTTTGTGATTCATCGAGCTTTTTCAGTCTCCTGATGCCCGGCGGCCCCGGCGGAGAAGCGCCCCCTTTGGCTTGGCCGGAGCTGTGCATGGCGACCGCCTGTCTCCTGATTTCCCCATGAAAACAAGGGCTTTCGCCCTGGTCGTTTGCAAAGCGGCAAATATGGCCGCATTTTGGCGGGATTGCGGTTTTCCTGTTGAACAATTTTTTCCGCTTCCGGTAAATGCCCCAGCACCGCAACGAAGACGGGGGACGAGCAATGCCGGGGGCGATCGAAACAAATGACAGCAAGGCCTGGGTATTTCCGAAGCTGGAATCCGGGGCCGCGGGGCCGTTGGCTTCGGCCCGGTTCCCGGGCCTGACGCCCACCCCGCCCGATTCTGTGCCGGAGATCGACCGGCATATTCACGCGACCACAATCACCTTCCGCACCATGAGCCAGCATGGCGATCTGCTGGTGAGCTACCTGGAAGCGCGCAAGCAGATCTTCATCGACACCCTCAAATGGAACATTCCCTCCGTCGACGGGATGGAATTCGACCAGTACGATACCCCCTATGCCCATTGGGTGGTGATCCATGAGTTCGGACGCATCCTCGGCGGCGTCCGGCTGATGCCGACAAAGGCGCGTTGCGGGATCTATTCCTACATGCTGCGCGATGCTCAGCTTGGCCTGCTGCATCCGATCCCGAGAGATGTTCTGTTCCTTGACGCACCGGTCGACGAAAGGGTCTGGGAGGCGTCGCGGCTGTTCATCACCGGCGAGGTGCCGGCGCTGCGGCGGGCGCAGGTTCAGGGATTGCTGATGCAGCAGATGGCGATGACCGCGGGGCGGGAAGGCGCAACCCATGTGATCGGCATCGTGCCGGCGGTGTTTGCACGCTGGCTGAGGCGGCTCGACCTCGAGGCAGTGCCGGTCGGGCGCCGGTTCGAAATCGACGGCACCCGCAGCCAGGCGGCGCTTTTCAAGGTGGCGCAAACCCTGCACTGACCCTGGCCTGCCACCCGGAACAGGAGCAGAACCGGCGCTTCGGCGCCGGTTTTTCGTTTCGGGTGCGGAGGCTTTAGCGATTTTTCAAGATATTGGGGCGCAGCATGAAGTTGTCGCGTCCTTGCCTCCGAATCGGCAATTTCCCCGGCAACACTCCGGGCGGGACCGAATGCATACTTTCCGAGCGGGGAAGGAACAACTGGTGGGGGCGTATGCCCGGTGCCCAATAGAACGGATGGTTGGCCATGAAAATTCTCGCGGTCGACGATGACAGCATTGTCCTCGGTCTTCTTGTCGAAATCCTCGAAAGCGCCGAATATGGCGAGGTGCAAACCTGTACCTCCGCCGAACGCGCGCTTGAGGTGATCGGTGAAGCCCATGTGCCGTTCGAGTGCTTCATGCTCGACATTCAGATGCGCGGGATGGATGGGATCACGCTTTGCGCCAGGATCCGGGAAATCCCGCAATACGCCCGCACGCCGATTCTGATGCTGACCGCGATGTCGGAGAAATCCTTCATCGACCGTGCATTTGCCGCCGGAGCCTCCGACTATCTGTCAAAGCCCATCGACCCGACGGAGATTGTCGTTCGCCTCGGCCTCGCCGAACAGCTGATGCGCGAGCGCAGGTCGCTGGCCAGAACGGCGGGCGTTGTCGACAGCCTGATCGACGTGCTCGACCGGTCGACCCGCTATGATCTCGAGGATGCCATTGATCTGGGCAGGATGGACCGCTTGCTGCGCTATCCGGCCTTTGAAAACTACCTCTACCAGACCGGTCGCGGCGTGCTGTTTCTCTCGACCGTCTTTGCGGCCAGGATCCGCAATGTCCGTGAGTTGTATCGCAAGCTGCCGCCGCTCGAGTTCAAGAACCTTCTGGCCACCGCCGCGGCCTCGCTGATCGGCAAGCTCGACAAACACGAGGCGTTCATCACCTATCGTGGTGAAGGCGAATTCGTGGGGGTGATTCCGCGCAAGGGCCAGCATGTATTGAAACAGCTGGGGTGTGAGCTTGTTTTCGAGATCGAGCCGGGCGAAGGAAAACACGCAGCTTCGCTGCCGGCAGAGGCGAAACTGGTGATCGGCCCGGCCGTTCCGGTCCGGCTGCCCACCCGCGGCGAATTGTCGAAGGCGATCTGGCATGCGGTCGAAAGGGTCCGCCTGGCGGCCGATCCGTTGATGCGCCACGAGACGAAAACCGGCGACGGGCACCAGTGGCCGCGTCCGTTCAGCAAGATATGCAGTGTCCGGGAAGCGCGCGAGGAGAGCCTGCGCAATGAGTTCAGGGAAATGCTGCGCGACCAGCTCAACACCGAGATCGGCGACAATCTGCGCGGCTCCGGTGCAGGGGCAAAGCGCAAGCCGGGGGCCTTCATGAAGCGCGATTCCAACGCGCTCAAGCACAGGATGAAGGGGTCGACCAGGCTTTTCCCAAACGCTCCCCGGACGACAAGGAAACCCGCCCCCGGTACGGTTGCAGCGGTGCAGGGTAACGATGGCGACAGTGCCAGTCTTCTGGGGCTGGCCCGGCCCGGCCAGGTGTCCGTGAGTTGTTCCAATGCATGACAGCGACCGCAACGACAGCGCCACCGCGCGGCTCGCTGGTTCGGCGGTCGGGCGCAGAAGCTGCTCCGGAAGTGTCGGGGGCGCGGCGGCATCCGGCAAGGAACGGTATCGGGCAGGGCTGCGGGGCGACGATGCGCCCGCGCCGGCGACGACCGGCCTGCCCCCCGCCGGCGGTATGCCCCCCGCCAGCCCCACCGGTGTGTTCGCGGCCGTCGAGGCGGCGGTCCGCAAAAGCCGGATCGAGTTCGCCGGGCGGCTTCAGCAATACCGTGAAAAGCTCGATCGCATCAGGCTCCGGGGTGCGGCGGTGCTGCCGGATGCCGCAATGGACGAAGCCCAGTTCATTGCCCACCGGATCGCCGGGGTCGGCAAGACGCTTGGCTACGCTGCCCTCGGCGATGCCGCGCGCGTTACTGAAACCGCCATTCTCACCTGGAAACAGGAACAATCGGACGAGACGCGGCAGGCGGCGTTCCGCACGATCTGCACCCTTGCCGGTCTGATCGGGGCCATCTGCGACGACGGGTGAAATCGCCCGGTCTGACCTGGCCTGTCCCGAGCCGCCCGGTTGTGAACCGCCCCGTTTCGTGACGGGCAGGGCGGCCCGGTTGCGAACCACTCCGCAATCAACCGCCCCGCCCGGTGACGGGGAGGCCGGCCCAGTCAGAGCTGACGGGAGTGGATTTGGTCCCGGAATCCACGAAGCATCAGCGAGAATTCAAAGACATATAGCGTGACGGCACGGTCGGAATTGCGCTGTCATGCTATACCGGTCGGCGGATCCGACCTTTGTTCCGTTGGGTGGCAGATCGGCTGGCCTGCCCGCTCCGTTCCATCCTGTCCCCTGCTGTCAAGCCCTGCCCTGTCCAGAGCCGCCCCATCCGGTCTTGCCGGTCTCAAGCGGTCTGAAAACTCTTCCAGATCTCCGCGATCTGCGCGCTGAGCCCGGCGATTTCGAAGGGTTTCATGATTACCGCGAGGGCACCGAGCTCGAGCAGCCGTCCGGTCAGGTCCGCCTCGGTTTTTGCCGTCATGAACACCACCGGCACCCCGGCCAGCGCCGGCACCTTCTTCAGACGGGTCCAGAGCTCTTCGCCGCTCATGCCGGGCATCATGTAGTCGAGCAACAAGAGCTGAGCGTCGATCGAGCCGGTCTGGGCAAGCGCTTCCTCGCCGGTGGCAAATTGCCGGACCTTGTATTCCCCCACCAGTTCAAGCGCCATTCTGGTCAGCGTCCGGATGTCCTCGTCGTCATCAACGTGAAGAATACGTTCAAGCTTGTCCATTTCGAACTCCTCGCGATGCGGCCAACGCCCGTCCGGCCGCCGTATCCCAATCAGTATCCCTGGCTGCGGACCGGGGCGGCGTGCGAGCGCCACGGTTTGCAGAGGTGAGACGCAGGGATGCAAGAACGCCGGAACCCGGGCGGTTCTTTCCCCGGCAAATCTGTCTTTCCGTTCTCATGCGGCTCCAAAATCCGGCTTCTCAGGCAGAAACGGCCATCGGTTCGCTTTCGGGCCCGACCTCTGTTCCGTGTGGGAGCATGTTGAGTTCGACATAGAAGGTCGATCCATGGCCAAGCTCGCTCTCGTAATCCACCCTGCCTTCGTGGTGCTCGACGATCTGCTTGGTGATGTTCATGCCCAGGCCGGTCCCGCCGACCTTGCGAATGTCCGAACTGTCGACCTGGCTGAACTTTCCGAACACCCGCTCGTGCGAGCCCTTGGGAATGCCGATACCTTCGTCCTGCACGCAGATCCGCACTTTCTGGCCGCGGGGCTCGACGCGCACCTGCACGGTGCCGCCTTCATGGCTGAATTTCAGCGCATTGGAGAGCAGGTTGTTCATCACCTGCATCAGCCGCTGCTGGTCGCCGCGAATCCGCACTTCGTCCTTCGGCAGGACCATGGTGATGTGGATGCCGAGCTGGTCGCCGTAGCTGCGGGTGCCCTCGATGGCGTCTTTCACCAGCTGGCCGACCTCGACCGTTTCGAAACGGAAGGTCATTTCACCCGCTTCAATCTTTTGCAGGTCGAGCAGATCGTCGATCAGATCGGCCAGCCGCTGGCTGTTTTTCGCAGCGATGGTCAGCGCCGGCCGGAGGCTGTCGGGCACTTCGCCGAGCATGCCGGTTTGAACCAGATCGAGCGATGCCTTGATCGAGGTCAGCGGTGTGCGCAGCTCGTGGCTGACGGTGGACAGGAACTGCGATTTGACCTGATAGGCAGCCTTGGTGCGCTCGTTCTCTTCCCGGATGGTCCTGAGCTGTCGCAATCGCACCTGGTAATTGCCGTAGAACACCAGCGAGATATCGACGATGAAATAGAGCACGAAGACGATGGTGAAGAATTCGAGCCAGCTGTTCGAAGACAGCGGCGGACGGTATCTCACGATGTCGAAAAGGCCGATGTAGATGAAACTGACGCCATAGATCGACAGCCGCAACATCAGGATGCCGATCATCTGGTTGTTGTTCATTGCCGCGAAGAGGCTTGCCGCGAACAGCAGGAAAAGCGGGGTGAAATGCCCGCCGACCGGCTGCTGCTGGGCGATGTTGACGATAAACAGGCTGATGGTTCCGGCGCTCACCAGCGTGTTGAAGATGATCCGCATCAGGATGATCCGGCCGGCCGTTTCATCGCCCACCCGCCAGCGGCGCACTGCCGGGATCAGCAGCATGTCGAGCACTTCCGAAAACAGTACACCGCTATAGCAGGCGAAGGTGCGGACCGGATCGAAATAGAAGGCGGAGAGCAGGGTGGCGGCGAGGAAGATCGCCTGCCGCTGCCAGATCAGCCGCATGGTGGTGTGGATGTAATCCTTGATCCGTTGCTCACGGCCGGTTGTCTTGAGCCACTGGGGCCACGGATCGGGTTGAAACGTCATCTGGCCATGCCTCGTTGCCTTTGTCGTCTGTTCAGGCATCTCGTCCTGGAGCAGGTTATGAGCGCAATTCGTTAGAATTCCGACAACGGTCGGGCAAATTGTGATGAATCCGGCCTTTTCCTTTTCTGACGGGCGAATTGTTGCCGAACCGGCGAAATTTCGGGGCCATCGGGCATCTGACAGGGGCCCCAGGAGTCGCGATACGGCATTTCAGACGGTGCCGGGGCCGGCATCGGCGGTCGGTTCCGCGCCGGATTCGCCCTTTCGGTGCGGGTTTGCGCAAAGTCGCCCTACGCCGGCCGGGCTGCGCTCATCGCGGTGCGGGCGGCCTTGAGACCGGCCAGAACGGCCGCACCGGCGTCCGCCTGCTCGACCGCAACGCCCTGCCGGGTCAGCGCCGCGCCGTAGAGAGCGGCGAGGCTGCCGGTGCCGATCAGCGCCAGCCGGGTTCCGAGCCAGTAGCCGCGTGCCCCCGCAAGGTCGGCCCCGATGAGCAGGCCGGAGATGCGCGAGGCGGCGGCGGGGTCGGGGGTGCCGAGCAAGGCTTCGGCCCGGGGCGCAAACAGCCGGGCGGTGAGCGATTCGGGACGCGCCATTGCGTCGTCGACGGCATCGAGGAAGGTGCCGGGATCGTCTCCCGCGCTTTTGCCGATTGCATGGCGCAGCGCCGTGTGCCCGGCGAGTGCGGCGAAAAGTGCGCCGGTCATGGCCGTGCGCAGGCTCACGATCTCGCCCGCCGAGACCTGTACCCATCTGGTATGCGGTCCGGGCAGGCAAAGGGTGCCGTCGAAGGTGGGGTTGGCGGCGAGGAAGCCCGCCACTTTCGTTTCCTCGCCCCGCATCGCATCGGCGGGCCGGGCCTGGGCGACGCCGGGCAGGAGGGTTACGGCGATCCTCGGGTCGCTGACTGGTGCGGCGGTGAACCTGTCTCCGACCGCTGTGCAGGGCACCATCCGGTAAGGAACGTCCGGCCAGCCTTGCGGCGCGCTTTCCGTTCCGCAGATGATCACCGGCGTCATGCGGCCGGCGGAGAGCCAGGGACCGATCAGCGCGAGCAAGGCAGGCTCGAAAGCTTTTCCCGCCGGCCCGCCGGTGGTCCGGGCGGGCTTCGAGCGGGCCAGTTCGGTGCCATCGTCAGCAAGTGCCCAGGCCCGCGCCCGTGCGGGCCCCCAGTCGACCGCGATCCAGTCCGCCGGTTGCGGCAAAAGATCAGCCATGGCTTTACCCCTTGTCAGCCGCGCCCGGGGGGCGGGTTGTGACGCATTGTGTCACAGCCCTGCGCGCCGCTTTCGCCTCAGCCTGCGGTGCGTTTCGCCCGCCGTTCGGCGGCCACTGCGGTGATCGCGTCAAGATAGCCGTCGACCGAACCGCAATCGTAACGGTTGCCGTCCATCACAACGCTGTCGACCCGGCCCCGGGCGGCCTGGATGTTGATCGCGTCGGCAAGCTGGATCTCGCCGCCGGAACCGGGGGGCAGATCGCGCAGGATGTCGAAAATGTCCGGGGTCAGCACATAGCGGCCGATCGAGGCAAGGTCCGAGGGCGCCTTGTCGAAGTCCGGCTTCTCGATCAGCCCCTCCACCTGGCCGGGCTTCTTGCCGGGCTTCACCACGCCGTATTTTGAAATGCCCGGCCCGTCGATCTGCATGACCGAAAGCTGGGTGTTGCCGGTTTTTTCGAAGGCCTCCACGAGGTTGGCGGTTACGCCCGCGCCGGGGGAGAGGATGAAATCATCGGCCAGCAGCACCGCGAAGGGCGCGCCCGCCACCGCGCGTTCGGCGCAGGCCACCGCGTGGCCGAGGCCGCTTTGCACCGGCTGGCGGACGAAGATGCACTCGACCCCGGGCGGCAGGAGGTTGTGCACCATTTCCGCCGCTTCGCGCTTGCCCTTCTGCTTCAGCGCCGCTTCGAGTTCGAGATTGGCGTCGAAATGGTCCTCGATGGCGCGCTTGTTGCGGCCGGTGACGAAGATCAGCGTGTTGATCCCGGCCCGCACCGCCTCTTCGGCGGCATACTGGATGATCGGCTTGTCGACGATCGGCAGCAGCTCTTTCGGCATGGCCTTGGTGGCGGGCAGGAAGCGGGTGCCGAATCCGGCAACTGGGAAAACGGCCTTTTCGATCTTTCGGGCAGGTATCACGGGTGCACACTCTCTGTGAAACGAGGGAATCGGGGGTGGAATAGCGCTCCCCAAAGGCAGGGGCAATTCGAGACCGGCGCGCGTTGCGAAACTGGCGATACCGCGGGGTATCCGGCTGGGATTGTTACCGGATTGAGCACAAATTTCCGGTCAGACCGGCGCCCGCCCGGCTCAGTACCTGATGCGGCCGTTGGCGTTGCCATTTCCGCTCCCGTTGCGGCTGATGCCGCCGTGGCCTCCGCTGCGGTCCCAGCCTTTGCCGCCCCAGCCCCAGCTGTTCCAGCCGTCCCACCTGCACAACCGCGAATTCGGGTGGCGGCGGCACCAGTCGTCGAGCCAGCAGGGCCACGGGTAGGCCGATGCCTCGCTGACAAGGCCCTCGGCGGTGACGATGGTCGTGGCCGCGCCGCCGGCGGCGGTGTATTTGGCCAGCGCCGCGAGGGCTTCGCGCCGTGTATAGGTGGTTTCGTCCGGCTTCTGCGTGCCCGGATCCTGCTCGTCTCGTTGCAAGGCCCTTACCCCTTATTGTCCGGCATTGCCCGGCTTTGGCCGGCGCCTGTTGGACTCCGGGCTGTATTATTCCTCTCTACAATGACGCTTTAATGGCCATTTTCTGGCCGGTTTCGGGTGAAATCCGGCGGTGCCACGTGGAGGGGCCAGCATCCTCCGCCCGGCTTTCGGCGCCGGGGGCGGGGCAGGGAACCGCAGGGGCAAGGCCCTGACAGGAAAGCGCCCCGGCTTTCGGGCCGGGGCGGGTGTTGCATTTCCGTTGCACGGGGCTGTTGGGGTGATCAGCCGTCCTTGCCGAGCATGACCGCCTTCACGTCGTCATCGACATAGGGCACATATTGCTCGAAATTGTCGGCGAACATCTTCACCAGCTTCCGGGCCTGGACGTCATAGGCGTCGTGGTCTTCCCAGGTGCGGCGCGGGTTGAGCAGCACGGTGGGCACGTCGTGGACTTCGAGCGGCACTTCGAAACCGAAATTCTCGTCGATGCGGAATTTCGCGTCATGCAGAGAGCCGTCGAGGGCGCCGGCGAGCAGGCGGCGGGTTTCCTTGATCGGCATCCGGTTGCCTTCGCCGTAGGGGCCGCCGGTCCAGCCGGTGTTGACCAGCCAGCAGGTGGCGCCGTGCCTGGCGATCTTTTCGCGCAGCAGGTTGCCGTAGACTTCCGGGCGGCGCGGCATGAAGGGGGCGCCGAAGCAGGTGGAGAAGGTGGGTTCGGGGTGGTCGACGCCCTTTTCGGTGCCGGCGACCTTGGAGGTGAAGCCCGACAGGAAGTGGTACATTGCCTGCGCCGGGGTCAGCCGCGCGATCGGCGGCAGCACGCCGAAAGCGTCGGACGTGAGCATGATGATGTTCTTCGGATGCCCGCCGAGCGAGGTTTCGGAGGCGTTGGGGATGTAGTGCAGCGGGTAGGCGCAGCGCATGTTGGGGGTGAGGCTGTCGTCCTCGAAGTCGAGCGCCATCGTTTCCCTGTCCCACACCATGTTCTCGATCACGGTCGCGAACATCGAGGTGGTGTTGTAGATTTCCGGCTCGGCGATGGGTGACAGCGAAATCGTCTTGGCGTAGCAGCCGCCTTCGAAATTGAAGGTGCCCTTGTCCGACCAGCCGTGTTCGTCATCGCCGATCAGGGTGCGCGAGGGGTCGGCGGAGAGGGTGGTCTTGCCGGTGCCGGAGAGGCCGAAGAAGATGGCCGTATCGACCGGGTTGTTCGGTGCATGGTTGGCGGAGCAGTGCATCGCCATTATTCCGCGCCCGGGCAGGATGTAGTTGAGCAGGGTGAACACGCCCTTCTTGTTCTCGCCCGCATATTCGGTGCCGCCCACAAGGATCAGCTTTTTCGAGAAGTTGAGCGCGATCACGGTTTCGGAGCGGCAGCCGTGGCGCTCGGGGTCGGCCTTGAAGGAGGGCAGGTTGATGACGGTGTATTCGGGCACGAAATCGTCGAGCTCGTCACGCGAGGGACGGCGCATCATGTGGCGGATGAACAGGTTGTGCCAGGCCAGTTCCTGCACGAAGCGCACATCGAGCCGCTGCTCGGGGTCGGCGCCGCCGAACAGATCCTGAACATAGAATTTCCGGCCCTTCATGTGCGCGAGCATGTCGGCGTGGAGCACATCGAACTTCGCCGGATCCATCGGCTTGTTGTTTTCCCACCAGACGCTGTCTTCCACCTCCGGGGTGCGCACGACGAACTTGTCCAGCGGCGAACGGCCGGTGTGGACGCCGGTCTCGACCAGGATCGCACCGCCCCTGCCGAGGTGGCCTTCGCCGTTTTTCACCGAATGCTCCACGAGCTGGGGTTCGATCAGGTTGTAGAAGACCTCGCCGAGGCCCCTGAAGCCCTGATCTTCCAGCCGTTGCGCGGGGTTCACATGTCCTGTGCTCATCTGGTGCTCCTTCGTGCCGGCTGGCACGTTTCCTGTTCCGGTGCCGGCTGGCACCGCTTCCGTTGTGCCGCGCGCCCTGCATCCTGGTTCTCAGGAGCGGGGCGACCGGGCCCGACTGCGGCGTCCCGGGCGGATGCCGCACATGCAATGCCGCGGTGCTGCATCATCTGGCTATAACACGGGTTGGCTACAAGAAAAGTGTTCTTGCAAGGCGTTAGCGCTACAGTCATCCTGTTTGCGCAACCACTGTTCCGCGTTCCGATCCAAGTGCCGTATTTTCGCCATCAGTGATGCGTATTTGACTCACACGGCGCGCCGAATCGCCCTCCGTTGTTGATTCTCCCGTTCGGGTCCGATTAATCCGCGGAAAACAGGCACTAAAGAGTGAGCAGAAGAGGATTTCTCAGCATGTCGAGAATTGCCTTGGTGGACGACGACAGGAACATTCTGACGTCGGTCTCCATGACCCTGGAGGCCGAAGGCTTCGAGGTGGAAACCTACAACGACGGTCAATCGGCGCTTGATGCGTTCAACAAGCGCCTGCCCGACATGGCCGTGTTTGACATCAAGATGCCGCGGATGGACGGCATGGACCTGCTCCAGCGGGTGCGCCAGAAAACCACCATGCCGGTGATTTTCCTGACCTCGAAAGACGACGAGATCGACGAGGTTCTGGGCCTGCGCATGGGGGCCGACGATTATGTGAAAAAGCCCTTCAGCCAGCGTCTGCTGGTCGAACGCATCCGCGCGCTTCTGCGCCGCCAGGAGGCGATCGAGGGGGTGGCGATCCCGGAAAGCGAAGAAAACAAGGTGATGCAGCGCGGTCATCTGACCATGGATCCGCTGCGCCACGCGGTCACCTGGAAGGGGCGCGACGTGTCGCTGACCGTGACCGAGTTTCTGCTGCTCCAGGCGCTCGCCCAGCGGCCCGGTTTCGTGAAGAGCCGCGATCAACTCATGGATGTGGCCTATGACGATCAGGTCTATGTCGATGATCGCACCATCGACAGCCACATCAAGCGGCTGCGCAAGAAGATGCGCATGGTCGACGATGAGTTCTCGGCGATCGAAACGCTCTATGGTATTGGCTACCGCTACAACGAAGAGTAGTATCCCGACGCTTGTGGGGGACGAGAGGTTCGGAGGCGCATCGGTGCGCGATACCAAGGCAACGCGCAACGACACGGAAGTCGTGTTGGGCGAGGACTGGGTAACGACCCCGTCCTCGGTCGACGATGAATTGCGCGAAGGCCGCGAGCGCCGCAGCCTTGTTGCCGTCAACCGTTCGCCGCTCGCCCGCAAGATCATCATCTTCAATCTTCTGGGCCTCGCCGTTCTGGTCGGCGGGGTTCTTTTTCTGAACCCTTTCCGCGAAGGCCTGCTGCATCAGCGTGAACAGAGCCTGGCAATGGCGGTGGGAATCGTTGCCGACATGATCGAGGCACAGCAGCCGGAACCGAGCCTGCCCCGCAGGCCGGTTGCCGCCGCGCTCACCCGCGAGAGCGTTGCGGCATCGCTGGCGGGGGTCTCTGCGCGCGACGGCAGCGAGGTTCTGGTTTTCGCACCCGACGGCACGCTGCTGGGGCGGACCGGCAGCCGCGCGGGCACGGTCGCCCGTCCGGTGGCCGATCTGGAGAGCGAACAGGGCAACACGCTCATTACCGACGGCCTTTCCGGGATATGGGATCTGCTTGCGGGCATGATCTCGGCCACCGGCCGGCTCGGCGAGCAGAGATTCGACCCCGAAGATGAGGCCCGCGCGCTTCTGGACGGGGTTTTCCGCGGCAATACCGAGATCGCCCGCGTCCGCGCCGGTTACGGTGAAAACGCCTATGTGGTGGCAAGCCCGGTGATCGTCGGGGGCGGGATTGTCGGCGCGGTGGTCCTGTCGAGCCCGGACGGGCTGATTGACACGCTGGTGCGTACCGAACGCGAGCAGATCCTTCAGGTGTTCATCATCGCAATTCTGGTCTCGATCGGCCTCAGCCTGGTGCTCGCCTCCACCATTGCCAACCCGCTCGCCGATCTTGCCGCCGCCGCCGAAATCGGACGCGACAAGAACTCCCGCCGGGTGAATCCGGGCCGGGTGCGAATCCCGGACCTGACCGCGCGGCCCGACGAGATCGGCCGCCTGTCGAAGGCGCTGCGCGGCATGGTCGCGGCACTTTATGACCGGATCGACGCCAACGAACAATTCGCCGCCGACGTTGCACATGAGATCAAGAACCCGCTGGCGAGCCTGCGCTCGGCGATCGGCTCGCTCCGGTTCGTGAAAAAGGAAGACCAACGCGGCAAGCTGCTCGACGTGATCGAACATGACGTGCGCCGCCTCGACCGGCTGGTGAGCGATATTTCCAACGCCTCGCGGCTCGATTCCGAACTGGTGAAGGAAGAGGAAGAACCCTTCGATCTGATCAAGATGCTGCGCAACCTCACCGAATATCTCGGCGGCGAGGCGCATCAGAAGGGCGTCGATTTCATCACCGACCTTACCGCCGACTCGATCATCATTACCGGCCTCGAAGCGCGGCTGGCGCAGGTCTTCGTCAACCTCATCACCAACGCGATCAGCTTTTGCGAAGAGGGCGATGCCATTCGCGTCTGGGCGCGGCAGCGCGAAAGACGGGTGCTGATCGTGGTCGAAGACACCGGCCCCGGCATTCCCGAGGAAGCGCTGGTGAAGATCTTCAACCGCTTCTACAGCCAGCGGCCCGAGAACCAGTTCGGCAACAATTCCGGCCTTGGGCTGGCGATTTCGAAGCAGATCGTCGAGGCCCATGGCGGGGTGATCTGGGCCGAAAACATCCGTCCCACCGATGCCGACGTCGGTTCCGAGCCGCTTGGCGCGCGGTTCGTGGTCGGCCTGCCGGTGTGAGCCCGCCCGGCGACGGTCCTCCCGCCCCTCTCGCCTTTCACGCGAGCGCGGTCGCACTTGGACCGGCGCATGATTTCGGCGTGCTGATCGAAGGCCCGTCGGGCAGCGGCAAATCGGCGCTGGCCTTGCAACTGATCGCATTCGGCGCGCGTCTCGTGGCCGACGACCGTGTGCGGATCGTCCTGCGGCAGGACGGACAGCCCCAGCTGCTGGCGCCCGAACGGCTTGCGGGCGTCATCGAGGCGCGTGGGGCAGGGCTGATCCGGGTGCCGCATCTGGCCGCCGCGCCGCTCCGGCTGGTGGTGGATATGGGCGTGCCCGAGCCCGCCCGGCTGCCCGAACCGGCGTGGCGCGAGATGCTTGGGGCACGCATCCGTTATCTTCGAAGGGTTGACGGGCCGCATTTCGCAGGCACCATTGTGGCTCTGTCCAACGGTGAGTGGTGGCATGATGAGCAAGAGCAGTGACGATCCGGCTCCGGGCAAGGGCGGGATTGCCCGTCCGGGCAGCGGCGGGGCGCAGCATGTGGTGCTGGTCACCGGCGCCTCCGGGGCCGGGCGGACCACCGCGATCCGGGTGCTCGAAGACATCGGCTATGAGGTGATCGACAACCTGCCGCTTCGGCTGGTGCCGCGGCTGCTTTCCGGCGGCCCGGTGGACCATCCGCTGGCGCTGGGCATCGACGTGCGCACCCGCGGCTTCTCGGCGGCGGCGCTGGTCGAGACGGTGGATGCGCTGGTGGCCGACCCCGGGGTCGATGTCGAGATGCTCTACCTCGATTGCCGCGCGGGCGTGCTGGCGCAACGCTATTCCGAGACCCGCCGCCGCCATCCGCTCAGCCCCGAGGAAAGCCCGATCCGCGGCATCACCCGCGAGATCGAGTTGCTGAAACCGGTGCGGGCCCGGGCCGATGTGCTGATCGACACCTCCGACCTCACGGTCCATGACCTGAAAGCCGAGATCCAGCGCTGGCTCGACGTGGCACCAAGCGAAACGCTGCAAGTCACGGTGCAGAGCTTTTCCTTCAAGAAAGGCATTCCACGCGGGCTCGATCTTGTGTTCGACGCGCGGTTCCTGCAAAATCCGCATTGGGTGCCCGAATTGCGCCCCCTCACCGGGCAGGATCCGAAGGTGGCGGCGCATGTGGCAGCCGATCCGCGCTATCCGGAGTTTCTCGACCGCGTCACCGGCCTCGTCACCTTTCTGCTTCCGGCCTATGCGGAAGAAGGCAAGTCGCATCTCACGATCGGGTTCGGCTGCACCGGCGGGCGTCACCGTTCGGTCGCACTCGCACAAACACTGTCGGCGGTCCTTGCAGCCGCTGGCTGGCAGGTGTCAACTAGGCATCGTGAAATCCAGAACGCCCCACCCCGGGGCGTGTTTTCTGAAGGAGATGGGGGGGAACCCGGGTGATCGGGATCGTCATCGTCGCACATGGTGGGCTGGCCGTGGAATATCTCGCGGCCGTCGAGCATGTCGTGGGCCCGCAGACCCATATCCGCGCCATCACCATCGCCGCCGAATATGACCGGGCCCTGAAGCTCAGGGAAATCTCGGAAGCGGCGGATGAGGTAGACAGCGGCAGCGGTGTCGTCGTGGTGACCGACATGTTCGGCTCGTCGCCTTCGAATCTGTCGCTGCCCGCCTGCACCCGCCGGAATTGCAGATTTCTTTACGGTGCCAACCTGCCGATGCTGATCAAGCTGGCAAAATGCCGCGAATGCGACCTCGACAGCGCCACTCGTGCCGCAATGGCGGCCGGGCGCAAATATATCGACTGCATCGAGGGCAACACCACGGGGAGAAAATGAGCATGGTCGGAACGGTGTCGCGCCAGATGGAAATCGTCAACGTCAAAGGGCTGCACGCCCGCGCCTCGGCGAAATTCGTCGAATGCGTCGAGCAATTTGACGCCGATGCCCGCGTCGGCAAGGACGGGATGGAAACGGCCGGCGATTCCATCATGGGGCTGTTGATGCTCGCCGCCTCCTGCGGCACCACGATCGAGGTCGAAACCTCAGGTCCGGACGCGCAAAAGCTCATGGACGCGCTCGCGGCCCTGGTGGACGACAAGTTCGGAGAGGGCATCTGACGCATGGACGCGCCCAACGGTCTGACCCGTCCGGCCGTTGCTGATCCTCCGCGCCATGAAAAGCGGGATCTGACTTACGCGAATTCCTTCGACAACCGCTTTCAGGCGGGGGTCATTCGCGCGGTCGAGTGGCTGACCGGCAAGCTCAGCCTCATCTCCATGGTGCGCCGCTTCGAGAAAGCCGGGGGCGGGGAGGGGCTGGCCTTCTGGGGGGCGGCGCTGCGGGCGATGGGGATCGCGATCACCACGCCGGAGGCGCAGTTCAGCAACATTCCCAGGGCTGGCCCGGTGGTGGTGGTGGCCAATCACCCGCACGGGCTGGTCGACGGGATGATCATGGCGGCACTGATCGCGCGGGTGCGCCCGGATTTCGGCATTCTCACCCGCGAGGTGCTGACCGGGCTCGACGAGGCGGCCTCTTCCTACCTCATCCCGGTGCCGTTCCCCTACGACAAGGACGTGCAGCGCAAGAGCATGGAGATGCGGGCCCGGGCGATGGAACGGCTCCGGGCGGGCGGGCTGATCTGCGTGTTCCCGTCCGGCGCGGTCGCCAGCTCGCAAACAGCCTTCGGCCCGGTGGAGGAAGGGGCGTGGAGCCTGTTTACCGCGCAGATGATTCGCCGTTCCGGCGCCACCGTGGTGCCTGTCCGCTTTCACGGTCAGAATTCACGGGCCTACCACATCGCCAACCGGATCAGCGCGACGCTCCGGCAGGCGCTGTTGCTGCACGAGGTGGTGAGAACCTGCAACCGGTCGCACAGGCCGGTGATCGGGGCGCCGCTGACCGGGGCGCAGATGGCGCCGCTGAAGACCGACCCGCGCGGCTGGATCGCCTGGGTGCGTGCCCACACCCTGTCGCTGAAAGAGTGATGGCCCCGGGGGGCGGGTGACGGCGTTGCCAAACGCCGTTCGCCAAAACCCCTACCGTGTCGGCACCGGCGCCTCGCCGCGGTAGTCGTAGAACCCCCGGCCGGTCTTGCGTCCGAGCCAGCCGGCCTCGACATATTTCGTCAGTAGCGGACAGGGCCGGTATTTGGTGTCCGCCAACCCGTCAAAGAGCACATTCATGATCGCGAGGCAGGTATCGAGCCCGATGAAATCGGCAAGCTCGAAAGGCCCCATCGGGTGATTCGCGCCGAGCTTCATCGCCTGGTCGATGGAACGCACCGAGCCCACGCCCTCGTAGAGCGTGTAGACCGCTTCGTTGATCATCGGGATCAGGATGCGGTTGACGATGAAGGCGGGAAAGTCCTCCGCAGGCGCCGCGGTCTTGCCGAGCTTTTCGACCACGCCCAGACAGGCGTCATAGGTCGCCTGGTTGGTGGCGATGCCGCGGATCAGCTCGACGAGTTTCATCACCGGCACCGGGTTCATGAAGTGGAACCCCATGAATTTCTCCGGCCGGTCGGTGCGGCTGGCGAGCCGGGTGATCGAAATCGACGAGGTGTTGGAGGTGAGAATCGTATCGGGTTTCAGATGCGGCAGAAGGGCGGCAAAGATCTTTTCCTTGACCGCCTCGTTCTCGGTGGCGGCCTCGATCACCAGATCGGTGGCCCCGATTTCGGCAATCTCCAGCGTGCCGGAGATCCGCTCCATCGCCGCGTCCTGCGCCTCGGCGCTGATCTTGCCGCGCGAAACCTGGCGCTCCATGTTGCGCCGGATCGTCGCGATGGCGGCATCGACAGCACTTTGGTCGATGTCGTTCAGCCGCACCCTGTAACCTGCCAGCGCCATCACATGGGCGATCCCGTTGCCCATCTGGCCCGCGCCCACGACCCCCACCGTCTCGATTGCCATTCACCAACTCCTTTTCAGCTTCGGCGAGTTTAAAGCATCCGGAATGCGGGAGGGAGGGGGTCCGCGCATTTTTTGATTCCGGCATCCGGGCGGAAAGGTCGAATTTGAACATTAGCCTTTTCGCAAGGGTTTGCTGCGATTGTGCAGGCAGGACAAATTCGGAGAGTGGGTGGAATGGCCTATGAAAGCCTGGGCGCAGGCGCCCTTGATTACTTCCCTTGTCGTTACGGAAAATCGAAACTGACCTTCCGGGGGCCACGGCGGCGGCTTGACGGACGGTACTTTGCCGTTCTGGGCGGCAACGAGACCTATGGCAAGTATGTTGCACGGCCCTATGCCGATCTCGCGGAAGAACTCGCCGGCACAAAGGTGGTGAACCTCGGCATAATGAACGCCGGGATCGACGTCTATGTCGGCGATCAGACGGTGATGGAGGCCTGCGCCGGCGCCCGTGCGACGGTGGTGCAGATCACCGGGGCACAGAACATGTCGAACCGATTCTATGCGGTCCATCCGCGGCGCAACGACCGTTTCCTGCGGGCGTCGAACTTGCTCAGGACGATCTACCGGGAGGTGGATTTCAGCGGTTTCCAGTTCACCCGGCACCTGCTCGGGCAGCTCAGGGAGATCGGCGAAGAACGCTTCGTGATGGTCGAACAGGAGCTCAGGGAGGCCTGGGTGGCGCGGATGAAAACTCTGCTGGCCGCCATCGAGAGCCCCGTGGTGCTGCTCTGGCTGGCAGACCACGGGCCGGACGATGCCGCCTGCAATTCGCTCGACGGCAGCGATCCGCTGTTTGTCGATCGGGAAATGCTTCAGGAGGTCATGCCCTACGCTTTCGATATGGTCGAGGTGGTGGTGAGCGCCGAAGAAATCGCCGACGGCTACCACGGGCTCGTCTACCCGGAGATGGAATCGCTCACTGCCCGGGGAATGCTCGGGACGGTGGCGCATGACAAGGCAGCCATGGCCCTGGTGCCGGTGCTGAACCGGCTGCTGTGAACGGGCGGTTCCCAAAGGTGGTGGATGCCGCGCCGATCGGGCCGAGCCTTGGTCCAGCGTCTCGCCGCGTGCCCGGCTTTTCCCGGATCCGCCATGCCTTTGCCCAGACCTTTGCCCGTGCCGTTGCCCGCCGCGCGGAAACCGCGAAGGTCTTGAGCGAGGTTCTGCACGGGTGACTGGCGCCCTGGCACGTCGGTCGCTCTGGCCATGGGGCGTGCCATGTAGGCGGGGCGCGTCATGGCCCGGCATCAAGCGCAGATCGTGCCCCGCACAATACGCGCCCTCAAACGAAAGGGCCCGCCAAGTCTGGCGGACCCTTCTGTCTCAACGGGTCTGTCTCACCGGGGTCTCACCGGGGGAGCCCCAACCGCGCGTCTTACAGCTTGCCGGTCAACTCCGGCACGGCAGTGAAGAGGTCGGCGACCAGGCCGTAATCAGCCACCTGGAAGATCGGCGCTTCCTCGTCCTTGTTGATCGCGACGATGATCTTCGAATCCTTCATCCCCGCGAGATGCTGGATCGCACCGGAGATGCCGACGGCGATGTAGAGCTCGGGCGCCACCACCTTGCCGGTCTGGCCCACCTGCCAGTCGTTCGGTGCAAAACCCGAATCGACCGCCGCGCGCGAGGCACCGACGGCGGCACCAAGCTTGTCGGCCAGCGCCTCGATAAGGGCGAAGTCGTCTTCCGAGCCCACGCCGCGACCGCCGGAAACGACGATGCCCGCCGAGGTGAGTTCCGGCCGGTCGGAGGCCTGAACGTCATCCTTGACCCATTCGGAGAGCCCGGCATCGCCGGCGCCTGCGATGCTCTCGACCGCGGCCGACCCGCCGCCGGCGGCGGCGTCGAAGGTCGAGGTCCGCACCGAGACCACCTTTTTCGCATCGCCCGACTTCACCACCTGCACCGCGTTACCGGCATAGACCGGACGCTCGAAAGTGTCGGCGTCGTCGACGGCGGAAATGTCGGAAATCACCATCACGTCGAGCAGGGCGGCAACCCGCGGCAGCACGTTTTTCGCGCTCGCGGTGGCCGGGGCGACGATGTGGCTGTAATCGCCCGCGAGCGAGACCACGAGATCGGCCAGCGGTTCGGCCAGCCCGTGGGCATAGGCCGGATCGTCGGCGGAGAGCACCTTGGCCACACCGTCGAGCTTTGCGGCCTCTTCCGCGGCGGCGGCGGGGCCGGCGACCAGCACGGTCACCTCGCCCATCGCCTTCGCGGCGGTCAGCGCCTTGGCGGTTGCATCCGTGGCGAGCGCGCCACCGGCGACTTCGGCAAGAAGAAGAACGGCCATCAGATTGCCCCCGCGTCTTTGAGTTTCGTGACCAGTTCGTCGACCGAACCGACGATCTCGCCCGCCTGGCGCTCGGCCGGTTCGGTGGTCTTGATCACCTCGAGGCGCGGCGCAACGTCGACACCGAGGTCGGCGGCGGTCTTCTCGGCGATCGGCTTCTTCTTGGCCTTCATGATGTTGGGCAGCGAGGCATAGCGCGGCTCGTTGAGACGCAGATCGGCGGTGACCACGGCGGGCAGCTTGACCTTGATGGTCTGCAAGCCGCCATCCACCTCGCGGGTGACTTCCGCCGCATCGCCGTCGATCGCGACTTCCGAAGCGAAGGTGGCCTGGGCCCAGCCCATCAGCGCGGCGAGCATCTGGCCGGTGGCGTTCATGTCGTTGTCGATCGCCTGCTTGCCCATGATCACCAGGCCGGGCTGCTCCTCGTCGACAATCGCTTTCAGGATCTTGGCGACCGCGAGCGGCTCGATGTCGGTGTGCACATCGTCGGCGGCAACCACCAGAATCCCGCGGTCGGCACCCATGGCGAGGCCGTTGCGGATGGTTTCCTGCGCCTGTTTCACGCCGATGGAGACAAGCACCACCTCGTCGGCCTTGCCGGCCTCCTTGAGGCGGATCGCCTCTTCGACGGCGATTTCGTCGAATGGGTTCATCGACATTTTGACATTGGCGAGATCGACCCCGGTTCCGTCCGCCTTCACGCGGACTTTCACGTTGTAGTCGATCACGCGCTTGACAGGCACGAGGACCTTCATCGGCGTTTACTCCCTAGATATGCCCGCGGGACAAGTAGCGGGCGGACAGTCTGAAAGCCTGTTTAACGGCCTTTGCACCCGCAGAACAATGCAAAAGCGGCAAGTTTTTTCGTGTCGGGCGCACGTTTCTTGCGGGATGGGCAGGCGTTAGCGGTCCCGGCAGCGCTAACTATTTGCAAGGGTTTATGTGATCCACTGCCGAAGTGTCGCGCGGAATCTCCGGGCGACGGCGCCTGCCGCGGCCGGGGGGACGCCTACCGGTTGGCGCCGGGCACCCAGAGCACGTCGGCCCGGCCGTCGTCATTCGCCATCCGCGCGGCGCAGAACAGCCAGTCGGAGAGCCGGTTGAGGTAGCGGATCGCGACGCTGTTGACATCGCCGGGCTCCCGTTCGGCAAGCTCCGTGGCGCGGCGTTCGGCGCGGCGGGCAACGGTGCGGGCATGGTGCAGATGCGCCGAAAGCGCGGTGCCGCCGGGCAGGATGAAGCTCCTCAGCGGTTCCAGCACCGCGGTCATCGTGTCGATCTCGGCTTCCAGTCGGGCGACCTGCGGCTGGACCGCGCGCAACACCGGGTAACCGGCCTCGGCATCATGCGCGATCCCCGGCCGGGAGAGGTCGGCGCCGAGGTCGAACAGATCGTTCTGGATCCGCGACAGCGCCGCGTCCACCTCCGGCCCTGCGGCCAGCCGGGCGAGGCCAAGCACCGCGTTGAGCTCGTCGACGGTGCCATAGGCCTCGACCCGCGCCCCGTGTTTCGGCACCCGGCTCATGTCGCCAAGGGCAGTGTCGCCCTTGTCGCCGGTGCGGGTGTAGATCTTGTTGAGAACGACCATGTGAGCCTCCGGGCTGCGGGGAAACGTGGAGCGGAACGCCCGCCCTTCCTGGCGCCCTGCGTGGCGGGCGGTTTGCCGAAAGTGGTAGCGGGTTCCGGCGCCAATGGCGAGGGGCGATCAGAAACGCGCGACGATCCGGTCGGTGATACGGGCGGGCAGCAGCCGTTTCAGCAGCGCGGCGGCGCGGGTCGGGAAGGTGACCGGGTAGCGCGGCCTGGGCCGCCGCGCTTCCAGCGCATGGACCAGCGTTTTTGTCACCGCCGCGGGCGGCAGTTCGAAAGGATCGCGCCGGCCGCTTTCGTCGTAGAGCCGTGGCAGCACGATGGCCTCATAGTCTGACCGCAGGGCCGAGTTGCGCCAGTCGATCCAGCGCTCGAAATGCGGCTGCGAGTTGCGGCGGAATTCGGTGGCGATCGGGCCGGGCTGGATCAGCGAAACATGAATGCCGGTGCCGGCAAGCTCCACCCGCAGAGTGTCGGCATAGCCTTCGAGCGCGAATTTGGTCGCGACATAGGCCGCGCGCCAGCGCAGGGCGGTGAAGCCGAGGATCGAGGAGTTGACCACGATCCGCCCGTGGCCCTGCGCCCGCATGAGCGGGATCACCTGGCGGGTCAGCTCGTGGATGCCGAAGACATTGGTCTCGAAGATCTCGCGCAGGGCTTCCGTCGGCAGGTCTTCGACGGCGGCAGCCAGCCCATAGGCGCCGTTGGCGAAAACGGCATCGAGCCGGCCGCCGGTGCGCGCGGTGATTTCCGCAAGCGCGCTGTCGATGGTTTCGGCATCGGTATGGTCGAGATGCAGGCTTTCGAGCCCTTCGCCGGTGAGGCGCGCCACGTCTTCGGGCTTGCGGGCGGTGGCGAAGACGCGCCAGCCGCGCGCGGCGAGCGCATGGGCGGCGTCGTAGCCGATGCCCGAGGAACAGCCGGTAATGAGGAGCGTTTTGCGGGTCATGAGCTTTTCTGCCGGGAGGTCATCCGCCGGGGGTCAGCGCAAGCTGGCTTTCGGGGATGTAACCGGCGGCGCCATGCGGCAGCAGGATCATCCGCCATCCGTCGCCGGAGCCGCCGAGATCGACCACGGCACTGCCGCGCGGCATGGTTTCGAGCGCGGGATCGCCGTCGCCGGGGCCGGCGCGCACGGTGACGCCGGTGGTGACGACATAAAGCACGCCCTGCGGGCCTTCGGGCAACGGTTGAACGGCGGCTTGCGGCGCTGGCGGGGAAACCGGGGCCGGTGCGGGCTGCGGGGCCGGTGCAGGTTGCGGGGCTGGCGCGGGTTGCGGGGCTGGCGCGGGTTGCGGGGCTGGCGCAGGTTGTGGGGCCGGTGCGGGTTGCGGGGCCGGTGCGGGTTGCGGCTCTGGCGCGGCAACCGGTTCAGGCTCCGGCAGTGGTGCCGCAACAATCGGCGCGGCTTCGGTCAGCGCTTCGGGTCCGGGCTGGGGTTGGGGCAGAAGCCGGGGCAGGGCTTGCGGTTCCGGCTGTGGTTCCGGGGTGGTTTCGGGCAGCCGGACAGGTTTTGGCACAGGTCGCGTCCGCGACGTGGTGGGCGTGGCTTCGGGCTGTGGCGCGGGTTCGGCCAGCGGTTGGGGCAAGGCTTCCGGCTGCGGTTGTGGCATGGCTTCCGGCCGACGGACAGGCTTTGGCGCGGGCCGGGTCCGTGACGCGGTGGGTGCGGTTCCGGGCTGCGGTGCGGGCTCGGCCAGCGGTTGGGGCAGGGTTTCCGGCTGCGGCTGCGGTTCCGTGACTCCGGCCGCGAGCGGAACGGACGGCGCGGGTTTCGGCATCGGACGGGGGCTGCGCGACGGGGCAATCGGCGCGGCAGGCGCAATCGGGCTGGCCGGGGCCACTGCGGCTTCCACCGCGGCTTCCGGTCCGGCGGTTTCTGCGGCCTGACCGGCTGCCGTCCCGGGACGTGCGGGTTCGGGACGTGCGGGCTCGGGCGCGGGTTCGGGGATGGTTTCCGGCGCGGGTTCGGGATTGATCCCGGGCGAGGGGGCAGGCCCGACCAGCACCTTTTCGTGTACTGTCGCTTCAAAGGTGGTTTCGACCACCCCGGGCAGGATTTTCACATCTCCTGCGCCATCCGTATCGGGGCCGGTGGTTTCGGTCCGGTCGGGGGTCTGGTCGGGGGTCTGTCCGGCGGACGCCCCGGCCTGTGCCTCCGCGATGCCGTCCGCCGGGGTCGGGACCGGCGCGGTGGCGGGCTGCGCCCGGCCGGACGCCGTGGCAAACGGCCGGGTTGCGGGTTTGCGCGCAGAGCCGGCCGTGGGCTCACCGCTGCCGAACAACTCCTCGCTTTTTTCGAACAGATCCGCCAGCAGCGAGCTGTCACGTCCGATCCGGTCGTCCGGCAGGCCTTCTTCGTTCCCGTACCAGATCAGGCCGAGGTAGACCATCAGGAGCGCCAGCAATGAAAAAACCGTTACACGCATGTTCCATCCCATAGCGCCGGAAGTGAAACCGCGCCAGAGGCAGGCGCGGGCGTGGGCGAATTCGGGCGCAAAAGTGGCGGAAAAACAAGGGTGCCTCCGGGGCGCCGCGGCTCCGCTTGCTTGCGGCGAATCGGCCCTGTATGGAGGCCCGCATGACTGACGCCGACGATCACGACAAGCCGCCGTTCACCACTGCCGAGCCGCTGCGCCGGGCGATCGGCGAGCGTTATCTGACCTATGCGCTGTCGACGATCATGCACCGGGCGCTGCCGGATGCGCGCGACGGGCTCAAGCCGGTGCACCGGCGGATCCTTTACGCGATGCACCGGCTGAAGCTGAACCCGGGCGGCAGGTTCCTGAAATCGGCGAAGATTTCCGGCGATACCATGGGCGATTTCCACCCCCATGGCGATGCCGCGATCTACGATGCGATGGCGCGGCTGGCGCAGGATTTCAACGTCCGCTACCCGCTGGTGGACGGGCAGGGCAATTTCGGCAATATCGACGGCGACAACCCCGCCGCCAGCCGTTACACCGAGGCGCGGATGACCTTCGTCGCCGAGGCGATGCTTCAGGGGCTCGACGAGAACGCGGTGGATTTCCGGCCCAATTACGATGGCCGGCTGGAAGAACCCGCGGTGCTGCCCGCGACCTTTCCGCATCTGCTCGCCAACGGGGCGGCGGGGATCGCGGTGGGCATGGCCACCAATATTCCGCCGCATAATATCGTCGAGCTGGTGGAGGCCTGCCTGCATCTGATCAGGGTGCCGGAGGCGCGCGACGACACCCTGCTCAACTACATTCCCGGCCCGGACTTTCCCACCGGCGGGGTGATTGTTGACGATCGTGAAACAATCGCGAATGCCTATCGCACCGGTCGTGGCGGCTTCCGGCTGCGGGCGAAATGGGAGGTCGAGCAGCTTGCGCGCGGGCAATGGCAGATCGTCGTCACCGAGATCCCCTATCAGGTGCAGAAATCCAAGCTGATCGAGAAGATCGCCGAGGTGATCCAGAGCCGGAAAGTGCCGGTTCTCGCCGATGTGCGCGACGAAAGCGCCGAGGATATCAGGGTGATCCTCGAACCCCGGTCGAAGAACGTCGATCCGGAGATGCTGATGGGGATGATGTTCCGCAATTCGGACCTCGAGACCCGGTTCAGCCTCAACATGAACGTGCTGATCGACGGGGTGACGCCGAAGGTCTGCTCGCTGAAAGAGGTGCTGCGGGCGTTTCTCGACTTCCGCCGCGAGGTATTGTTGCGGCGGTCGAAACACAGGATGGACCGGATCGACCACCGGCTGGAAGTGCTCGAAGGCTTCATCGTCGCCTTTCTGAACCTCGACCGGGTGATCGACATCATCCGCTATGACGACGACCCGAAGGCCGCGCTGATGTATGAGGATTGGTCGCGCGGGCATCAGGCGCAGGTCGCGCGGGCGATGTCGGAGGCGGACTATGTGTCGCCGCTCGTGGGTGTGGATGTGGGCGCGCTGGAATTGCGCGAGGACCGGGAGGCGCTCGCCCGCGGGGTGTTGCGCGAAAGCGATGCCGGAGGGCCGAAGATCCCGCGCCGCTTTGCCGGGCGCTCCGAGGGGCTGTCGGACGTGCAGGCGGAAGCGATCCTCAACATGCGGCTCAGGAGCCTGCGCCGTCTCGAGGAGCTCGAGCTGATCCGCGAGCGCGATGCGCTGATGGAAGAGCGGGCCGGGCTCGAAGACCTGCTGGACTCGTCCGCGCTGCAATGGGCGCGGATCGCCGAGGAGCTGAAAGCGGCGAAGAAGACCTTCGGCAAGGATTACGCGGGCGGCGCCCGGCGCACCCAGTTTGCCGAGGCGGGCGAGGTGGAGGAGGTGCCGCTGGAAGCGATGATCGAGCGCGAGCCGCTGACGGTGGTTTGCAGCCAGATGGGCTGGATCCGCGCGCCGTCCGGCCATGTCGACCTTGCCCGCGCGTTCAAGTTCAAGGACGGCGACGGGCCGCGGTTTGCCTTCCATGCCGAGACCACCGACAAGCTGCTGGTGTTTGGCGGGAACGGACGGTTCTACACGCTCGCGGCCTCCAACCTGCCCGGCGGCCGCGGGATGGGCGAGCCGCTGCGGCTGATGGTGGATCTGCCCAACGAGGCGGGGATCGTCACCATGTTTGCCTATGAGCCGGGCCAGAAGCTGATCGTCGCCAGCGCAGAGGGCAACGGTTTCGTGGTGAACGCCGACGAGGTCGTGGCCCAGACCCGGGCCGGCAAGCAGGTGCTGAACGTCGGCGACGGGGTGGCGAAGATCTGCAAGCCGGTGCATGGCGACCATGTGGCGGTGATCAGCCAGAACCGGAAACTGCTGGTGTTCCCGCTCGCCGAACTGCCGGAAATGACCCGGGGCAAGGGGGTGCGGCTCCAGAAATACAAGGCGGCGCGGGGCAAGCAGGGGGTGCTGGAGCTTGACGGCGGGTTGTCGGACCTCACCACCTTCGATCTCGCCAAAGGCCTGTCCTGGGCCGCGGCGGGCGACCGGACCCGCACCGAGGTGGACATGGGGCCCTGGATCGGCAAGCGCGCCTCGGTCGGCCGGCTGCCGCCGCACGGGTTCCCGCGCGACAACCGGTTCACCGATTGAGGTGCTGCCCGCGCGGTTGTTGCGGCGGGCAGGCGCGGGGTCCGACAGGCAGCCAGTCTTTTGTTAACCATGTAAGGCATTGTTCTGGGGTTGAAAAATCCCGCTCTGCAAATCCATTAGTCTGGAAATCCGGACTAATGGACTTCCAGGCCAATGGATACCCGGGCGGCACCGCACGCCGTTGCGCGCGGGCCTCGGCCTTGGCAGCTTCAGCGCGCGGTCCGCCGCGCCGGCCCGGGTGATTTTCAGCGCGTACAGATCGGGGCGGGTTTGCGCCCGATCCGCAGGGCAAATTGCCGATCCCCCGGTATGGCCGGAAGCCCCCGCTCGCCCTTGCGCTCCTGAAACGCCTCGGTAGAGGTGCCGCCCCTGTCGGTCCGGAATGTCCACGGCCCGCTTCCCGCGCCCTCCCATTGGCAAACGGGTCTGCCATGGGGGCAATGTCGATCAGAGCCGGTCGCGCAGGGAGAACCAGGCCATCGCCAGCACCAGCAGCGGCCAGCGCAGCGCCGCCCCGCCGGGGAAGCGCGGGGTCGGGACTGCGGCCATGAGGTCGAACCGCGCGGCGCTGCCGGTGATCGCTTCCGCCGCGAGCTTGCCGCCCAGCGTCGCCATCGCCACCCCGTGGCCGGAATAGCCGCCCGCGGTGAGGACATGCGGCGCGAGCCAGGCGAAATGCGGCATCCGGCTGCGGGTGATCGCGAGGGTGCCGCCCCAGGCATGGTCGATGCGCGCGTCGCGCAGCTCGGGGAAGATCTCCAGCATCGGCCTGCGCGCCTTGGCGGCGATATTGGCGGGGAAGCGGTAGCCGTAGCTTTCGCCGCCGCCGAAGAGCATGCGACCGTCGGCGGAGAGGCGGAAATAATTCACCACGAATTTCGAATCCGCCACCGCCTCGCGGCCGGGGATGAGCCGGTCCGCCAGCGAGCCCAATGGTTCGGTCGCGACGATGAAATTGTTGATCGGCATGACCCGCGCGGCGATGCGCCGGTCCATCCCGCCGAGATAGCCATTGGCGGCCCAGAGCAGGTGGCGGGCCCTGATCCGGGCTTTGCCGGCGCCGAGGCAGAGGGGGTCGGTCCCGCTCACCTGGTCAATGCGGGAGCCTTCGAAGATCCGCACCCCGGCAGCGGTAGCGGCGCGGGCGAGGCCGAGGGCGTAGTTGAGCGGGTGCAGATGCCCGCCGCCCGCGTCATGCACCCCGCCGTGATAGGCATCCGAGGCGACCTTCGTGCGGAGCTCGTCGCGGCTGAGCGGGCGGATCCGGTCGTAGCCGTAGTCGCGGGCGAGCTTCTCGGCATAGGCATGGCTGTGGGCGACGAGGCGAGCGCGGTGGTCGGCATGGATCAGCCCGGGCACGAAAGCCGCTTCCGGCGCGTAACGGGTGGCCAGATCGCGGGTGAGATCCACGCTTTCGAGCGACAGATCCCACAGCGCCCGCGCCAGCCCCTTGCCCGCCAGCGCCTCCAGCTCGTCCTGACCGACCCGCTGGCCCGGGCTCAGCTGGCCGCCATTGCGCCCCGAGGCCCCGAAGCCAACGCGATGCGCCTCGAACAGGGCGACGTCGAGCCCGGCTTCGGCAAGGTGCAGCGCCGCCGACAGCCCGGTATAGCCGCCGCCGATCACCGCGACGTCGCAGGAGAGCGCGCCTTTGGCCGTGGGGAAGGGGGCAAGCTCCATGGCCGTCGCCGCGTACCACGAAGGGGGATATTCGCCTGCCCGGTCGTTGGCGGTGAGAATGTCGATGCCCAGGGTGCGTTCCTTTTCCGTCGGGTCAGACAGGTGATTCGCCATCCCGTGCATCCGGGCGGCCTCGTGCAGTTGCGCGGCAGGATATGGGTCCGCCCCGGGCTGTCAACGCGCGGGGCTTCGCGGCGGCATCCGCGCGCAGGGGAGGCGGGCGGTTGGGGCAGGGGTGAATCTTAGCATTTGCGCTGGCGCGCGAAGTGGATAAACTCGCTCAACGGGCCAGCGAGTCACGGGCGGTTTGCCCTGCCGCGGCCGGCTGCGGGTTTAGATCACAACAGTGTAACGGGTGCCGGAAGCGGCCAGCCCGGGCGACCGAGGGGAGAGAACCATGCCGCAGAAAACCACCCTGTGCGGAGCCGCGTTTGCGCTCGCGATTGCACTCGTGGCCGGGGCCGCGCAGGCAGACGAGGTGCGGGTTTACAACTGGTCGGACTATATCGACGAAGACTTGCTCACCAGTTTCGAAGAGGAGACGGGCTACGATCTGATCTATGACGTGTTCGATTCCAACGAGGTGCTGGAGACCAAGCTGCTCGCCGGCAGTTCGGGCTACGACGTGGTGGTGCCTTCGGCCGCCTTCCTGCAACGCCAGATCGCTGCCGGGGTGTTTCAGCCGCTCGATTTCGACCTTTTGCCCAATGCGGCCAATCTCTGGGAGGTGATCGCCGAACGCACCGCGGTGTTCGACCCGGGCAATGCCTATTCGGTCAATTACATGTGGGGCACCACCGGGCTCGGGGTGAACCGTGCCCGGGTCGCGGAGGTTCTGGGCGAGGACGCGCCGGTAAACAGCTGGGCGCTGGTGTTCGATCCGGCCAATATGGAAAAGCTCAGCCAGTGCGGGGTGATGTTTCTTGACGCGCCGACCGAGATGATCCCCGCCGCGCTCCATTATATCGGTGAAGACCCCGCCAGCCATGACCCGGAGGTCATCGCCAGGGCGGAAGCGGTTCTTGCACCGGTTCGCCCCTATGTGACGAAGTTTCATTCCTCGGAATATATCGAAGCCCTCGCCAATGGTGAAATCTGCGTGGCTGTCGGCTGGTCGGGCGATGTGTTTGCCGCCCGGGCCCGCGCCGAAGAGGCAGGCAATGGCAATGAGATCTCCTATATCATCCCCGTCGAGGGGACGCAGATGTGGTTCGATCAGATGGCGATCCCGGCGGACGCGCCGAACCCGGCCGGAGCCCACGCCTTTGTCAACTTCATGCTGGACGCCCGCAACATGGGGGCCGCGACAAATTATGTCTGGTATCCCAACGGCAACCTCGCAAGCCAGGCGTTTGTCGACCCGGAAATTCTGGAAAACCCGGAGATCTACCCCGGTGAGGCCACCTTCGACAGGCTGTTCACCGTCCCGGCCTATCCGGCCAGGGTGCGGCGCAGCACGACCCGGCTCTGGACCCGGATCAAGTCCGGCACCTGACCGGATCCGCTGCGCCGGCCCCGCCCGTGGGGCCGGTGTGGACCTCGAAAACCCATGACCACGCCCAAACGCCCGCCCAATTCCCGGCCCAGCCCGAACCAGGTGATCTTCGCCCCCTGGGACGACCCGGATGCCGTGCCGCTGATCCGCTTTGCCAATGTCACCAAGCGCTTCGGCGATTTCACGGCGGTCGATGACCTCACCCTCGACATCCACGAGCGCGAGTTCTTCGCCCTGCTCGGGCCTTCGGGCTGCGGCAAGACCACGATGATGCGGATGCTTGCGGGGTTCGAGAGCGTCAGCGAAGGCCGGATCACCATCGGCGGGCGCGACATGGGCGGGGTGCCGCCCAACGAACGGCCGGTGAACATGATGTTCCAGAGCTATGCGCTGTTTCCGCATCTGTCGGTCTGGGACAACATCGCCTTCGGGCTCCGGCGCGACCGGCTGGAAAAGGCGCGGATCGACGCGCGGGTCGAGGAGATGCTGCGGCTCACCCGGCTGGAACGTTTCGCCCGCCGCAAGCCGCATCAGATCTCCGGCGGCCAGCGCCAGCGGGTGGCGCTCGCCCGCGCGCTCGCCCGCGCCCCGCGGCTGTTGCTGCTCGACGAGCCCCTTGGCGCGCTCGACAGGAAGCTGCGCGAGGAGACCCAGTTCGAGCTGATGGACATTCAGGAGGGCACCGGCACCACTTTCGTGATCGTCACCCATGATCAGGAAGAGGCGATGACTGTGGCCAGCCGGATCGCGGTGATGGATCATGGCAAGGTCGTGCAGGTGGACACGCCGGCGCAGGTCTATGAACAGCCCAATTCCCGCTATGTGGCGGATTTCATTGGCGATGTGAATCTGATCGAAGGCCGCTACACGGCCACGGAGGCGGGTGCGGAGATCGCCTATGCCGAGGGCGAGCCGCCGATCTCGGTGGCACCGGTGGCGGGGCTCGCTCCGGGCACAAGCGTGGCCTATGCGATCCGCCCGGAAAAGATCTGGGTGACCCGCGAGCGCCGCGCCGACCTCAGCAATGCCGCCTTCGGCAAGATCATCGACATCGGCTATCTCGGCAATGTCTCGACCTATCATGTGGAGCTCGCCAACGGCCAGATGGTGAAGGCGGCGATGACCAATTCCAGCCGCATCGCGCGGCGGGAATTTACCTGGGAAGACGAGGTCTGGCTCGGCTGGCGCACGACCGCCGGGGTTGTGCTGACCGAATGAAGCGGTTTGCGCTCATAGGCTTGCCGTATTTCTGGCTGGTGGCGCTGTTTCTGGTGCCGTTCCTGATCGTCGCCAAGATCAGCCTGTCGGATATCGAACTGTCGATCCCGCCCTATACCCCGGTGCTCGACCCGTCGGCGGGCTGGGCGGGGGTGCGCGATTTTGTCGCCGGGCTCGATTTCGAGAATTTCACCTTCCTCACCACCGATGCGCTCTACTGGAAGGCTTATCTGTCGTCGCTGCGGATCGCGGTGTTTTCGACGCTGCTGACGCTTCTTGTCGGCTATCCGATCGCCTATGCCATGAGCCGCGCGGCGGATGCCTGGCGCCCGACGCTCCTGATGCTGGTGATCCTGCCGTTCTGGACCTCGTTTCTGATCCGGGTCTATGCGTGGAAGGCGATCCTCGCCAAGGAGGGGTTCGCCAATCAGCTGCTGCTGGCGCTGGGCGTGATCTCCGAGCCGCTGACCATTCTCAACACCAACACCGCGGTCTATATCGGCATCGTCTACACCTATCTGCCGTTCATGGTGCTGCCGCTTTTCGCCGCCCTCGAGCGGCTCGACGACAGCCTGCTGGAAGCGGCCGAAGACCTCGGCTGCACCCGGGCAAAGGCCTTCTGGCTGATCACCCTGCCGCTGTCGAAACAGGGGATCATCGCGGGGAGTTTTCTGGTGTTCATCCCGGTGATGGGCGAATTCGTGATCCCGACGCTGCTCGGCGGGTCCGACACGCTGATGATCGGCAAGGTGCTCTGGGAGGAGTTTTTCGCCAGGGGTGACTGGCCGGTGGCGGCGGCGGTGTCGATCGTGCTGCTGGCAATCCTGATCCTGCCGATCGTGCTGTTCATCAGGAACGAGGAACGGCACTGGGAGGGCGAGACATGAGGCGGCTTTCGTGGTTCAACCTCACCACGCTCACCTTCGGCTTTGCCTTTCTCTACCTGCCGATGCTGGTGCTGGTGGGGTATTCGTTCAATTCCAACAAGCTGGTGACCGTCTGGGCCGGGTTTTCCACGCGGTGGTATGGGGAGTTGTTCCGCAACGAGGCGATGATCGACGCGGCCTGGGTGACGCTGCGCATCGCGCTGGCCTCCTCAACCCTGGCCACCGTGCTCGGCACCATGGCGGCCTATGTGCTGGTGCGGGGGGGGCGGTTTTTCGGGCGGACGCTGTTTTCGGGGATGCTCTATGCGCCCCTCGTCATGCCCGACGTGATCCTCGGGCTGTCGCTTCTGCTGCTGTTCATCGCCATCGGCATGGACCGCGGCATCCTGACCATCGTGCTGGCCCATACCACCTTTTCCATGGCCTATGTGGCGGTGGTGGTCGCCGCGCGACTGGTGGCTTTCGACCGCTCGCTGGAAGAGGCCGCGCTCGACCTCGGCTGCACCCGGTTCGGGGCGTTTCGGCTGGTGACGCTGCCGATCATCGCGCCGGCGGTGATCTCGGGCTGGCTGCTCGGCTTCACCCTGTCGCTCGACGATCTGGTGATCGCCTCCTTCACCTCCGGCCCGGCCTCGACCACGCTGCCGATCAAGGTCTTTTCCGCCGTCCGGCTTGGCGTCAACCCCGAGATCAACGCGCTTTCGGCGATCCTGATCGGCATCGTGTCGGTGGGGGTCATTGCCGCCTCGCTGATGAGCAAACGCGCCATTCTCCGCGCCCGTGCCGAGGAGGCAAGGGCGGGGTGAGGGGCAGAGACCGGCCGTTGGCGCGGGCCGGTGCGGAAGCCTGCGTTCATCTTTTGTTGATCATGTAAAGTGCCGAAATTGCTTTAAAGCGCTTCCATCTTACGTTGAATCGCGCGGGGTTCACATTTGGTCTGATTTCTGATTCATCCTGTTCAGGAGGATCAGTTCATGCCCAACCCG
>PDWJ01000922.1_pt1 | contig 75272 bp, 73 predicted proteins | sample 1430881 | NCBI WGS metagenome assembly PDWJ01 (sample SAMN01162460, study PRJNA174530) | Oral metagenome, whole genome shotgun sequencing project. | biome: Marine environment; feature: Marine mammal; material: Swab sample of the gingival sulcus; isolation source: swab sample of gingival sulcus...
AGCTTCGCCAGAGTCTATTCTTCAACAGTCTAGGGGAGAGGTTTTAAAACCAGAAACGATTAATTACAGAACGCATAAGCCTGAGAGAGATGGTTTGTTCTGTGAGAAGATATTCGGTCCTGTGAAGGATTACGAATGTGCCTGTGGTAAATACAAAAGAATCCGTTATAAAGGGATTGTCTGCGACCGTTGTGGAGTAGAAGTTACGGAGAAAAAAGTGCGTAGAGAGCGTATCGGACACATCAATTTGGTGGTGCCTGTGGCTCATATTTGGTACTTCCGTTCTTTGCCGAACAAAATCGGTTATCTTTTAGGTTTACCATCGAAGAAATTGGATATGATTGTCTATTACGAAAGATATGTTGTTATCCAAAAAGGTATTGCTAAAAACTTGGATGGTTCAGAATTGGAAGATATGCAGTTCTTGACCGAAGAAGAGTATTTAGATATTATGGAAACCCTTCCTATTGAAAATCAATATTTAGACGAAGACGATCCAAATAAATTTATCGCTAAAATGGGTGCAGAAGCGGTAGAAGATTTATTAAAGAGAATAGATCTTGATGCCTTGTCTTTTGATTTAAGACACAAAGCACACAACGAAGGTTCTAAACAAAGAAGAACTGAGGCGTTAAAAAGATTGAAAGTGGTAGAAGCATTGAGAGATGCGAACACAAGAATGATCAACCGCCCAGAGTGGATGGTAATGAGAGTTCTTCCTGTAACACCACCAGAATTAAGACCATTAGTGCCATTAGATGGAGGTCGATTTGCAACTTCCGATTTGAATGACTTATACCGTAGGGTAATTATTAGAAACAGTCGTTTGAAGAGATTGATGCAGATTAAAGCACCAGAAGTAATCTTACGAAACGAGAAGCGTATGTTGCAGGAATCTGTGGATTCTTTATTCGATAATACGAGAAAATCTTCTGCTGTAAAATCTGAATCTAACAGACCATTGAAATCTCTTTCTGATTCATTGAAAGGTAAGCAAGGTCGTTTCCGTCAGAACTTATTAGGAAAAAGGGTAGATTATTCTGCTCGTTCGGTAATCGTTGTAGGTCCAAACTTACAATTACACGAATGTGGTATCCCAAAAGATATGGCAGCCGAATTATACAAACCTTTTATCATTAGAAAATTAATTGAAAGAGGAATTGTAAAAACAGTAAAATCTGCCAAGAGAATTATTGATAGAAAAGAGCCTGTAGTTTATGATATTTTGGAAAATGTAATGAAAGGACACCCAGTTCTTCTGAACAGGGCACCTACCTTACACCGTTTGGGTATCCAAGCATTCCAACCAAAAATGATTGAAGGAAAGGCAATTCAACTTCACCCATTAGTAACGACAGCATTTAATGCCGATTTCGATGGTGACCAGATGGCGGTTCACTTGCCATTAGGTCCAGAGGCGATTTTGGAGGCTCAATTATTAATGTTAGGTTCTCAGAATGTCTTAAACCCTGCGAATGGTTCTCCGATTACGGTACCATCTCAGGACATGGTATTGGGTCTTTATTTTATGACCAAAGAAGCCAAAGGTGCTAAGGGAGAAGGATTAGCGTTCTATTCTGCGGAAGAAGTAGAAATCGCTTATGCTGAAAAACAAGTTTCTTTGAATGCTAAAATTAGATGTAGAGTTTTAGTGAAAGAGAAAGTAGAAGAAGATGGAGAAGAGAAAGAAGTATTAGTAACGAGGTTAACAGAAACTACTGTTGGTAGAGTATTATTTAACCAAATTGTACCAGAAGGAGTAGGTTATGTAAATGAGTTATTAACGAAGAAATCTTTAAGAAATGTCATCGGTAGAATTTTAGCCGATACGGATTTCCCAACAACGGTGAAGTTCTTAGACAGAATGAAAGATTTAGGATATAACAACGCCTTTACAGGAGGTCTTTCTTTCTCATTAGGAGATATTGTAATCCCAGCAGAGAAGAAAGGAATGATTTCTGAAGCCGTAGAGCAGGTAGATGAAATTAAAGATAACTATAATATGGGGGTAATCACCGATACGGAGCGTTACAACCAAGTAATTGATGTTTGGACGAATACCAATGCCAACCTTTCAGAACTCATTATGAACAGAATGAAAGAAGACCAAGGAGGATTCAATTCTGTATTTATGATGCTTGATTCTGGAGCGAGGGGTTCTAAGGAGCAGATTCGTCAGTTATCAGGAATGAGGGGATTGATGGCAAAACCACAAAAAGCTGGTTCTACAGGTGCAGACATTATTGAAAACCCGATTGTAGCGAACTTTAAGGAAGGTTTATCCATCTTAGAGTACTTTATCTCTACTCACGGTGCGAGAAAGGGACTTGCGGATACCGCTCTTAAAACTGCCGATGCTGGTTACTTGACCAGAAGATTGGTAGATGTGGCACAAGATGTGATTATTACAGAAGACGATTGTGAAACGTTAAGAGGTGTAGAAGTTGCTCCATTGAAGAAAAATGAAGATATCGTAGAGCGTCTATCGGAGAGAATTTTAGGTAGAGTTTCTTTACACGATGTTTATCATCCAGATACAGACGAATTAATCGTTGAGGCAGATGAATTAATCAATGAAGAAAAAGCATTATTGATTGAGGAAACTGGTTTAGAAACCGTTGAGGTGCGTTCTCCATTAACTTGTGAAACAAAACGAGGAATTTGTGCGAAGTGTTATGGTAGAAACTTAGCGACAGGTAAACCAATTCATATGGGTGAAGCAGTAGGAGTAATTGCTGCTCAGTCTATTGGAGAGCCAGGTACACAGCTGACATTAAGAACATTCCACCAAGGTGGTATTGCAGGAAACGTTTCTGAAAATCCTACGATTGTAGCGAAAAGAGATGGTGTTATCGAAATGGAAGACCTTAGAACGGTACAGTCGGAAGACGAAGAAGGAAACAAGCAACAAGTGGTTGTTTCTCGTTCTACGGAATTTAGATTATTGGCGAATAAAGATTCTAAAACGCCATTAATGGTAGATAATATTCCTTATGGTGCAGCATTATTTGTGAAGCCAGGTGATAAAGTGAAGAAAGGAGATTTAATCTGTAGATGGGATCCTTATAATGCGGTAATTATTGCTGAACATTCTGGTAAGGTAGAATATGAAGACATTATCCAAGGGGAAACATTTAGATTAGAAACCGACGAACAAACAGGATTTGAAGAAAAGGTAATCTCTGAATCAAGAAATAAGAAAGTAGTTCCTACATTGAAAGTGGTAGATGCTAAAGGAGTGGAGCAAAAATCTTATAACTTACCAGTAGGAGCCCACTTGATGGTCAATGATGGAGAGAAGATTAAGACAGGTAAAGTTTTAATTAAAATCCCAAGAAAATCTGCAAAAGCAGGGGATATTACAGGAGGTCTTCCAAGGGTAACCGAGTTATTCGAGGCGAGAAATCCATCTAACCCAGCGGTAGTTACTGAAATTGACGGAGTAGTTTCTTATGGTAAAATCAAGAGAGGTAATAGAGAACTTATCGTAGAGTCTAAAACTGGAGAGAAGAAAATTTATTTAGTAAAATTATCTAAACAAATTTTAGTTCAGGAGAATGACTTTGTGAAAGCAGGAACACCTCTATCAGATGGTTCTATTACACCGAATGATATTCTAAAAGTAAAAGGTCCTACGGCAGTTCAGGAGTATATCGTGAACGAAATCCAAGAGGTTTACCGTTTACAAGGGGTGAAGATTGATGATAAGCACTTCGAAATTATCGTTCGTCAGATGATGACTAAAGTAACGATAGAAGATGGTGGAGATTCTACGATGTTAGCAGGTTCTTTGGAACACAAAAACGATTTCTTAGCAGAAAATAATAAAATTTTCGGACTAAAAGTAGTTGTAAATGAAGGTGATTCTAAAGAATTTAAGCAAGGTCAAATGATTACTGCAAGACAATTAAGAGACGAAAACTCTAAGTTGAAGAGAGAAGATTTGGCATTAGTAGAAGTAAGAGAAGCGCTTCCAGCAACGGCAACGCCAGTATTACAGGGTATTACAAGAGCGGCTCTTCAAACCAAATCTTTCATGTCTGCGGCATCTTTCCAAGAAACGACCAAAGTCTTAAACGAGGCAGCGGTTTCAGGGAAAGTAGATCATTTACTAGGATTGAAAGAAAATGTAATCGTAGGTCATAAAATTCCTGCAGGAACAGGATTGAAGGATTATCAAAACTTCATCGTAGGTTCTAAAAAAGAATTTGAAGACCTTGACTAAGTAAATAATCAAAAGTTTAGGGTTAAGGAATGGCGTTGTTTCAACAAAATTCCTTAACTTTGAACTTCGATAAAGTAAAATTTTAATAAAAATAAAGAAAATGGACAACAACAATCAAAATCAAGATCCAAACAATTTAAACATTCAATTAAACGAAGCAGTAGCGGCAGGAGCTTATGCTAATTTAGCTTTGGTAAACCACTCTCCAACAGAGTTTGTTTTAGACTTCATTCAAATGATGCCAGGTGTACAACAAGCACAAGTTAGATCAAGAGTGATTTTAGCACCATTACACGCTAAAAGAGTATTGAATGCTTTACAACAAAATGTGGCGAACTTTGAGAAACAATTTGGAGAAATCAAAGAAGTAGAGCCTTTTGTAGTAGGAGGAAACAATGATGTTCAGGCTTAATAAAGTCTCAATATTATCAAAACTAAAGAGTTACTTTTCGGAAGTAGCTCTTTTTTATTCAAAAAAAAGAGTTATTTTTGGGTAAATAAAAAAACACAAAATAGTATGAATTATTTGAAGAAAATCTTTCCTTTATTTCTTTTCCTTTTCTCATTATCTGTTGAAGCTCAGTTGGGAGAAGGAATTTATTTTGGGAAGGAGCGTTATGAAAGAGCAGAAATTAAATTAGAAAATGGGACAAGTCGTACAGGTTATATAAAAGATTTTACCAATTATGAGCGTAAAGCAATGATGAATGGTGAGTTTTATTCTATTGAGCGAAATATAGGTCTTTTAACAAATGAGTTTTATTTTAGAGATACAGAAAATGCTAGTGACGAAAAAATATCAATTGATGATATAAAAACTCTTATTATACTTGATAAAGAGGGAGGTGAAGAGGTGAGACGTATGGATAAATTAAAGGTCAAAACGATTAATTCTGCATATAAAGTTGTAGATCCTAAAAAAACAATGTTATTACCATTACAGTCTGATGGAAAGGTGCAAATTTATGGATTTCTTTATTCTCGTTCTTCACCTAGTGCCTCAGCTGGTGGTTTTTTGGCTTTTATGCCTTATCTAAAAGAGCGAAATGCTGAATATGCCTATATTCCAGTAGATATTAATAGAATGAATTTACTTAATTTTTGGAGATCGAAAAAGAAATATATAAAAGCTATTCAGGAAGTTTCTAAAAAATGTCCGAAATTTCAAGCGTATTTTAAAAATGACCCTTCTCTATTTTTTGGGACAAATAAGGAGGCTCGTAGGTTGTTTAAAGAAAGGCGTAAAAAGCATAAAAAAGTGAGAAAAGAAATTGAAAATAAAAAAATGAAATATGCACTTTTACATAAAATAGAACTAGAATATAATCTTAAACCTTATATTAAATTACAGCAAAAATACAACGAGTTGTGTGATTGATAATAAGCTTGTTTTTCTTTTGAAGAAAATATGGCGAGTATATGACAAAGAAGAGTTACTTTTCCGAAGTAGCTCTTTTTTTTATTCAAAAAAAAGAGTTATTTTTGGGTAAATAAAAAAACACAAAATAGTATGAATTATTTGAAGAAAATCTTTCCTTTACTTCTTTTCCTTTTCTCATTATCTGTTGAAGCTCAGTTGGGAGAAGGAATTTATTTTGGGAGAAAAAGATATGAAAAGGCGGAAATTATATTAGAAAATGGAACAAATCGTACAGGATATATTAGAGATTTTACCAATTATAAACATAAGGCAAATTCTTTTTCTCGGTTTAACTCGTTAGAGAAAAACTTGGGTTTCTTGGTTAAAAAATTTTATTTTAGGACTACAAAAGATTCAAAAGATGAAAAAATACGAATTGGAGATGTAAAATCAATTATTATATTAGATGCTAATAGTGGCGAAGAAGTAATGCATTTAGATAAATTAAAACTTAAAACGATTAATTCTTCTTATGAAGCTGTAAAGTTGAGAAAGGAAGTGATGTTACCTTTGATTTCTGAGGGGAAATGGAAAATTTATGGATTTAGTGTTGGAAGAGCATTTTTAGGTCACACTATTTTTGTGCCTTATTTTAAAGAAACTCAGAGTGAGTATGCGTATATTGGGATAGACATAGGTAGACTCAATGTATTCAACTTTTCGAAAGTGAAAAAAAGAGTCATTAAAGCAATTGAAGAGTCTTCAAAGAAATGTCCACAATTCCACAATTATTTTAAAAAGAATACATCAGAATTTATAATTAGTAGCAGAGATATATTAGATTTATCAAAAAAAGGATTAAAAAATAGTGTAAAAATAGATAGTACAATCCAAAATACTGAAATGCGAAAGGTGCTGATGGGAAAAATGAGATATGATTACAATATAAAGCCGTACATCCAAATTCAACAAAAATACAACGAGTTGTGTGATTAGGCATAGGTTAATAAAAAATGCTCTCCATTTTAAATGGGGAGTTTTTTTGTGCCAAAATTTCACTTAAAAATAAAAAATCTGCCATATTATACATTGTACATTGTACATTGTACATTCTACAACTTTTGGCATATTATTAGCGTTAAAGTCATTATTACATTGAAATAAAATTAAAAAATATGTCAGTAAATTTTAAACCATTAGCAGATAGAGTTTTAGTAGAACCAACTGCAGCAGAAACAAAAACAGCATCGGGAATTATTATTCCAGATTCAGCAAAAGAAAAACCACAAGAAGGTACCGTAGTAGCCGTAGGAAATGGTACAAAAGATGAACCATTAACAGTGAAAGTAGGGGACAAAGTACTTTACGGGAAATATGCAGGTCAAGAATTGAAATTAGACGGAAAAGATTATTTAATCGTAAGAGAAAATGATTTGTTAGGGGTGCTAAAATAATTGTAAAATGTACTATGTACAATGTAAAATGACTTTTTGATGAGTTGATACTTTGTACATCAATACAAAAAGCAAAAAAACAAAACTTGTGTACATTGTACTTTATACATTAATACAAAAAATAAAAAAAATGGCAAAAGAAATTAAATTTGATATTGAGTCAAGAGATGCTCTAAAAAGAGGAGTTGATGCTTTGGCAAACGCAGTGAAAGTAACATTAGGACCAAAAGGAAGAAATGTTGTAATTGAAAAATCATTTGGTGCTCCACATATTACCAAAGATGGAGTTTCTGTAGCAAAAGAAATTGAGCTAGAGGACAAAGTAGAAAATATGGGTGCTCAGATGGTAAAAGAAGTAGCCTCAAAAACCAATGATTTGGCAGGAGATGGAACCACTACCGCAACAGTTTTGGCACAAGCTATCGTAAGAGAAGGACTTAAAAATGTAGCCGCTGGTGCAAACCCAATGGACTTGAAAAGAGGAATTGATAAAGCAGTTTCTACAGTAGTAGAAAACTTAAAATCTCAATCTCAAGAGGTGGGAGATTCTTCGGAAAAAATTAAGCAAGTAGCATCTATTTCTGCTAATAATGATGAGGCTATCGGTTCTTTAATCGCTGAGGCTTTCGGAAAAGTAGGAAAAGAAGGTGTTATCACAGTAGAAGAGGCAAAAGGAACAGATACTTTCGTAGATGTAGTGGAAGGAATGCAGTTTGATAGAGGTTATCAGTCGCCTTATTTTGTTACGGATTCAGAAAAAATGGTTACCGATTTAGAAAATCCTTATATTCTTTTAGTAGAGAAGAAAATTTCTTCAATGAAAGAATTATTACCTGTTTTAGAGCCAGTTGCTCAGCAAGGTAAGCCTTTATTAATTATTTCTGAGGAAGTAGAAGGAGAGGCGTTGGCTACATTGGTAGTCAATAAATTGAGAGGTTCTTTAAAAATCGCTGCGGTAAAAGCACCCGGTTTTGGAGATAGAAGAAAAGCAATGTTAGAAGATATTGCCATCTTAACAGGAGGTACGGTAATCTCTGAGGAGAAAGGTTTCACAATGGACAATGCAAGTATTGAAATGTTAGGAACTGCTGAAAGAGTAACGATTGATAAAGACAATACAACGATTGTAAACGGTGGTGGTCAGGAAGACTTAATCAAAGGTAGAGTAGCACAGATTAAGGCGCAGTTGGAATCTTCAACTTCTGATTATGACAAAGAAAAATTACAAGAAAGATTGGCTAAATTAGCTGGTGGAGTAGCAGTATTATATGTAGGTGCGGCTTCGGAAGTAGAAATGAAGGAGAAAAAAGACAGAGTAGATGATGCACTTCACGCTACGAGAGCAGCGGTAGAAGAAGGTATTGTTGCTGGTGGAGGAGTTGCTTTGGTGCGTTCTATTGATGTATTGAATTTCAAAGGAGACAACCAAGACGAAGCAACAGGAATTAAAATCGTGAAAAGAGCTATTGAGGAGCCATTAAGACAAATCGTTGCGAATGCAGGAGGAGAGGGTTCTGTAGTGGTAGCAAAAGTAGAAGAAGGAAAAGCTGATTTTGGTTATAATGCGAAAACAGAAGAGTATGTAAATATGTTAGAGGCAGGAATTATTGACCCTACGAAAGTAACGAGAGTTGCTTTGGAAAATGCGGCATCAGTAGCGGGAATGCTTTTAACTACGGAATGTGTAATCACAGAAATTCCAAAAGATGATGCTCCAGCAATGCCACCAATGGGAGGTGGAATGCCGGGAATGATGTAATGGTCAGTGACCAAGACAAAAATAAATCAACTCTGTCCAATTTTGGGCGGAGTTTTTTATTGGTTTTTCCTTTTTGTTTCACTAAAAATTAATACATTTGTACCAGATATAAAGGGTTTTGAAAAGAATACTTTCAATATTAATGCTCACACTAATCATGTTGCCCAACTTGATGAAATTGGCAATATGTATTGACTTTAAAATCAATCAGGATTTTATTGCAGAGGAGCTTTGTATTAATAAAGACAAACCCGAGTTAGGCTGTAAGGGTAAATGTTATTTATCTAACCAATTAAACGAAGTCGAAGAAACAAACAACAAAAATATCCCTGAAAACTACAAAGAATTATTTCGAGAGGTTTATTATATAAAGGGAAATTTTGATTTTTCAGTTTTTGTAGATACTGCAATCAATCCAATGCAAAAAACTTTTTATCAAGAAGAAATTTATTCTTTTTCTTCTATCACCGATGTTTTTCATCCACCACAAATAATTTGATTTTAACTAAAATTACATTCCCTTTTAATATCATTCAGTAAATGAAATTTTTTATTTCTATTGTATGATTATTTAAAGGGTTGAACTGTTTTACGTATCAAAAAGTATAATGTTTTTTGATAGGTAAATCGTGGGTAATATGTGAGTCATATTATCAATTATTAAAATTAAATTAAAAAAATGAAAATCAAGAATATGTTTTTGGTGGCATTTTGTGGTATGCTATCATCAAATGTAATGGCTCAATCAGAGCAAAAAAAAGAGATTGTTATAGAAATACATCCAGTTAGGATCATCGCAGTAAAATCGAAAAAACAACCTAATGGAAAGCTTAAAATTCAATATCAAGACAGGTTAGAACACGATGCTGCCAATATATTAAATCAAACTCCTGAATTTAATAGTATTAGAAAAGGTGGAAATTATGGTTTTGACCCCGTTTTTAGAGGGTTTAAATATGACCAACTGAATATCGTAATGAATGGAGCTCAAAGTGCAACTTCGGCGTGTCCCAATAGAATGGATCCACCTACCAGCCAAATGGCTCCGAATATGATGGATAGAATAGAAATTTTAAAAGGTCCTCACGCACTTCGATTTGGGACAGGTTTTGGGGCGACGGTTAATTTTATTCCTACGCCATTGAAGTTTAGTAATAAGCGAAAACTATACGGAAGAGTGTCCAGTGGCTACGAAAGTAATGGTAGTTTAATCAATGGGGAAGGGCAATTAGGACTGAATGGAAAGATGTATGATATTAGTCTTTTTGGTTCGTGGTCGAAGGGCGACGATTACACTTCTGGAAACGGAAACAAAGTTCAGGCGGGTTTCAATAGGGGAAGTTTTGGAACGAATATGGGTTTTAAATTAACTTCAAATCAAACGCTAAATCTGTCTGCCACTTATAATAAAGCAAAAGATGCAGATTTCCCTGCTCTGCCGATGGATTTGAGGAAAGATGATACTTGGTTGTTTAATCTAAGACACCGAATAAATTTCGATAAAGCTAATTTAAAATCTTGGAATACCACATTATTTGGTTCTTTCGTGGAGCATTTTATGGACAATCGATTGAAGAAGATGAAGAAAAGAAAGTTAAATGCGGAAACCTCTGCCAATACTTATAATTATGGAGGTAGAACGGAAGGTTTGTGGAAATTCAACCAAAGTAAAATATATGCTGGTGCAGATCTTCGCATAGAGGGAGCAGAGGGAAAAAGAATCCGTCATTTTTTAATGGAGCAAATGGCAGGTAAAACGTTAAAAGATAATGCGTGGCAAGATAGTCAGATTGCAAAAACAGGTTTTTTTGCTGAATATCAATATAAAGGAAGTGTATTCAATTATGTATTGTCGGGTAGGGCAGAGGTTAATTCGGCGAAGATCAACGAACCTGCTGAAAGTTTTACGAATGCGAATGCAAAAATAAAAGCAGTGCAATTCAACCCAAGTGTGAGTTTAGGTATATTGAAGAAGTTTAATAATAAATTTCAGGTAGGCTTATGGCTTGCAAGGGCTCAACGAAGTGGAAGTCTTACGGAGCGATTTATCAATTATTTCCCTGTTGGGCAAGACCCTTACGAGATGTTGGGTAATCCAGACTTATTACCAGAGGTGAACTATGAAGCGGATATGAATTTCAAGGTGAAGTTGAATAAAAAATCGAATATTAATATAGATGTTTTTGTTGCTTATTTGGACGATTATATTTCCTCAGAAATTGATACTTCATTGACTCCAGTAATGAAAATGAGTCCAGGGGTAAGACGCTTTGTGAATATTGATAAGGCGTTTAAAATAGGTGCGGAACTGAATTGGAATCAGTATTTATTTGCCAATATTCATCACAGGATGAACCTTGCTTATACTTATGGTAAGCGTTTAGACAGAGAAGAACCTTTACCAGAGATTGCTCCTTTGGATTTTAGATATGCGTTGTATGCGAATTATTTGGAAGGAAAATTAAGACCAGAGGTGAGTTTCAGGTATGTTGCTCAGCAGTCGAGAGTTTCAAAAGAGTTTGGAGAGCGAAAGTCGCCGTCTTTTAATTTATTAGATATTAAGGTAGGCTATCGTATTACCAAAAATTTATCTGTGAATGCAGGAATGAATAATATCTTAGACAAAAATTATTTTGAACATTTAAGCCGTTCGGTAAGAGGTGCTAATGCTCCGATTTTCGCACCAGGTAGAAATGTATTTGGGAATGTAAAATATTCGTTTTAGAAAGCACCAATTTACCATTTAAAAAATCAATGCAAGATGTTTAGTAATGTCTTGCATTGTTTTTTATATTATGAGGATTCTGCTGTAAGTGGATATAAACATAATATTTAAACGCACAGTTGGTTTTCATCCAGCGATAATGAAACGCTGAGTGGGAGATGCGGTTGTTGAAAAATTATAGGGAATAATTTTTGTTAAATTTTTCAACAAAAAAGCACGAAACGGAAGCGTGAACGTTGCGGAGCAATCGCCTTATGAAACCGTAAGGTTCTATCTGACGGATAAGATAAATAATAAGATACAGAATAAAAACCTTGAATTTTTGGTTCTTTTGCTTCAAGGCAAAATGAACAGAAATAATAATTTAAAAATAGAAGTTTTTACTAAATTTATACGAAATATTTATTTGTGAATTGTATTAATTCGTTTGCTTTAATTGAGTAATATGCGGAGGAATGCCATTATCTTTTTCGGCAGAATAATACAGTACTTTTTTTGATGCTAAAGCAATACCTTCCACTTGACCTAAATCGTTTCTGTTACCAAGGTAAGTTTTTTCAATATCTTGGTTGAAAAATTGACTTGCATTATTATCGATAGTCGTTCTGATAAGTTGAATATCGCCTAAAACGGAATAACCAATAATACCTAATAATGATTTTTGATTATCCAACTGAATAACATCTGCTCCCGTTACCAAAAAGTGAGTAGGATAAGCTTCTATGAGTTGGGCAGGTTGATTTTCATTGGTCATATTAAGGGTGTAATGATGCGTTTTTTTACTTTTCCATTCTTTGGTAAAGAGATGAATTTGATGATTAAACCAAACAATCGCTTCACAATCGAAGTCGTGATTATGGTTCTGATTACTAAAATCTGTTTGTTCGGGATAATAGAAACTGATTTTTTGGGTGTTGATATTGATGTTTTCTCCTTCGTAGAGAGCGGATTTTTCAAAATAATAAATACTCAAATCGGTTCTATTACCTTTATTATTTCCTGTGTCGGCTAAAAAGATATGCGTATCGCTCATTGTCATCGATTCCCAATCCATATTCGTGGCATTTTGCAGGTGAATGGTCTGCACGATTTCTCCTTCTTGGTCAATTTTATACAATTCCGCATTTCCGCCACTATCATTAAAACCATAAAAGGTATTGCCATCAATTTGCAAGCCTGAAATTTCCTTTAAATCATTATCAATATAGAAAGTGGTACTTTCAAATATTGGCAACGGGTTGTTGTCTTTTTGCGTTGGTTCGTCATCATTCTTTTTACACCCGATAAGCGTAAGTATAATGATTAAAAATAAGTGTTTTTTCATCAGTGTAATGTACCAATTTAATAGTTTAACAATATAACAATGTAGGAATGTAACTTTTTAACTTTTCAGCTTAGCCTCATTCTCAGCCTCAACCTTAACCTCAGCCTTAACCTTAATCTCCTCAATTTCCCCATTTTTCATTACGATGATTTTATCGGCTTTTTCGATGGTGGACAATCGGTGAGCGATAATAATGGAGGTTCTATTTTGGGTAATTTTTTCGGTGGCTTTTTGAATTAATTTTTCACTTTCAGGGTCAATGGAAGAAGTGGCTTCGTCTAAAATTAAAATTTTAGGGTCAGAAAGGTAGGCTCTTAAAAAAGAAAGCAACTGCCTTTGTCCGAGTGAAATAGAACTTCCTCTTTCGCTGACGATATGATGATAATTATTCGGTAGTTGCATAATGAAATCGTGAATTTCAATTTCTTTGGCTACCTTGATAACATCCTCTAAACTGATGTTTTTATTACCAAAAGTAAGGTTTTCCAAAATACTTCCGTGGAACAAAAATACATCTTGTAAAACTACCCCGATATGCTCTCTCAGATTGCTCAGTTCATAATCTCTTACCTCTACATCATCAATTAGGATTTCCCCTGAATCAATATCGTAAAGTCTTGTAATTAAATTAATTATCGTTGATTTTCCCGCTCCTGTTTCTCCAATAATAGCGATGGTTTCTCCTTCATTTACTTTAAAATCAATACCTTTAAGGACTTTTTGTTTTTCATCATAAGAAAAGTGAACGGCTTTAAATTCTATCTTTCCATCAAAGTGATTTTTAGTAAAAGTACCGTTGTTGGGTAAGGCTAAATCTTTGTCCATTAGTCCAAAAACGCGTTCTGCCCCTACAATTCCTCTTTGGATATTATTGAATCGGTCGGCGATTTGGCGTAGAGGTCGGATAAGCATCGAAATATACTGAATAAAAGCAATCACAACACCTGCCGAAATACTAATATAACCACCATAAAATAAGACTAAACCAATGAAAACCGAAGAAACAAGTTCTACCACAGGGAAGAAAGTGGAGAATATCAAAACGGTTCTAAGGAGTGATTTTTTGAGTTGAGCATTGATGTTTTCAAACTTTTCAAACTCTTGATTTTCACGATGAAAAGCTTGGATAATCGTCATTCCCGAAAGTCGTTCTTGCACGAATGAATTTTGATTGGAAGTCCAAGTTCTTTCTGCTCCGAAAGATTGTTTTAGTTTTTTCTGAAAAATTCGAGTAATGAAAACCATTATCGGTAAAATCATCAAACTAAATAATCCCAAAGTGGCATTCAGGGAAAACATCATGATTAAAACAAAAATAATCCTCAGTACATCGCCGAAAATCATTAAAAAGCCGTCTTTGTAGATGGTAGCGATGGTTTCTATATCGCCAACGGCTCTTGTAACCAACTGACCGATAGAAGTTCTATCGTAAAAGGAAGTTTTAAAATAGATGAGTTTTTGGTACAATTGTTCTCGAATATCTCGAATGACATTTTGGGCAATAAAACTCGAATAATAGACAAAAAGAAAGTTGAGTGCCGTTTCCAAAAACACCAATCCTACCAATCCAATAATGTGTTTAATCAGCATTGGTTTGTCTTTATTCAGAATTAAATCTTCATCTACGATTTGCATCATAAAATAAGGACGATAGGTGGAAATCACCGATAGTAAAATTGATAACGCCAAAGTAAAGAAAAACCAACCACGAAATTGCATTGCAATGCTTAATAATCGTTTGATTTTAGCACTTGGCCCCACCCCAGCCCTCCCCGAAGGGGAGGGAGCTAAATGGGTCTTTTTTCTTTTTTTTCTTTCTTCTTTTTTCATTTTAATGAATTCCCTCGGTGGCCGTTGAGGTATTCGATTGCAAAGGTAATATTTCTTTTCTAAATAGTATGGGTTGAGCTTGTAATTAGACTTAAAATTAAATCATTATATTTGCGAGGGTTGAATTAATGATTGAGTGTTTATGGATTTGTTTTTCTAATATAATAGCTAAGGCAGTTTTTTGGCGCATTCTTTTTTTTATTTTTATGGTGTATAATTTATTTAAAGGTAGATACATATTGGTGGCTACATTAGATGCGATAAGAAGCTTATCTGAATGATTATTTCAAACGATAGTTTAAATATTAAACAACTTTGAACACTTTAAACTTCCTCATATCCTACATCTACTAAAAACAAACCTTGTGCAGGAGCGGAGGCACTTGCGGAACATCGGTTTTTACTTTCAATAATTTGTCGTAGATCTTCGGGTAGTATCTTCCCTTTTCCAATTTCTATCATTGTTCCCACAATGGCTCTTACCATATTTCTCAAAAACCGATTGGCAGAAATTGTGAATTTTAGTTGGTTATCAATGCGTTCCCATTTCGCCTCAAAAATTTCACAAAAGTTGGTTTTGTTATCGCCACCCACTTTCGCAAAACTTGTAAAATCTTTATATTCAAATAAGATTTGGCAGGCTAGATTCATTTTTTCCATATCTAAATCACCTTTCCAATATTGCCAAGCGGAATCTTGGGTAAATGGATTTTTGCCCAAGGAGATATAATATTCATATTTTCTAAATGTGGCATCAAATCTTGCGTGGAAATCCTCTTGGACTTGAAAAATCCGATGAACGGAAATGTCCAAAGGTAAAAAACTATTCAGCCGATGGCATAACTGATTATTAGATAACTGACTACTGGATAACTGATGAGTGTCAAAATGGGCGAACATTTTTTTAGCATGAACGCCAGCGTCTGTCCTTCCTGCTCCTGTGGTTTTTATTTTTTCTCTTAAAATCGTAGAAAGGGCTTTCTCTAATTCCTCTTGTACACTAATTTGGTTTGGCTGAATCTGATAACCAAAATAATTAGCACCATGATAAGCAAACTCAATGAAATATCTCATAAATGCAAATATAAAGATAATTTAAAAATAGTTTAAAGTTGTTCAAAATTTAACAATGTTCAAAGTTGTTCAAAGTTTTAAATTTTCAATTGAAAGTCTTATCTTTGCACCCTTATGAAAAGATGGTATTTATATCCTTTTGCATTGGTCTATCATTTGGTGACAAGTTTTAGGAATTTGTTATACAAATTGGGTATTTTTAAATCAACTTCCTTCAATACTCCTATTATTAATGTAGGGAACTTGGCGGTGGGTGGTGCTGGAAAGTCGCCAATGGTCATGTACTTGGCGAGTTTGCTTTCTGAGAATTTTAAAACGGGAGTGCTTTCAAGAGGTTATGGCAGGAAGACGAAAGGCTATTGTGTTGCGAACTACGATAGTAGTTACACGCAAGTGGGCGATGAGGCGATGCAACTTTTTGAAAGGTTTAAAAATAAATTCGTGATTAGTGTTTGTGAAAATCGAGTTTTCGGGGCGAAAAAAATGATTGCCGATATGGATTTGGAGGTCTTATTATTGGATGATGCCTATCAACATAGAGCCATTAAAGCAGGTTTCACTATTTTAATGACCGAATTTAGCAATCCTTACTTCAAAGATTTCATCTTACCCGCAGGGAATTTGAGAGAATCAAGGAGAGGAGCTAAAAGGAGTGATATTATAATGGTGTCCAAATGTCCTAATAATATTACTGAGGAGCAAAAAAAATGGTATATCGCTAAAATTAAACCTAAAAAACATCAGCAGGTATTTTTCTCGTCTATTCATTATGATGAGTTTGTTAATAATAGTCAAGGAGAAAAAATTCCAGATAATAATTTAAATTATTATGATATTTTATTGGTTACAGGAATTGCCAATCCAAAGCCAATGCTTAGTCATATCGCTAAATTCTCGAAGCGAGTGAAGCATTTGAAATTTAAAGACCATCACAATTTTACGGATAAAGATATTGAAAAGATTTTAAAAGAATATAAAAAATTAGGAGAGTACAAACTTATTATAACAACCGAAAAGGATTTTGTAAGGTTGAAAACTTTCCCAAGTCTTTATTCTTTGGCATATTATTGGCGTATTAATGTCAATATTGATAGACAAGAAGATTTTAACCAAATTATACAAAGTTATGTTACAACAAATTAAAGAAACGGCATCGTTTATTAAGAATAAAATTCAAGAAACTCCTGACTTTGCCATTGTTTTAGGTTCAGGATTAGGTGCGTTAAAAGATGAAGTGAAAGCGATTCACACTTTTGATTACGAAGAAATTCCTAATTTCCCTCAAACAACGGTTAAGGGACATGGAGGTAAATTGATTTATGGAGAGTTAGAAGGTAAAAAAGTATTGATGATGAGCGGAAGGTTTCATTATTATGAAGGCTACGATATGCAGACCATTACTTTTCCTTTTAGGGTTTTTGGTGCTTTGGGAATTGAGAACCTTGTCGTGTCTAATGCTTCAGGTGGGGTGAATAAGGATTTTAAAGTGGCAGATGTAATGGTCATTACCGACCATATTAATATGATGCCAGAACATCCATTGAGGGGGAAAAATTTAGAAGAATTTGGTCCTCGTTTTGTGGATATGAGCGAGCCTTACGATTTAAAAATGATTGCATTAGCAGAGGAAATAGCAAAATCTAAAGGGATTGATATTGGTAAAGGTGTATATGTCGCTTTACAAGGTCCTACTTTTGAAACGCCAGCAGAATATGGAATGGTGAGGGCGATTGGAGGAGATGCCGTGGGAATGAGTACCGTTCCAGAGGTAATTGTAGCGAAGCACCAAGGTATGAAAGTTTTTGGGGTTTCTGTTATTACCGATTTAGGAGGTCCAGAGATTGCCTTTAATGTTTCTCACGAGGAAGTGATGGAGGCTGCTAATAAGGCAATGCCAAAAGTCATTAGTTTAGTAAAAGGAGTGGTAAAAGAATTTTAATTTTTTTAAAACTATAAATGAGGTTCGTAATGACAATATTATCGATACTTATGCAAGGCATCAATCGCTAACAATATCATTATGATGAGGTTAATTTACTTTTAAAGGGCTTATTTTTGTTTGAAAAAAAACATTTTTTTTCTACTTTTTATTGAAAAATATTTTTTTTACAAAAAAAAACACTATATTTGCAGACCTAAATTTATGTTTAGGGTAATTAGTAAATAAACAAAATAAATATTTAAAATCATGGCAAAGGAAACGTTTAATCGTAACAAACCGCACTTGAACATTGGTACAATTGGTCACGTTGACCACGGTAAGACTACTCTTACTGCAGCAATTAGTAAAGTATTAGCAGAGAAAGGATTAGCAGATGTAAAAGATTTCTCATCTATTGACTCTGCACCAGAAGAAAAAGAAAGAGGAATTACAATTAATACTGCTCACATTGAGTATGAAACAGCAAACAGACACTACGCTCACGTAGATTGTCCAGGTCACGCCGATTATGTAAAAAACATGGTAACGGGTGCTGCTCAGATGGACGGTGCTATCTTAGTAGTTGCATCTACTGATGGACCAATGCCACAAACAAGAGAGCACATCTTATTATGTCGTCAGGTAAACGTACCAAGAATTGTTGTTTTCATGAACAAAGTGGATATGGTAGATGACGCAGAATTATTAGAGTTAGTAGAATTAGAAGTAAGAGATTTACTTTCTTCTTACGAATATGACGGAGATAACACTCCAGTTATTCAAGGTTCTGCATTAGGAGCTCTTAACGGTGAAGCGAAGTGGGTAGAAACTGTAGATGCTTTAATGGATGCAGTAGATACTTGGATTGAATTACCAGAAAGAGATCAAGATAAAGACTTCTTGATGCCTATCGAGGATGTATTCTCTATTACAGGTAGAGGTACTGTAGCAACAGGTAGAATTGAGTCTGGTGTGATTAACACAGGAGACTCAGTAGATATCGTTGGTATGGGAGACGAAAAATTAACTTCTACGATTACAGGAGTAGAGATGTTTAGAAAAATCTTAGATAGAGGAGAAGCTGGTGATAATGTAGGTCTTTTATTAAGAGGTATTGAAAAAACTGAAATTAAGAGAGGTATGGTAATTGCTAAGCAAGGTTCTGTAACTCCACATAAGAAGTTTAAGGCAGAGGTGTATATCCTTTCAAAAGAAGAAGGTGGTCGTCACACTCCATTCCATAACAAATACCGTCCTCAGTTCTACGTAAGAACAACTGATGTTACAGGTGAGATTTTCTTACCAGAAGGTATCGAAATGGTAATGCCAGGAGATAACTTAACAATTGAAGTTGAATTGTTACAACCAATTGCTCTTAATGTAGGTCTTAGATTTGCAATTAGAGAAGGTGGTAGAACAGTAGGAGCTGGTCAGATTACAGAAATCTTAGACTAATTTCTAAAAGTTTTATAAACTATCAATTAATACTATAGTTCCGTAAGCAATTACGGAACTATAATAAACTACGGGCATCGTCCAATGGTAGGATACCGGTCTCCAAAACCGTTGATCTGGGTTCGAATCCTAGTGCCCGTGCAAATATAAATTATGAGTTCATTAGTTAATTTTATTAAAGGTTCTTTCAGCGAATTTAAAGAAAAAGTGGAGTGGCCAAAATGGTCTGACTTACAATCTTCAACTATTGTTGTTACGACAGCAACAATTATCTTGGCTATTTTTTTATTTGGAGTAGATGAGATATTCTCAAAGGCTGTTAGAAATATCATTCAAATTTTAGTGAACCTAGTAAACTAACGACTTTGTACGATGAGTGAATTAAAATGGTATGTGCTAAAAGCCGTAAGTGGTCAAGAAAATAAAGTTAAGAATTATATTGAGAATGAAATTCGATATGAGGGATTAGAAGACTATGTAACCCAAGTCGTCATCCCAATGGAGAAGGTTATTCAGATTAAGAATGGTAAAAAAGTTCAAAAAGAAAAACCTTATTATCCAGGTTACTTAATGGTAGAAGCCAATTTAGTAGGAGAAGTTCCTCATATTATTAAAAACATTCCTGGTGTTATTTCTTTTTTAAGTTTGACCAAAGGAGGAGATCCTGTTCCAATGAGAAAATCGGAAGTCAATAGGATGTTAGGAAGAATGGACGAGTTATCAGAATTCCCAGCAGAAATGGATATTCCGTATAGCGTTGGAGAAAGTATCAAGGTAATTGATGGCCCTTTTAATGGTTTCAACGGAACGATTGAAAAAATATTGGAAGATAAAAAGAAATTAGAAGTATCCGTACTTATCTTTGGTAGAAAAACACCAGTAGAATTAAGTTATGTACAGGTAGAAAAAGTATAGCATTAAAGATTTGCAAATAAAATGTAAAACCACTCTTTTTATAGGGTGGTTTTTTAGGTTCAAAAAGTTTGACTTTGTTTAAAGTTCAAAATTTAAGATTGTTACATTGTTGTATTTTCAATCTCTAATATTTCGTTTTTGCTAAAAAAAAACAAAAAAAAACTTGTTAATTCAAAAAAAAATATTAATTTTGCCGTCTGAAATGTAGTTAAATGATTGTGAGTGATTTAACTGCATGAATAATAAATGCTTCCAAACTCATTAATTATTCAAAATTTAAAATTAAATTAAAATGGCTAAAAAAGTCTCAAAATTAGTAAAACTTCAGGTAAGAGGAGGTGCTGCAAATCCTTCTCCACCAGTTGGACCTGCATTAGGTTCGGCAGGGGTAAACATCATGGAGTTTTGTAAACAGTTCAACGGTAGAACACAAGACAAACAAGGTCAGGTATTACCAGTTATTATTACGGTATACGAAGATAAGTCTTTCGAATTCGTAATTAAAACACCACCAGCAGCAGTTCAGTTATTGGCAGCAGCTAAATTAAAAGGTGGTTCAGGAGAGCCTAATCGTGTGAAAGTAGGAAGTGTAACTTGGGAACAAGTGAAAGAAATTGCAGATGGTAAAATGACAGACCTTAATTGCTTTACAACTGAGTCTGCAATGAGTATGGTTGCAGGTACTGCAAGATCTATGGGATTGAAAGTAACAGGTAAAAAACCAGAAACTAACGCTTAAAACTTACTATTATGGCAAAAATGACAAAAAAACAAAAGGAAGCTTTAAGCAAGATAGAAAACGGTAAATTTTACAGTTTAGAGGAAGCTTCGGCATTAGTGAAAGAAACGAGTGCAGCAAACTTTGACGCTTCTGTTGATTTAGCAGTAAGATTAGGAGTAGATCCTCGTAAAGCTAATCAAATGGTAAGAGGGGTAGTTTCTTTACCTCACGGAACAGGAAAAGATATTAAAGTTTTAGCTTTGGTAACTCCAGATAAAGAAGACGAAGCAAAAGCAGCAGGAGCTGATTATGTAGGTCTTGATGAGTACCTTGCAAAAATTAAAGGTGGTTGGACAGATATCGATGTTATCGTAACGCAACCTCAAGTAATGGGTAAATTAGGACCTTTAGGAAGAGTTTTAGGACCAAGAGGTTTAATGCCAAACCCAAAGTCTGGTACAGTAACAATGGATGTGGCGAAAGCTGTTGCAGAAGTGAAAGCTGGTAAAATAGACTTTAAAGTAGATAAATACGGAATTGTGCATGCATCTGTAGGAAAAGTATCTTTTGATGCTAAGAAAATCCAAGAAAATGCCAATGAGTTATTACAAACTTTATTGAAAATGAAACCAACAGCAGCAAAAGGAACTTATATGAAGAGTATCTTTATGTCTTCTACAATGGGACCTGGAATCGCAGTTGATGCTAAATCTTTAAACTAAAATCTGAAAAACAATGACTAAAGAAGAAAAAGGATTATTAATCCAAGATATAAAAGAAATGCTTCAAGGATCAAGCGTACTATATGTAGCTGATATTGAAGGGTTGAATGCTTCTGCTTCTTCAGATTTTAGAAGACAAGCATTTAAAAACAATGTAAAAGTAAAAGTAGTAAAAAATACATTGCTTCAGAAAGCAATGGAAAGCATTGAAGATAGAGATTTCTCTGAAATGTATGATACTTTAAAAGGAAATACCGTTATCATGTTAAGTGATGTAGGTAATGCTCCTGCAAAAATGGTTAAAGATATCAGAAAGAAAGCAGATAAACCTGTTATCAAAAGTGCATGGATCGAGGAAACAGTTTATATTGGTGATAAAGTTGACGAACTTGCAAGTATCAAATCTAAAGAAGAATTACTTGGAGAAGTTATCGGATTACTTCAATCTCCAATCAAAAATGTACTTTCTCAATTACAGTCTGGACAAAATACTATCACAGGCTTGTTAAAGTCCATCGAAAACAAATAAAACACTCAATTTAAATCGTATAACAACAAAAAAAATTATTAAAAATGGCAGATTTAGCAAAATTAGCAGAAGAGCTAGTAAACTTAACAGTAAAAGACGTAAAAGAATTAGGAGATATCCTTAAAGACGAGTATGGTATCGAGCCTGCAGCGGCAGCAGCAGTAGCAGTAGCAGGTCCAGCAGCAGGTGGAGATGCAGGAGAAGAAAAAACTGAATTCGATGTTATCTTGAAAGCAGCAGGAGGATCTAAATTAGCAGTAGTGAAGTTAGTAAAAGACTTGACAGGTGCAGGATTGAAAGATGCTAAAGATATGGTAGATAGCGCTCCAGCTCCAATCAAAGAAGGAATTTCTAAAGACGAAGCAGAAGCTCTTAAGAAGCAATTAGAAGAAGCAGGTGCTGAAGTTGAATTGAAGTAATTCTTTACCTCATAAAATGATAAAACCGTGTTACCATCGTAGCACGGTTTTTATTTTAGTTATTATTTAGTGACCTAGTGAAAAAATAAATTCAATCTCAATCTCAATTTTTCAAAATAGGCACATTAGAACAAGCCTCGCCGAACATTAAAGACTTTACGATAGGTTTTAATTTTTGTACTAAATCTACAAAAGCATTTTCTGGAATTTTGTTTTCCGAGCAACCTTTTACTAAAACTCTTTTGCCTTTTAGTTCTGAAAAATCGTAGTTAGCCAAGGCATCTTGCATTAAAATCGTTTCAAGGTCTCGAAGTTCGCCATAGGCTACTTTTTGAGCCGTTTCTGAAATTTTGGCAGTAAGTAAGAAATAAGACCAAAGCGGAACAATAGCCTCTGCTGAATTATAGATATAAACGAAACTATCTTGATACTGACTCGTATCCAAATCTTTTATCTTTTGGCGAAAATCTTTTTCTTTGAGGATTAAACCTTGGAAAAGAAAATCTTTTAAATCAATGCCGATTCTCTTTCCTTTGGGTCTTAAATCCGATAAATCGAAATTCACTAAACCACTTTTGGCTACTTTGTTAATAATCGGTTCGTCTTTTTTTATTTTCATGATTTACTTTATTGTTAAGATGTAAAAATTGTTTCCTCTAGTTTCTAACCTCCAACTTCTAATTTCTTTTCTTATCTTTGGACAAATTTAAGTTAAAAAATTGAAATATTACATCATTGCAGGAGAGGCATCGGGAGATTTACACGCCAGTAATCTGATGAAAGCCTTGAAAAAGAAACAACCTAATGCTGAATTTAGATGTTGGGGAGGAGATTTAATGCAAGAGCAGGGCGGAACTTTGGTAAAGCATTATAAGGATTTGGCTTTTATGGGTTTTCTAGAAGTGGTACTGAATTTACGCACCATTTTAAAAAATATTAAATTGTGTAAAGAGGATATTAAGAACCATCGTCCTGATGTTTTAATTTTGGTGGATTACCCAGGTTTCAATTTGAAAATCGCCAAGTTTGCGAAACAATTAGGAATAAAAGTGGTGTATTATATTTCGCCAAAAGTTTGGGTTTGGAAGGAAAGCCGTGTGAAGTTAATTCGTCAGTATGTTGATGAAATGTTAGTGATTTTCCCTTTCGAAAAACCTTTTTATCAAAAGCATCATATGGAAGTTCATTTTGTGGGGAATCCTTTATTAGATGCCATTTCCGATTTAGAATATATTTCCATAGAGGACTTTAAAACAAAACATCAGTTGGACGATAGGGAGATTATTGCACTTTTACCGGGAAGTAGAAAGCAAGAAGTAACCAAAATGCTCAATTTAATGCTTTCTGTGCGTCCTTATTTTAAAAATTATCAGTTTGTTATTGCAGGAGCACCGAGTTTGCCAAAATCTTTTTATCAGGAATTTGTGGATGATGATGTTCATTTTGTTTCCAACGAAACTTACGATTTATTAAGGTGTTCAAAAGCTGCTTTGGTAACATCGGGAACAGCAACTTTGGAAACGGCATTACTGAATATTCCACAGATTGTTTGTTATAAAACGAGTGCCATTTCTTATGCCATTGCCAAAAGGGTGGTAAAGAATATTGAGTATATCAGTTTGGTAAATTTAATTATGAATAAGGAAGCAGTAAAGGAGCTGATACAAGACGATTTGAACACGGAATATTTAGTTCGTGAACTACAACTGATTTTAGAAGGGGAAAAACGAACAAAAATATTGGAAGATTACCGAAATTTAAGAAATAAACTCGGTGGTGAAGGAGCAAGCGAAAGAGCCTCGGAAGTGATTTTAGGTTACTAATTTTTATATTTACAAAAATGAACTGATGACAATTACATGATTTTTGTTACCGAATCTGAATGTTTTTAAAGTGATTTTTTGTTTATACGGATTTTTTATTTAATTTTGTCCGTACAATCTAACGATATTATGGACACTAAACTGACATTAAAATTAAATCAAGTAGTTATTGAAAACGCTAAAATTTATGCTCGTAATAAAAAAATAAGTTTATCACGGCTTATAGAGAATTATTTACAAGCATTAACGGTAAACGAAAGTAAATCAGAATTTGAAATTTCTCCTTTTGTTAAAAGTATTTCAACAGGTAAATCTTTACCGAATGATTTAGACTATAAAAATGAATATTCAGATTTTTTAACAGAAAAATACAAATGAAACGAATTTTTATAGACACCAATATAATGTTAGATCTTTTAGGGGAAAGACATCCTTACTATGAACCTATTGCAAAAATAGCAACATTATCAGATAAAAATAAATTGAAAATGGTTGTTTCGCCTATTTCATTTGCTACGGTTAATTACTTGTTATCAAAGTATGAAAATCCTAAATCAGCAATCGATAAATTGCGTAAGTTTAAAGTGATTAGCGAAATCAGTATTGTAGATGAACATATTGTTGAAAAAGCATTAAATTCAGGGTTTTCTGATTTTGAAGATGCTTTGCAGTATTTTAGTGCAACTGCATCAAACTGTGATATTATTATTACAAGAAACGCAAAAGATTTTCGTCAATTGTTGTTACCTATAATGTCCGCAAATGAGTTTTTAGAAAGTTATGAGTAAAATTTCTGCAATTTGACACAGGTAATTAGCAAAAATAATTAGAAGATTTAATAGAAAAAATGACGAAAAATATAGATGAATACGTATTTCGAAAATAATTTGTATTTTTAGGGAGTGTTCTAATCCCTAAATTCCAAGCATTTGAAAAAGCAACCTATTTTAGTCGTTTTAATCTATTTCATTCTTGGGATTATTTTTCAGGACAGGTGGGTTTGGGACGAAAGAATAGTGCTAATTGGCTTGGTGATCAGCTTGTTAGTACAGCTGATATTCTTATGGAAACAATCTTGGGTATATCGATGGAGAGGTTTTGTAGTGGGTGTTTTCTTCTTTTTTATTGGTGTTTTTGTTCACTCTATACATCCGCGGAAACCTGATTTTTCATTCGATGAAAATCGGTTTTATAAAGTCATTTTTAAGTTAGATAAGGTCTTTAAAACCAATCAAAAATATAGAAAGTACAAAGTGAAGGCTTTTTGGAGAGGAGAAAGCTTTGATGTATTACTGAACATTCCCAAGGAACGCCCTCGCTTAGATTTTAACCATTATTATCAAAGTAGATTGAAGATTTACCAAGTAAAAGGAAATCTGAATGATTATAGTTTTGATTATCAGAAATATTTGGCACGAAAGGGAATTTTTTATCAATCGTTTATTTTTTCGGAGATTAAGGTGGCGAAAGCGAAGACTTTTTATTTATCTGATTTTATTGAACAAAAGCGAAATGAGGCAATTGACCAAATCGAGCAATCATCGCTTTCGGAGACAACGCAAATGTTGATGAAGAGTATTCTTTTGGCAGATAAAACCGAATTTGATGTGCATATTTTGAATGAATTTAGACGGAGTGGAGTCGTCCATATTTTGGCAATTTCGGGGATGCACATTGCGATAATTTTTGGATTTTTCTATCTTCTTTTTTCCTTTTTATTGAAGACGAAAAAGTATGCTATTGCTTGGAGTTTGTTTGCCATTTGGGGATTCGGAATATTCATTGGTTTGGGAAATTCTGTTTTCAGGGCGTGTTTGATGCTCACGATTTATTACGCTTTTTATTTTCGGCAGGTTAAAAGGGATTTTTTGCATACTTGGAGCTTAGCGATGTTGGTTATTTTGGCGATCGATACACAACAATTATTTGATATTGGTTTTCAGTTGAGTTTTTCGGCGGTTTTTGGGATTTTTTGGTTGTATCGACCATTGGATAGATTTTTTAAACGAATTTTACCCAAAATACCTTTTGTTGCAGAAACTTTATCGGTCACACTTTCGGCACAATTGTTCACCTTACCGATTGTTTTGTATTATTTTCATTCGTTTTCCTTGATTGGAATTTTGGCTAATTTGCTACTTGTTCCATTGATGCAAATATTGGTTATTTTTTCTTTTATTGTACTAATTATACTGATTTTACCTTTTGATGGTGAGATGGTCATTCGAGGTTATGATTTTTCGGTTCAATTTGTATTGAAGGCGATTCGTTTTTTCTCGGATTTTGATTGGTCTTATATAGAAAATATTCCTTTTCATTATTTGGAATTGGGAGCTGTTTTTGTCATTTTATTTTTATTGAGGGCGATTTTAGAACGCTTTTCGGTGCGAAAAATGATTCATTTAAGTTATGGGATTTTACTTTTGGGACTGATTCGTTTGGGGTTAAATTATTATTATCAATCAATTGACGAAATGAAGGTGCATTTTCATTATCATAATAAGATCATTTCGGTTAAAAAAGGTCAAAAAATCACTTTTTATTCGCAAACTGATAATAATCATAAAGCGATAAAACGGTATATTATTGTGCCTTACTTGCTTCAGATGAGAGGGCGTGATTTTGAGTTTAAATTGGTTTCAAATAATTGTAAATCAGTTATTTTTAATAATGAAAAAATTGATTTTTAGGCAGGGTTAAATATTCTGCAAAGCCTTGTTTTTATTTAGACAGGTTACAAATATATCATATCGCCTTTTATCACTTCTTTTGCGTTTAACATTTTTTTAAATTTGCCCTATATTATTAATTCATAAAAATAAATACTTATGGCAAGTTTAACGAGTTCTACGATAGGTAGAAAATTTGCAATGGCATTGTCGGCGATGTTTTTGCTGGTGTTTCTTGTGATGCACTTATCGGTTAATATGCTTTCGCTTTTCAGCGAATCGGCTTTTAACGGTGCGTCTCATTTTATGGGTACCAACCCAGTTATACAGTTTTTACTTCAACCAATCTTATTGTTAGGGATTATTTTCCACTTTACAATGGGGGTTGTGTTGGAATTGAAAAACAGAAAAGCGAGACCAGTGAAGTATGCCGTAGAGGCGACTTCATCATCTACTTGGATGTCAAGAAATATGATTTGGTCTGGTTTGGTAATCGAATTATTTTTGATTGTACATTTAGCAGGTTTTTGGTGGCACGAGATTAGCGTTAAATATTTATGCCCAGATGAAGTAGCGAAGGCAAATGCTACGAGATATTTCCACGAATTAGTAGAGTATTTTCAAAATCCAGTGATTGTAGTAGTTTATATTATAGGAATTGTATTGCTTGGTTTACACTTGGCACATGGTTTCCAATCTTCATTGCAATCTGTGGGAGCGAGACATCCTAAGTACAAGAAAACGGTTGATACAGTTGGAAAATGGTATTCTATCATTATTCCATTAGGATTTATTTTAGTGGCTGTTTTCCATTTCTTTAATATTACACCAATTTTTAATTAATAACGATAAATCAGAGATATGAGTAAATTAGATTCAAGAATTCCAAAAGGTCCATTAGCAGACAAGTGGAGAGATCATAAAAATCATATGAACTTGGTTGCACCAAACAACCGTGATAAGATTGATATTATCGTTGTTGGTACAGGTTTAGCAGGAGGTTCAGCTGCTGCAACATTAGCAGAGCAAGGTTATAACGTAAAAGCATTTTGTTATCAAGATTCACCGAGAAGGGCTCACTCTATTGCGGCTCAGGGTGGTATCAACGCAGCAAAAAACTATCAAGGAGACGGAGATTCTGTATATAGATTATTCTATGATACCATTAAAGGTGGGGATTATAGAGCGAGAGAGGCGAATGTTCATCGTTTAGCAGAAGTTTCAAGAAATATCATCGACCAATGTGTGGCACAAGGTGTTCCTTTTGGTAGAGAATATGGAGGTCAGTTAGATAACCGTTCTTTTGGTGGTGTTCAGGTAAAAAGAACATTCTACGCAAAAGGTCAGACAGGTCAGCAGTTGCTTTTAGGAGCGTATTCTGCAATGAGCCGTCAGATTGGTAAAGGTAGAATTAAAATGTACAACCGCCACGAAATGATGGATTTGGTAGTGGTTGACGGAAAAGCAAGAGGAATTATTGCAAGAAATATGGTAACAGGAGAAATCGAAAGACATTCTGCTCACGCCGTAGTTATTGCATCAGGAGGATATGGAAATGTTTATTTCTTATCAACGAACGCAATGGGTTCTAACTCTTCTGCCGCTTGGAAAATCCATAAAAAAGGAGCGTATTTTGCGAATCCTTGTTATGTGCAAATTCACCCAACTTGTATTCCAGTTCACGGAACACAACAGTCTAAATTGACATTGATGTCCGAGTCTTTAAGAAACTCAGGAAGAATTTGGGTTCCTAAAAAGAAAGAAGATTCCATTGCAATTAGAGAAGGTAAATTGAAACCTGCTCAGATTAAAGAAGAAGATAGAGATTATTATTTAGAGAGAAGATATCCAGCCTTCGGTAACTTAGTGCCAAGGGATGTAGCATCTAGAGCAGCAAAAGAAAGATGTGACGCTGGTTATGGTATCGAAAATAACGAAACAAAAGAAGGTGTATTCTTAGATTTCTCAACCGAAATTACGAAAAAAGGTAAAGAAGCGGCTACCGAAAGAAATATTAAAAACCCTACTGACCAACAAATTTACGACTTAGGTAAAGCTTGGGTAGAGGAAAAATATGGTAACCTTTTCCAAATGTACGAAAAGATTACAGCCGATAACCCTTACGAAACACCAATGAAAATTTATCCAGCCGTTCACTACACGATGGGAGGTATTTGGGTAGATTATAATTTGATGTCTTCTATTCCAGGTTGTTTTGTGGCAGGAGAGGCGAACTTCTCTGATCACGGAGCCAATAGATTAGGAGCATCAGCATTGATGCAAGGTTTAGCAGACGGATATTTCGTATTACCTTATACGATTGCAGATTATTTAGCAGCGGATATTAGAACGGGAACGATTTCTACTGAAACTTCTGAGTTTGATGAGGCGGAAAAATCTGTGAAAGAAAGAATCGATTTCTTCATCAATAATAAAGGTTCTCATTCTGTGGATTATTTCCATAAGAAATTAGGGCATGTGATGTGGAACAAGGTAGGAATGGCGAGAAATGAAAAAGGTCTTAAAGAGGCCATTGCTGAAATCGAGGAAATTAGAAAAGATTTCTGGCAGAATGTAAAAGTGCCAGGAGAAGCAAACGAAATGAACCCAGAATTAGAGAAAGCGTGTAGAGTAGCCGATTTCTTAGAATTGGGTCAGTTGATGGCAATAGATGCTTTGAATAGAAACGAATCTTGTGGAGGACACTTCCGTGAAGAGTATGCTACCGAAGAAGGAGAGGCACAGAGAGATGATGCAAATTATATGTATGGTGCTTGTTGGGAATATAAAGGTGAGGATATTAATGCAGAAGTAATGCACAAGGAAGACTTGGTGTACGAAAACATCGAAGTGAAAACAAGAAGTTATAAATAATCTCCAAAAACAGATATAAAAATGAGTTCAACAAAAAACTTAAATCTGACTCTGAAAATTTGGAGACAGAAAAATAATAAAACAAGAGGACAATTTGAAGTGTATAAAATCTCTGATGTTTCTACCGATTCGTCGTTTTTAGAAATGTTAGATATTTTGAACGAAAAATTAGTTAACGAAGGAAAAGAACCTGTAGCATTTGACCACGATTGTCGTGAGGGAATTTGTGGAATGTGTTCGTTGTATATCAATGGTCGTCCACACGGTCCAGATACAGGAATTACGACTTGTCAGTTACACATGAGAATGTTTAAAGATGGTGAAACCATTACCATTGAGCCTTGGAGAAGTGCAGCATTCCCAGTAATTAAAGATTTGGTAGTAGATAGAAGTGCTTTCGATAGAGTAATGGCAGCGGGAGGATTTATTTCTGTAAATACTTCTGGTAATACTTTGGACGCTAATGCTATTCCAATTCCAAAAGAAAATGCAGATGCGGCAATGGACGCAGCAGCTTGTATTGGTTGTGGTGCTTGTGTGGCAACTTGTAAGAATGGTTCTGCAATGTTGTTTGTAGGAGCAAAAGTTTCTCAGTATGCATTGTTACCACAAGGTAGAGTAGAAGCGAAACGAAGAGTATTGAATATGGTAAAAGCAATGGACAACGAAGGATTTGGTAACTGTTCTAATACAGGAGCTTGTGAAGTAGAGTGTCCAAAAGGAATATCTTTGGAAAATATTGCGAGAATGAACAGAGAGTTTATGTCGGCAACATTAGACAAAGGATAGTCTATATTTTTCATAATGGTAAAAATCCACTTTCGAAAGAGAGTGGATTTTTTTTGTAGTGGATTTTGTAGATTAAACCATAAATGCTACAACGCCTGTTATGACGAGGTGTTGAACAGGGATAAAGGTATAAACTTTCGGTAAAATTGAATGAATTTGAATTAAAAACTTTATCTTTGCATTCAGTGAAAAAGATTATATCTACAAATAGGGTACCTTTAGCCATTGGGGCGTATTCTCAAGCTGTTTTAAGTCGGGGAATATTGTATATTTCTGGTCAGATTCCACTTCATCCAGAGACGGGAAATTTAGCCGTTGGTATCGAGGAAGAAACCCATCAAGTGATGAAGAATATCGCTTCCATTTTGAAAGAAGCAGAAATGGGATTTGACAATGTCGTAAAAACGAGTATTTTCCTAAAGGATATGAATGATTTTGTGAAAGTAAATGAGATTTACTCTTCTTATTTAGGAACACAGAATTATCCTGCGAGAGAAACGATTCAGGTAGCTGGTTTACCCAAAAATGTAGGGGTAGAAATTTCTATGATTGCACATCAAAAGTAATGAATGTTTTAAGAAATACAATTTCGGTTTTAATAGGATTAGCAATAGCTGGTTTGGTAATTTCGTTAGGGATTAGATTAAATCCTCAATGGATTGTTTTTGATGGGCTTACTCCATTTGAACATTGGGTTATTTTTTTAGAAAAAATGAAAGATGACAATTGGTTTTTTATTTTTTTATTATTTATTTCGGGAGTAGGAACAACCATAGCAGGTATAGCAACGGCTATTTTAGTGAAACACGCCAAAGTCGCTTATGCCATCTTGGTAGGTTTCATTATGCTGTTTGTAGCAATGCTTGACATTATCATATTTCCTTACCATCCTACTTTTTATAAGGTTTGTATCTTCTTGGTATTTTTCCCGTTTTCTTGGTTAGGAGGGAAAATTGTGGAAGTGATTTACAATCGTAATAAAAAGAATGAATTTTAGTATTCCTCAATACTATTTAGATTTTAAACTTCCTCCATTTTACCGTTTTCTTAAAATTCGGAATCAAATCGTTATAATGATTCATTAATTTGTCATAAATCACAAGGGATAAGATTTTTCGCCATTTTTCTTGCTTTACATTTTGGGCAATAATGGTGCGTAGTTTTATTTCCGTTTCATTTAAATTTTGTTGATCAAATTGACTAACAATACCAACTCCCATACGATAAACCGCCATTTTCTGGTTGATATAATGAATTTTACCATGCATCGCATGTAAAATATGAGTAGGATAATCCCCAAAAGGACAAGTGAAATACCAATCAGGAAATTCTTGTATTACATTTCTATACATCACCGAAATATTGGGGATGAAATTTTCTTTCAAAAGGTCTTCAATGGTGAAATCTTGTTGTTTACGATTGCCATAGAGTTCAATATCTACAAGCTTGTCTTTTTTTAATCCTCGTATATCATGGAAACAAATCGAATAATCGGGGTTTTGTTCTAAAAAATCGACTTGCTTTTGGAGTTTTAATTCGTCTGTCCAATAGTCATCTCCTTCGCACATGGCAAGGTATTTTCCTTTTGCTCTTGGGAAATTAAACCGAGCATTCATACATCTTTTTCCTTGTGAATATTGATTTTCTTCTTGCAATAAAGGCTTTATAACTTCAGGGTATTTTTCATGATACTCCTTAATAATTTCCTGAGTTTCATCCGTAGATTTATCGTCGTTAATTAAAATTTCAAAAGCAAAATTTGTTTTTTGCATCAACAAACTATCTAAACACTTTCGTAAATACGAAGCATGATTATAAGTGAGTGTGCAAATGCTAACAAGTGGTTTTTGGGTATTCATTTATTCTTATTTATAATCCTCTTTTGTTCCCCATAATTGACGGAAAGGTTCTTCGTCGTAGTACTTTTTGTAATCAACCAATAGTTTTTCGTAAGTATAAGTAGGATTATAACCTAATTCTTTTTTCGGCTTTGAAATGTCATTTATATATTCTTTAACGCTTGGTTTTTCAGGTCTGTAAGTGACTTCTGAAACTTTGTCAGGACTACAAAATACTTTTACAATACCTAAAATTTGGTCTTCCAAAGTTGTTCCAATACCTTGACCCAAATTATAAACGCCACCATCCACATCAGCCTTCAGACAACAATCCATTAGATGAATAGCATCTTTGATATACACATTTTCTTTTTTGTTTTTTGGATTTCCCCAAATTTCAATTGGGTTTCCTTGTATCGCCTCATCCATTATATGACGAAAAGCCATTTTTCGCTTCACACCATTTACATGATAAAATGGATTGGGATGATAAGTATAAACCGTTGGAAACCTCAATACAAAACGCTTTAAATGATGCTGATGATAAAAATGCTCCATTAAATCAACCGCTGCATTCTTACAAATTGAATATACCGAATGGTCACCTGTCAAAGGAAACTTTTTAACAATATCAGATGGAATAGGTTTTTTCCCCATAAGATAACCTGAATCGGCATGGGATTGACCGAAAACAATTCTATTTACGTTATTTTCCACACAAAAATTGAGTATATTAAGCGTTCCTTTTACAATAGAATCAACATACATTTCTGGTTTATAACCTTCCATATTGGCAGGCATTGCACCAGCTAAATGGATAACTGCATAGATATTATCTTCTTTAATTTTGGAAAAATTTTCTTTGTCGGAAATATCTACCGAGTAATATGGAATATTGTGCGAGGCAAAAAATCCATTGTCTGATTTTCGTCTTCCGACTGCTACAATATCATATTTATCTTTTAATTCTATGGCTGTATATGCTCCAATTGCTCCTGTTGCTCCGAAGATGATGACTTTGTTTTTCATTTGTTATATAAGTTCGTAATTTTCCAACATTTCTTTTATTTCCCCAACCGAATTAAACATCATAACATCAATAATGGACAAAAACGAATGAAATTCGTCTCCAAATTGCTTGTATTCAATCGGGTTAGTTTGTATAAAGGACAAATTTACACTATTATTTTTAAAATCAGTCTTGTCATAAAGTTCCATTCCACCAATAGGATTGATATAATGCGTTGCTTTTAAATGTTTATAAATATCAAAAACACGGTATTTATTTTTCAATTCGTGGTCAAGCGGTAAGGTAGAAGACACGATAATTTCAGTATCAATTTTTAAATATTCCAAAACTTGTTTGAGCGAATAGAAAATAAATGCAAACAAATTCTCTTCTTTATGATGAAAAACTTGCTCTAATAAAGGAAAAACCTGCTTGAAATAAGGTGCTTTTCTATAGTTTTGCTCAATTTTTCGCAGTGTTTTTGTCGCCTCCTTTTGAAAAAAAGCAGGAGCCACTTTTCGCTCAACAACATTTAGGTAATCCGAATCTTTAGCAATATTAATAGTAAAATAGTCTATTTTTCCGTTGAATAATAGTCGATTTCGATGAAACCAACCTTTTTTGGTAAACTGAACATTATCGTAAACAACAAATGTATCTACCGCATTTATCAGTTGAAAATATCCGATATACGGAAAGAAATAAGGTTGCATGATGGCAATTTTCTTCGACATTTTATTTTTCATTTATTCTTGAATCCAAAAAATACTCTATTGCTAAAGCGTAACCTTTTAAACCGAAACCAGCAATAATACCATCACAAGCACTTGCGGTAACAGATTTTTGTCTAAATTCTTCTCTTTTATAAATGTGGCTAATGTGAACTTCTATTTTTGGAGTATTGATGTTTTGAAGTGCATCAAAAATAGCATACGAATAGTGAGTATAAGCTCCAGGATTAATGATTAATGCATCATAATCACTTTTTTGAATACGATTAATAATTTCTCCTTCTATATTAGATTGATAATACTCAATAGAACATTGGCTAAATTTCTTTTTCAAGGTAACAAGAAACGCTTCCATAGATGTTTCTCCATAAATGTTGGTTTCTCTACTTCCTAATAAATTGAGATTAGCACCGTTAATAATCAGGATGTTCATAATTGAATTGTTAATTTACACAAATATATAAAAAAAATAGCACTTCGTTTGAAGTGCTATTCTGTAGCCCGTAGGGGAATCGAACCCCTCTTTCCAGGATGAAAACCTGAGGTCCTAACCGATAGACGAACGGGCCTTAATTCTCAGTTCTTAAAGTGAATTAACATGCTTTGTTAATTTACTCTTTAAGTTAGCTGCTTTATTCTTATGAATAATATTCTTTTTAGCTAATTTATCTAATAGAGAAACTACTTTTGGAAGACTTTCTTCTGCTTTTGCTTTATCTTCTTCGTTTCTAAGATTTTTCATAGCTGTCCTTGCAGTCTTATGATAATACTTATTGTGCTCTCTTCTAGCTTCGCTTTTTCTTATTCTCTTAAGTGCTGATTTATGATTTGCCATAATTATCTCTCAAATTGTGGTTGCAAAGATATAACATTTTTTATAACCTGCAAACTTTTTTTTATTTTTTTTATCTTTTAGTAGTCTATAGGGGAATCGAACCCCTGTTGCAAGGATGAAAACCTTGAGTCCTAACCACTAGACGAATAGACCATCCATTTTTCGGTTTGCAAAGATATATTTTATTTTTTAATGTACAAATTTATTTTTTAACTTTTTCGATGATCGTATTTTTAATTCCCATTCGTTCTAATTTCTTTTGTAATAAAATGGCTTTTTCTAAAGTATTTGCCTTACCATAGGTGTAATAATGTCGTCCGTTTAGTTTATGCCTTTTTATATTTTTCAGTTTAGATAAGATAGGAGATTTAGAAGAAAGTCGCTTTTGGGTCACGGCAATTTCTATTCTGTAATATCCAGAACTGAGGTATTGGTTCGGTACAAAACCAACAGCGTACGCATTTCTAAATCCTGCGTTTTTGGCGGTTTCTAAATTGATCTTTTTTCTGGAATCATAGTTGGTTACACCATAATAGTATTTGTAGAATTTACCCTCTTTAATAGGTAAGATATATTTCAATCCTCGGAAATTTGGTGAATTCAGATTGAACCTCGTTCTCGTTGTCTTTATTAAGATACGATAATCATTACTCAATTTTCGTTCTACTTTTTTCTTTTTCTTCTTTTTATTTGTTTTACCTTTTTTTCTATCAAGTGTTTTTTTGTAATCAACAATAGCATTATAAATACTCTTGGCAACTTCTTTTTGTCCTTTGTAGGAAATTAAATATTTAGCATCTTCTTTATTACTGATGAAACCAGTTTCTATTAAAACAGAAGGCATGGCATTCAGCCTCAATACATGAAGATTCTTTTGCCTTACTCCTCTTGAAAACCTCCCATCCTTTTTAGTGAAATTGTTTTCTAAAAGCCCTCCGAGGATTAAACTTTTCTGTAAATATTTGCTCTGCTGAATTTTTAAAGCGATTAAAGATTCTGGAGAATTAGGGTTATAATTAGCAAATCGTTTTCTATCTTTTTTATCTAAAAAGATAACGGCGTTTTCTCTTTTAGCTACTTCTAAATTGGTTTTATTTTGATCAGGTCCTTGGACGAAAGTTTCGGTTCCATGTGCCGAACGCCTTGCTGCAGCATTACAATGTATAGACACAAACAGATCTGCTTTGCTATTATTAGCAAGGTCAGTTCTCTCTCCTAAAGTTGGGTAAACATCTGTTTTTCGGGTATAAATAACTTTAAAATCCTTGTTTTTCTCTAACATTTTACCAACCATTAAAGTGATTTTTAGTGCGATATCTTTTTCTTTAATGTGTCCCAAATCCGAATATTTTCGATTAGTTCCAGCGTCGTGTCCACCATGTCCAGCATCTAATATCAATTTAAATTTCTTCTGCCCAAAAGCCAAAGAAATCATCAAGGTGAAAATGAAAATAACGAGTTTTTTGAAATAAAATTGAGGTTTCATCTGTAATTTTTAAAAATTATTTTAAATTTGAACCTTGAAAAACTTACAAAAAAATAAGCTTATCAAAAGAATTTTCAAAAATAAAATATTGGGTTCAATTATCCTAATTTTTAACATATTTTATGTGCCAATCAATGCACAAAAGATAGTTACAAAAAAGGATAGTCTTTCTTTTTCCAAAAAAGATACAATAGTCGTTCCAAAAGAACGATTACGGGATATTTTATTCACTAAAGCAGAGAATATTAGGACTAATCCTAACGAAAAAATGACCTACCTTACCAAAAAGGCACAAATTAAGTATTTTGATATGCAAATTGATGCCGACTATATTAGTGTAGATTGGGATGGCGGAATGATCTATGCAAGAGGAAAGGTAGATTCTTTAGGCGAAATTATCGAACCTGCTATTACTACACAAGCAGGGAAGCAATATGAATTTAACGAAGTAAGTTTCAATACTAAAACTCGTCAAGCCATTGCCTACAACGCAAGAACCGAAGAAAGCGAAGGAGTTATCGTTGCTAACAAAACCAAAAAATACAATGATTCGGTTTTTGTCATGAGAAAAGGACGATATACCACCGATACTTATTTTATTGATAAAAAATCCAAAGAACCAGATTATCACCTCTCTGCAACTTACCTGAAATTAGTAAAAGGAGAAAAGAGCAAACAAGTGATTTCTGGACCTATCAGAATGTTTATAGAGGAAGTCCCTACTCCTTTAATTTTACCTTTTGCCATTTTACCTTTTAGTGATAAAAGAAGTGCAGGGCTCATCATACCAAGTTTTGGGGAAAGGTCGGAAGTGGGATTTTTCTTTAATGGCTTGGGATATTATCAACCGATTGGTAAGCATCTTGATTTTAAAATTTTAACTGATTACTACACAAAGGGAAGTTGGAACATCCGCCCAGAAGCTAATTATCGTAAAAAATATAAGTACAGTGGAAACTTCTCCGCCGAAATAGGACAAACGGTTAGAGGGATTAAAGGCTTGGATGATTATTCTAAATCAGCTACTTATAGAGTTGCGTGGCGACATACGCAAGACCAAAAAGCCAATCCGCTATTTAATTTTTCTGCTTCGGTGAATTATACGAGTAGTAAATTTTATAATAACACCATTAATAATAATTATATCTACAATCAAAGTGTCCTCAATGCTCAACAAAACTCTAACATTAGTTTTACAAAAAGGTTTTTGAACTTACCTGTCACCATTACGGGAGGTGCTTCTTATTCTCAAAACTTTTCTACAGGAGTAGGTAGTTTAAGATTACCAGAGGTGAATGTAGCGATTAATCAGTTTTATTTATTTAAACCCAAAAATGGAATTAGAGAAGGCTTGTTAGAAAATATTAATGTAAATACAGGATTCAAATTCACCAATTCCGCTAACCTCGAAGAAGGAGAATTATTCAAAAAAGCAATGTGGGACAAAATGCAAACAGGACTAACCAATAGGATTAATCTTGCCACCAATGCTACCATTGCAAAGTATTTCACCTTTTCTTTAGGAGCGAATGTTAATAATGCTTTAACCACTAAAGTTTTAGATAAAAAATATAACCCCATTACAAACGAGGTAGAATCTAATTTCAATAAAAAAATAGCAGGTTTCTCTACCTTTAGTACTTCGGGGAGTTTACAAACGACACTATATAAAGTAATCCCTTTCAAAAAAGGGTCTAAAATCATGGGAATTCGTCATGTCATGAGTCCGAGTTTAGGGTTTACTTACTCGCCTGATTTTGGCGATGAAAAGTTTGGGTACTATAAAAGTTATTATGATGCTAATGGAGCAATAACGCCTTATTCCATTTTTTCTGGCAGTGTGGTGGGAAGCCCATCTATAGGAGAAACGGCAGCGATTAATTTTAATATTGCCAATAACCTTGAAATGAAATTACGTTCCGAAAAAGACTCTATTGGTTCTAAAAAAATAAAAATATTCGAAAGTTTAAACCTATCGGGTAATTATAATTTTGCAGCTAAAAAACACAAATGGTCCATTTTTAGCCTGAGTGGGCAATCTTCTTTCTTTAAACAAAAACTAAGAGTTAATACTTCTTTATCCATTGACCCTTATCGTAATTATTTTGAAGAGGGCTCGGACACGAGGATTAGAACGGAAGATTTTGGGCATTTTAGCATTCAAGGGTTTAATATTCAGATGAATTACCCATTGAGTGATATTATTTTTGGAGAAAAAGAAGAACTAAATAAAAAATATAGCCGAAGAGGAGAAGTCAGAAATGAAGTTTATTATTTCGATGATGACGGCTATGCGAGGTTTAATCAGCCTTGGAATTTAAATATTAATGCTCAGTATTCCTATAATAGAACCTCCCAACGAGAAGCGACAAAAGTGGCTTCTTTGGGACTGAATGGTAATATCAAACTAACGCCTTATTGGGACATTAATGGAAGTGCTCAGTACGATTTCGTTACGAAAAAATTAGCCTACACAAGGTTAGGCTTTTCACGAGATCAAAGGAGTTTTACGATTAATTTCAATTGGGTTCCTTTTGGACGGTATAAAGTCTATGATTTTTTCATCGGAATAAGAGCGAATATCCTCAGCGATGCTCTTAAATACAGAGATAGAAGCTTCCCGAGTAATTCGGCGTTTTAGTGATTTAAATGTATCAGCCAAGTAATACAGCGTTTTATTATCTAAAAAAGTGTATTTTTGTATTATTCAAACTAATGAAAATGAAGAAATATATTATCGCAATTATCCTTTGCCTTTTGGTGGTTTCTTGTTCAGAGAAGGTTGATTTTGAAGGACAAGTAAAAGGAGGTTCGCCTTTAGAGAGAATTGAATTTGTAGAAGCAACAGGTGTAGCAACTTTACCTTTAGTGAATGTTGGTATAGATGCAGATGGACAATTTAAAGGAACTTTTGACGCTCCTAAAAACGGAACGTACCTGATGACCTATGCAGGAAAGCAAAAGTTATTTTATTTAAAAAAAGGACAAAGTCTTAAAATTGCTTTCGACGCCAATGATTTCCCAGAAAAAACCGAAATACAAGGAGATGCTAAAAATAACAATTTGTTTTTGGACAAAAGCCAAAAAGAAATGTTTGCTTATTCCGAAAAAGTAGGAATTGATAAAGCCTTTGAAAAATCAGCAAGTGAATTTGTAAGTTTTTTACAGAAAACACAGCAATATTTAACCCAAAACAATCAACGCCTTGCTTCAGAAATGGGAGCGGATGATGAGGTTTTACAATGGCGAGAAAATGATGTTAAAATTGGTATTCTCAATTTATTGGCGCAGTATGAAAATGCCAAAAAAGAAGAAAATAAAGAAGCATTTCAGCCAATAAATGAATTTAAAAATTACCGAAAACAACTTTTAGAAAATGAAGACGAATTGGTAAGTTCATTTCCTGTTTATCGTGCTTATTTGTTGAATCAAATCGCTGATGAATTTGAGGATTTTCACACAGAAAGGCTCAGAGGAAAAATAGAGCCGGTGAGTGTTTCTAATGATTTTGTTAAGTTTTTAAAAACCAAAAAAGACTTGAGCCCTTTAGCCAAAGATTATTTAATAGCTTTTGTGATGGCTCAACGAGATATTTTGCCTACAGTTAAAGATTTTCAAATTGATCACCTTCATAAAATTATTGAAAATCATGTCCACGAAAAACAAGTGAAAACAGATTTGAAAAAGGTTATCAAGGCTGTAGCAGGACTTAAAATAGGAGAACAAGCACCCGATTCGGAACTGATTTCGTCCGATGGAAAGCCCGTAAAAATGAGTAGTTTTAAAGGAAAACCAAGCCTTGTTATGTTTTATGCTTCTTGGTCGCCTAATGTTTTTGGTCAGGTGCAAGAACTCAGAGAAATGGGAAAAATATATGGGGACGACATTCAGTTGGTAGCCGTAAATTTAGATGATACACAAACACAATTCTTGGAAACGAGCAAAGCTTTAATGCGAGATATCAAAGTGAAAAATGTTTACGCTAAAGGAGGTTTAAAGTCTTCTATGGCGAAGGATTATTTTATTTATGGATTTAAACTAAAACCCTCTTATCTTGTTTTGAATAAAGATGGCGAAATATCAAGCAGGTTTTATTTTGAGCTTAAAAACGAACAGCTACAAGAGATACTTCATGAATTGTCAGGAATCAATTAATTTTTTAAATCTAAAAAGATGAAAAATAGTATTATCGTACTTTTATTGAGCTTAATTATTTTTTCGTGTAATCGTAACGATGATATCTGCGAAAGTGGAGAGGCTACGCCAAGAATCAAACTGAAGTTTAAAACGCAAAGTACAGGGAAATTGAAAACCTTAGATTCCGTTTTTGTAAAGGTAGATTTTGGAAATGGAAAATATGGAGTGCTCAATCAAAAGTTTGCAACCGATTCTCTGTTATTGCCTTTGCGAGTCGATAATAGTGGTTATACGGATGTTTATATTGGAACTTCTCAGAGCCAATTTTCGGTTATTCGATTTTCTTATGATGTCCAAAATGAGTATGTTTCGCCAGCCTGTGGAATGAAAGTAATTTATAAAAACATCTCCGCAGCATTGACAACTCCCAATCCTGTAAAAGCACTTCAACGCAATCAAAAAAACATTACCAATGAACAAAAAACACATTATTACCTTCTTTTTTAGTTTTCTATTTTTATGCTTTTCGGGGCAAAATAAAGATACGAAGCAATGGAAATACGAACCTAATTTTATGGTTGGAGTAGATGTATTGAATGCTGGGCTTTCGTTTGGGAATCGTCAATTCTTTCAAGGTTTTGTTTCGTCTACTATCAAGGGAGATGTTCATGCTGTTTTGGAAGCTGGGTACGATAAAAATCAATACGATAAAAACGGCTATGATGTTAAAATGAATGGTGGTTTTTTGAAATTAGGTGGTTTTTATATGCTCGTAAAAGACCAAGAAAACAAACTGAATGGTTTTTATATCGGAGCAAAATTAGCGGGAGCGGTATATCAGCAAACCTATTTTAAAATTCCAATAAGAGGTTATGCAGGAAGTGGATCTTCTGTAGCTCTACCTTCGTCTCATCAGTCTTCGTATTGGGGAGAGGCGACTTTAGGCGGAAGAGTACAATTATTTGATTCTTCTTTTTATATTGATGTTAATGTTCAGCCGAGGTATTTAATTTATACGACCAAACAAGAGCAAGTTCAACCTATGATTATTTCAGGATTTGGACGCAGTTCTTCACGATTTAATGCAGGTTTTTCTTGGAGTATAGCGTATCAGTTTTAAACTTCTGAATACGATTCTAATACAAACAATTAAATCATCTTACCTTTTGTATCTTTTTTTGAATTTATCCGTTGGTTGAGAAAAAAGTGTCTTTTTTTTAGATAAAGTGATAAAAAATGATTAGTTTTGTAGAAATTAAGATATTTTAATATTATGAAGAGAATTTTTACATTAATGTTTCTTTTGGTAGCGTTGGTGACTTCATTGGCACAATCGGTTTCTACACAAGAAAATATGAATAGCGGTACTTCTACTAATATTTCAGCATCTGAATATCTTGTTACGGATGTCGTTACTTGGTGTGATGCGTCTTCTAGCAACACTGCTGACGATTGGATTTCTAATGTTACGGTTACGCCAACAGGAAGTACTCAGATGTCGAATGACTCAGGTTCTAACACTTATACAGATTATTCTGGTGACGCTGATAAACTTGTTGTTTTGGCACCAAACTCTACAGGAAATACAATTTCAATTTCTAAGGATTGGGGTAGTACTCAATGGAGTTTAGCAACGACAGTTTGGATTGACTTCAATAGAGATGGGGTTTTCGAAGATTCTGAAAAAATAATGAATGACCCAAGTAGCACCGTTACTCCTGTAACGGCAACATTTGATGTACCAGCAACTGCTTATGTTGGTAATGAAACTACAAGAATGAGAGTAATCGTGAAAGAGTTTGGACCTGCTCCAGTTTGTGGTACTTTTACTTGGGGAGAAGTGGAAGATTATGCAGTTCAGTTCCTTCCTCCTCCACCTTGTACTACTAACCCTCCAGCGGATTTAACAATTAGTAATATTACAGCAACTACTGCTGATGCTTCTTGGGCAGCCTATACTGGTTCTGTTTATCATATTAGATACAGAGAAGTAGGAACAGCTAACTGGATAGAAGCCAATGATTTAACTCAAAGCACTTACGGTATTACAGGGTTAACAGAATCTACCACTTATGAGGTTCAAGTGGCGAATACTTGTAATGGAGTAATGGGTGCGTATTCTGCTTCTGTAGAGTTTACCACTACTGCTGTTACGTGGTGTCAGCCAGGGAATACACCAAGTTCAAATAGTGAATTTATATCTAATGTTACTGTAAACCCTGTAGGGAATGGAGTAGCACCAATGGTCAATGACTCTGGACCAGATGGTTATACCGATTATTTTGCCGATGCAGACAAATTGGTGACATTAGAAGCAGGAACTCAAGGTAATGAGATTATCGTTTCCAAAGATTGTGGAAACTGGAATGAAAGTGTTAATGTTTGGATTGACTTCAATAGAAATGGTGTTTTTGAGTCTTCAGAGAAAGTAATGGAAACACCGTATAATTCAAATACTCCAGTTTCTGGTTTATTTGATGTGCCTCAAAACGCTTATTCAGGACCGTTGAAAACCAAAATGAGGGTGATGATGAAGTGGGGAAGTGGTACTAATTTCCCTGATCCTTGTGATGGATTCAGTTTTGGAGAAATTGAAGATTATGCGGTAGAAATTAAACCTTCTATTCCGTGTGATATGAATCCTCCTCAGAATGTTAATATTATCAATATTACTGATACAACAGCGGAAATATCTTGGACTGAAGATCCAGGTGGAGCTACTTATATTTTAAAATATAGACCAGTGGGTGACCCAACTTGGACGGAAGTTGCTTTAACGGTGACCAACTATGCTTTCACAGCATTAGCTCCTCTGACAGAGTACGAGGTAGAAGTAGTGCCAGTATGTAATGATGATCAAAATCAACCTGTTCAAGGGACACCTGCTCAGACCACTTTTGAAACAAAATGTGACCCAACTCCACCAAGTGGATTGCAGGTTACTCAAATTACAGCGACCAGTGCAGAAGTTTCTTGGAATCCTGCACCAAATATCGGGAATGCAGCGGTGTATAAATTATTATATAGAGAAACAGGAGTTGCCAATTGGACAGAAGTAGACATTAATGTGCCTACCACTACTCACACTTTAACAGGCTTAACGCCGTATACTAATTACGAAGTAAAAGTAGCCACGCAATGTTCAGGAGCGATAAACCCTTACACCAATAATGTAGTGTTCAAAACATTACCAACTTGTGAAATGGCTCCAACAGGATTGACAGTTACCAATATTTCCATCACTCAAGCACAAGTAGATTGGGATGAATATGAGGGAGCAACTTATGTCATTAGATGGAGAAAAGTAGGAAATAACCCTTGGAATACAGCAGATGTAAATACCAATCACTATATTATCCAAGGACTTCAAGAAATCACTCAATATGAGGTACAAGTAGCGAAGTTTTGTAATGGAGCAGTTCAAGAATATACAGAACCATATCTATTTACAACACCATCTATTGAGCCTTGTACGGTGAGAACGCTTGCAGATTCTAACGAATATATCTCTAATGTAACGGTTCTTCCTTACGAAAAACCTGATTTAGAAATGGATAATGATTCTAATAACTCTACCTATACTAGCTACGTTTTTCATCCAGATAAAATTGTTATATTGGTAAAAGGTACCGAGAAGAATAAAATTTCTGTAAGTAAAAAATGGGATGGAGATAAGCATAATGAAGGAGTGATTGCATGGATTGACTTTAATAGAGATGGTGTTTTTGCTGATAATGAAATGATTTTACAATCTGCACCAAGTAAAGTGACCCCTATCACAGGAACATTTACTGTTCCTATGGATGCTTTCGTAAGCTTATTGGATGGTAAATATTTAGTAATGCGTGTAGCTATAGCGAGAGACAAAATGCCAGAACCTTGTGGTATTGGTCAATATGGAGAGGTAGAAGATTATAAAGTGATTGTGTCTCAAGCGTTGCTTGATAATTTGGTAGATGAAGATGAAATTTCACTATATCCTAATCCTGCGAGAGATGAAATCAACTTTACGAATATTGCAGATGGACATCGATATGAAATCTATACCACTGCAGGTAGATTGGTGAAAAGAGGCATTATATTAGGTTCTAAAGTTAATGTTAGAAGTCTTATCAAAGGAGTTTATATCGTTAGTATTAAAACGGATGTTGATAAGAGTACCGAAATTAAATTTATTAAAGAATAAAATTAAAAGGTTAAATATTAAAAGAGGTTAGCTATTTTGGCTAACCTCTTTTTTATGGTACTACTTTCCTGTTCTATTTCTAATTTCTTCGGTGGCGGTTTTTATTTTTCTCATTCGTTTGATTTTTTGATTTCCAAAATTGTAAGTAATACTAAAAATGGCATACTGGAATTGGTGAAACTCTTAACTCCCAAAAAAAAAGAGCGAAGTTGATTTTTCAACCTTGCTCTTTTTACTGTTTTATATGATTGTTACTCACAATCTCCATTACAATCTTCTGCATCTTGGTAATCTTGCTCTGTAATCGTATGCTCAAAATTACCATTTGTTCCAAAGATTGAATTACAATCACCATCAACTAACTTATCACATACATAAGTTAAAACTTTTGTATTGTCGAAAATGACTCGCACCGAGTCAACGAATGGTATTGAATAGAATGTCTCATCATCGTAACGATACCGCATAATTTTTTTACTACTATTTTTACCTAAATAAATATCATTACCTTTGATCGATTCACCAGTCAAATCACCAGTTAGAAAATCATTCTCACGCAGTCTGCTAAAAGGTTGTATTGTAATATTATAATTGGTCTTATTAATAAGGGTATATGGTCTTTCTATATCCTCTCTTCCTTGATCAACACAAGACATAAAAGTCAATCCTAATAATAGATAAACTAAATTTTTCATTGTTTTTAATTTTAATAAACCTCATGGTAAACCCTAAATCAATAATCTAATTCCGCTACAAACTTAAGACATAAAGTAGATATAAACACTATGATATAAATCAGTTAACACGCTGTGTATCTACAACTTATTATTTATAATCAAACCTACAAAATTCCCCTCGCTTTAATTTCTAAATATTTATTAATCACATCAATGTTGAGGTTTTCAGGAAGGGTATAAATTGAGTAAATTCCGTACTTCCTTAGTTCTTGAACGATGAGTTTTTTCTCGAATTCAAATTTCTCAGCAATGATTTTATCATAAACCTCTTGCAACCTTTCCGTTTTGTGGTCAATTATATTGTGCAATTCCGCATTCTTAAAGAAAACCACCAATAACAAATGATTTTTAGCCATTCCTCGTAAATATTTCATCTGTCTTTTTAACGCATCTAAAGTTTCAAAATTAGAAAATACAATCACCAAACTCCTTTGTTTAATATTGGTTTTCACATCTTGATACAATCTTCCAAAATCCGTTTCAAAAAAATCGGTTTCGATACGATAAAGGTTTTCGGAAATCTTTCTAAGCTGAGCGTTTTTCTTTTCGGCAGGAACTTTGTTTTCCATTTTTTTGGCAAAAGTCATCACTCCAGCACGGTCGCCTTTTTTCAAAATAATATGCGACAATGCCATACTCGCATTAATGGAATAATCCAACAAACTCAATCCATTAAAGGGCATTTGCATCGTTCTTCCCTTATCGATGAGCATATAAATTTGTTGAGATTTCTCATCTTGATACTGATTAATCATCAGTTTGTTATGCTTAGATGTCGCCTTCCAATTAATCGTTCTAATATCATCACCTCGTACATATTCACGGATTTGCTCAAACTCCATTGTATGACCAAGTTTCCTGATTTTCTTGATGCCACCTAACAGAAATTCGTTTTCCACCGCCATGAGTTCGTATTTTTTCAAATGAATAAACGACGGATAACAAGGTAACATTTCTCCTTTTTGAAAAGTAAATCTCCTTGACGCTAATCCTAAAAACGAACTTACATAAACATTCAGATTACCGAAAGAATATTCTCCTCGCTCTTTTGGCGTTAAAGAATAGGCTAACAATACATTTTTCGATGGACGAATTTTTTCCTCAATATTGAAATCTCGCTTTTGAAACTGAAACGGAATTTCATCAATGATTTTAATATGAATACCAAAAAAATATTGATTTCTAACATCTATTTTAATCTGATTTTCGTCGCCATTGGATAATTTTTCAGGTAAAATTCGCTGAGCATTCAATGGTTTTTTAGGTAGCCATAACAACAAAATATCCAATAAGAAAACGACAATAAGCCCTACTAAAACCCAATGAACAATCGGTAATAAATTCGGCAAAAAGAAAGCTAAAACATAGAGTGCACCTATGCTAAACAAAACATAAAAAAAACGATTATTGATAAATAACTTTCTCACAAATTTTAGTTTTTAATGATTTTTTTATTTCTCCCATTCCATTCTAAAAAGTAAACTCCTTTCGGTAAATTTCGGGTTTCTACTTTATAAAGATGAGTGTTAAGTTTTGAAATTTGAGTATTAACCAACTGACCTACCGCATTATATAGTTTTACCCTATGAATATTTTCGCCTTTAATAAAAATTTCATTTCGGAAAGGATTTGGATAAATATTGATTGCATCGGTCAAAGTTTCCTCAGCTACGGAAAGAGATAACGCAATTTCCTTTTTCAATGTTTCCTCACAATCGTTGCGGTAAGTGGTTAAGGTTACTTCATAAGTTCCTGCTTGTGCATATTCGTGCGTTGGATTTTCTTCATTGGAAGTCGTTCCATCACCAAAATCCCATTCATAGGAAGTGCAATTGGTAGATAAATTGTTAAAATTCACCTGATGATTATTCGTTTCAAAACTGAAGTCCGTATGCTGTTGATAAGTATTAATTCGCCAATCGGAAAGGTTGTTCAGTACCGTATTGTCAGCTAATGTTTGATAAAACTCAGCATCTTGATTAGTCAGCCCATTCGGAATAAAAGTCGCTCCCAAAGATGGTTGTTGAAAAATAGAAGTATACATGGTACAAGCAATCAGATAAGAGCCTTTTGCATTGGGATGAATATCACCTGTACTTCCCCAAAGAAGCGTATCGGTGTCGTTATTCCAAGCCGTTCGCATCGCCTCACCAGCAGGAGCAAAAAAAGCATTGGTATTGTCCGCCCAAAATTCCACATTGGTTCTAATAATATCCATGGTATTATTATAGGTGTTCAAATTCTCCGCAGAGTTTCCCCAAACGCCATAAGAAATTTCGTAATACAAAACCTTGGCACAAGGATTATATTTTTCAATAGAATCATTGATTTTTTTAGCCCTTACGAGCGTTTGTTCTTTGGTCTGAGAATACCCAATCGACTCACTAGAACCCGCTTGTAAAACCACAAAATCCCAGACGCCTTGTCTAATTTTCTGATAAAGACTCTCGTTTTCAATATGATGAATAAAGCCTGTTCCCCCTGGAGTATGTTGTGAAATAGTTACAGGATTTCCCTTCTCATCGGCAATAGATTTAAAGGTCTGGGGCATATTATTATAATAAGTAATGCTATTTCCTACGAAAAGCACATTTTTTTCCTCCTGAGCATTTGCCAAAACACTCATTATCAACATGATGAAAAAGAAAATCTGACGAATCATTATCTTGGAATTTCAATAGATTCTACGATTTGTTTAATGATTTCATCGGCGGTTAAACCTTCCATTTCCCTTTCTGGAGAAACTACAATTCTATGTCTTAGTACTGCAAAACTCGCCTCTCTGATGTCCTCTGGCGTCACGAAATCTCGACCTCGAATTCCTGCAAAAGCTTTGGAAGCGGTGAGTAATGCTAAACTCGCCCTTGGCGATGCTCCCAAATACAAAAACTGATTTTCCCTTGTGCTGACTACAATTTTAGCAATATATTCCAATAGGTGTTCCTCTACGACAATCTCTTTGATTAAATTTTGATAGGTTTTCAATTCGGTGGTTGTCATTACAGGTTCTACGACATCGGTTTTGTCGTCTAACTTGCTTTGATGCTGATTTTTAATAATTTCAATCTCTTGGTTTAGATTAGGATAATCGACATTAACTTTAAATAAAAACCTATCCAACTGAGCTTCAGGAAGACGATAAGTTCCCTCTTGCTCCACAGGGTTTTGGGTAGCTAACACCAAAAACGGCTCTTCCATTTCGTAGCAAATTCCGTCCATTGTAATTTGTCTTTCTTCCATTACCTCAAATAATGCCGATTGTGTTTTGGCAGGAGAACGGTTAATCTCATCAATTAAAATAAAATTAGAGAAAATGGCTCCTTTTTTAAATTCAAATTCGGAAGTTTTAAGATTGAAAACCGATGTTCCCAAAATATCCGATGGCATCAAATCTGGCGTAAACTGAATTCTACTAAAGTCCACCTTTACCGTTTTCGCTAAAAGTTTAGCAGTAATGGTTTTTGCTACTCCAGGCACCCCTTCGATAAGAACATGTCCATTGGAAAGCAAAGCCACCAAAAGATGCTCTATCATCTTTTCTTGACCAACGATAACTTTGGATATTTCGTTTTTCACCTTGGTTAAACTCTCCTTAAGCCCAGACATATCCAACCTTGATTCAAATGAATTTTCTATTTTTTGTTCTGTGTTTTCCATATTTTATTGCTTCAAAATTTCGTCTATAATTGTATTTAATTTTAATAAATCTTCTGCTCCAAGAATGCTTTCTGCATTTTCGGATTGCTGAATAAGCTTTATTAGTGTTTCTATTTTTTCTTCTTTTGCTCCTGTTTTCAGGTGAAGTTTTTTAATGAATTTCTCATCTAATTTTTGGGTATCGAGGAATAAATCTGTCCTTAAATGATGCAGAAAATATTGTGTTTTCTTTTTCATCATATCTCGAATATCGCCTTCTTGTAAGTATAAATTCCCGATGCTTTTTACAAACTCTACCGATTTATTTTTCTTTGGTGTGATAATAGGAATGATGCGTTGTGTTCTTTTAGCCCTGAAAAATATCAAAATGAATAAACCTGTCAATAAAATCCACCATGCGTATTTCAATGCAGGATGCTCTAAAACAAATCCCAATGGATGTCCAGAACGAGCCAAGTCTTGAATATCGATTTCTTTCACAAACCAAACCGTTTTTCGATTCGGAAGATACGATAAAACATCTTCTACATACTGATAATTATTGTCTTTTAATAAATAATAATTCGTTAAACAAAGTGGCTCGGTATGCCAATACACATTTCCCTTTCCAAAAGGAATTTTAATAAAATTCGCTTGTGTAGTGGAGTCTGAAGTTTTCATTAATCCTAAGACTTCGGCATTTTTAGGAATCCGTCTAAATCCTTTTAAACTAGGCATTTTATCAATGAAAATTTGGGAAGTCCTTTTGGTATCGGTGAAAGTCAAGGTATTCACTTCCTCTGTATTATAAATATGGTGAGGATTAATATTTAGGGTATCAGTTAAAAAACCGTAACTTCCCCCTGTGAAATACATCAAATCTGAACCTTTGGAAACTTGATTTAAGATTTTTTTCCAAGATTCTCTATCGGTATATTCTTCGACAAATAAAATATTGTGCGGTTCTTGTTCTTTTTCGTAATATAGATAAGGTGTTTTTTCGACTTTTTCCAACCGATTTTGAAAGAAATTATCCGACTCTTGATGAAAAATAAACAAGCCAAAAGGCGATTTTTTTTCAATATCAAAGTTTTTAGACCAATTGACGACTTCCTTTTTATTGACCATCAAAATCCCTAAAATGAGCATTACAACGAAGAAAATAATTCCGTAAAGTTTGAGCGTTTTATTCATCTTCCATCAAAATTTAGCGTTTTCAAATTCTTGTTTAAAGCCTTTGTAGGTCTCACTATCAATTTCAAATTCTCCATACCAAACATTCTCAAAAATATACGACCATTTTTGATATTTCGTTTTTGTATTTTCGGAGGCTATTTCTATTTCGTAATCTCTATTGGTTTTTTCAGGATTCCAAGTGATGATATTTTGGGCGTTCATTTTCTTTAATAACTGTAAGAACTGATAACGCACCGCCGAGCGATAATCTTTTTGAGATTCAAAATGCAAAATACTACTTGGGAAATCTATTTCGTGGATATTTTCGTCCAATTTATCGGCTTTGATATTTAGTTTTTTATTTTTCTTACCAAAAATACTTCGCCTGTTTTTATCTAAAAAGAAACGCAAAATGAAAAACAGAATAAACGCACCCAACAAAATGGCTAAAAGTTTTAAAATGGCTTCAAAAGCATTTTCATCAACTTTATATTTTGTTTTTCCAAAGATGGATTCCCAAAAGTTTTCCCAACGCTCTTTTATTTTTTCCCACAAAGATTTTTGGGGTTTCGTTAAGGAGTAATCAAATTCTTCGCCCTGATATTTGGTTTTAAAAGAGGGCTGAATATTTTTAGGATAAATTTTATTCTCCGTTTTTACTTGATGGGTAACCAAAGAATCTACGGAAATACTATTTTTATCAATATTTTCTTTCACTGGAACTACGGCAGGCTCTACCACTTGTTCAACGGCAGGAGGATTTTCTTCTTGCCCAAAAGCAAAAGAAAGTGACAATAATAATATGAAAATACATTGTTTACGCATTTTGACCAATACTTTCTATGGCTTCTAAATCTTTATTTCTATGTAAATCTGTTCGGCTGTCAAAATACATCAATCCAGCACTAATATAGATTAAATTTGATAAGATGAATGAACATAAAATACTTATTCCATACACAACGAAAATCATTACGCCGATACCTCCACTAAGTGGATTTGTATTAGGGTCATCAAAACTTTTTACCGTTTCTGGACTCGTAAGTAATATCGCCAATAGAATGCCCAACGGGATAATCGTAAAAATAGTCGCAATGGTTTGTATGATAAAATAAATTATTAATGTTCCACCTGTGTATTTCCAAAACGGACTTCCTTCCGCTTGATGAGGATAAGAGAATTGCGATTTAAAAGCGTAGCTTAAAGATTCAAAAAAGCCTTTTTGGGTATGTAGGTAATCGTAAAAAATAAAATTGATCACATTCATTATAAATGGCATTACCAACATCAGTAATACAAAACCTATTAGAATGAAAACCAATAAATAAGAAATGCCTACCAATATTATCGCAACAGGCGTTACAATAAAGGTTATTCCTAAAAATAAAATCAATAATTTCCCAAAATGATCTTTAATATCGCCAATGATTTCATCTGTTGTTATTTTCTTTTCAGGATTTTCGCCTACTCTTTTCATATAAAACACAGGAAAAGAATAATTGATAATACTGAATAACAAAAACAACAAAGTGATGAGCGTTGTAACTGTAATTAAGACACCTGTGTTTTCTTGGAAATACTGTTCAAAAAAGTAGCTTTGACCTTGTAGATTAGAACCGATGATTTGCATGAGAAATTCTCGGTATCCGAAAATAAACAAAACCACCAAAAGTGTTAATAACAAACCATTGATTAATAGATAATTTTTAAAATAATTCTTTCCATAGCGTTTCAAAAACTCAAACGAATCGCTGATGATTTCTCCGAAACTTCTCTTTTTATAAAATTCCATTTTCTTTTTTTATTTTTTGATGAACCATAAATGGATATACCAAATAGTAAAACCCGATGACTATTAAACTTCCCAATATAATGATTAAATTCCAAGCGATGTGCATATCCAAAGCATATCTCGTAATATAGCCTTCTATAATTCCTGCCATTATTGTAAAAGGAATGGTACTTAAAAATATTTTTATTGAATCTTTAAAGCCTATTTTTAAAGCATTAATCCTCGAAAAAGTCTTGGGAAACAAAATGGAAGCGCCTAAAATCAGTCCTGCCATCGCCTCTATAACCATCCCAAAAATTTCAAAAGTACCATGTAGCCAAATTCCCTTTAACGAATTGGTTAGTCCGCCATATTCAATAAATAAAGATTGAAAAGTCCCCAACATAATGCTATTCATCATTAAAACTAAAAAAGTGCCAATCCCTGCAAAAACCCCATAGATGTACATCTTTGCTCCAACACCAATATTATTTAAAATAATACCAATCGCACTTCCCCAATTAGAACCTTCTTTATAAACCCCGACAGTATCGCCACTCTTAATATTTTCAATGGTCATATTCACGTAGCCATCTCCCAAAAAAGCATTCATGAATTTCGGTTGGTAAAGGGATGATAAAAAACCGACAAGTGTAAATAAAAAGAAAAAAGTGAAAGCATAGACCAAATATCGCCTATATTCATACACCAACAAAGGAACTTCGGTTTTGAAAAAATGTAACAATCTATTTTTTTCTATTCTTCTCGTTTTGTAAATGCGCTGAAAAATCCTCGAAGATAAATAATTGAGGTAAACCGTTGTTTTAGATTTAGGATAATAAGATTGTGCAAATGACAAATCATTCGTTAGATTAATATACATTGAGGAGAGTTCATCAGGATTTTTTTTAATTTTTCCTTCAATAATCTGCTCTATATTCAGCCATTTTTCTTTATTTTGCTTAATAAATGCTACTTCTCTCATAATTGAAGTGCTAAAATAATAAATTATGTCTGAAATTACTATAAATAACTCACAAAATGTCAACATTGTTTTTAATTCATCAAGCATTGGAGAGAGAATGTTGGCTTTTTTATTGGATATGCTCATTAAAGTTGCTTATTTGTTTGTGATGAGATTTATACTTTTTGAAATCTTCGACACAAGTGCTTTTTGGTCGAATTTAGACACTTGGTCAGAAAGGGCTATTATAGGGTTGATTGCCTTACCTATACTTATTTATTCTCTTGTTTTGGAAAGCCTAATGGAAGGGCAAACAATCGGAAAAAGAATAATGAAAATAAAAGTGATTAAAATTGATGGTTATCAGGCTAGTTTTGGAGATTATCTTATTCGTTGGGTTTTTAGAATTGTGGATCTTCTTTCGTTGTCCGGTCTGGTAGGAGTACTGTCGATTATCATTTCTAAAAAAGACCAAAGGTTGGGCGGAATAGCATCGGGAACAACGGTGATTTCATTAAAAAATAAAATCAATATTTCGCACACTATTTTGGAGCATATTACTGATGATTATCAACCTTCATTTCCTCAGGTAATCGCCTTGTCGGATAATGATATTAGAATCATTAAAGAGAATTTTCAAAAAGCCGTGGCACTCAATGATAAAAAAATCATCCAGCAGTTGTGTTTTAAGATTTCGGAAGTTACCAAAATAGATTTAGATGCTGTAAAAATGGATAGCCACCGAGCGTTTATCAAAACGATTTTAAAAGATTATAATTATTATACAGGGAAAGATTAGGCTTATTGAATTTTTCAAACTTTTGGAGCCATTTCTAAAACTTTTGTATCTAACAAAAAAAAAGCGTGAAGCTCAACTTCACGCTTTAAAACTTTGTAGACCCACAGGGACTAGAACCCTGTTTATTCGAATGTATTCCAACCTTACTGAAAATAGGCTTTAAGCCCATTTTTAGGGCGTTTTAGAAATTAATTTTGTAAAATAAGATAAAGATATGCAAATTAAGTTTTTCGTAAAAAAAGGGAAAAATAAAAATACATCAATTTATATTCGTTTTTGGTATGGGCGAAAATTTGACCAAACAACAAAGACAGGTTTAAGTGTATTATTTAATAATTGGGACTCAAAAAATGAACGAGTAAGAAACAAGGTAACGGCAACTGATAGGAATTTTATAAATAAAAAACTTTTGGAACTGAAAGCCTTTATTTCTGAAAATTATAATATTGAATACAATGACGGCGAAATAATTACACCGAAATGGTTAAAAGGTAAAGTACATCAGTTTTTTAATAGAGCAACAGACAAGGCGACAGAACACCTATATTTCACAGATTGGATAAGCGACTTTTTAAAAACCGCCCACAAGCGTTTGAACAAGGGTAAAAATTTGAGTTCTGCAACAATAAAGGCGTATAAAACAGTCTGTAACAATTTAATAAAATACGAGGATTACAAAGGCGAAAAATTAAGGTTTGAAGATGTTAATATTAAGTTTTATTTTGACTTTGTATATTATTGTAGAAATGAGATTTTTTATTCAGAAAACACGATTGGTAACCAAATCAAGTACATTAAATTTTATTGCAGATTGATAGAAAATGAAAGTTTGCCAATACCACAAGATTATAAAGGTAAAGACTTTGTAAAACCAAGGGAGCAAACTAATGATATTTATTTGACAACCACCGAAATAGATGATATTTTTAAATATGACTTTGGCGAAAGTCTTTATTTGGATAATGCACGGGATTTGCTAATTATAGGACTAAATACAGGTTTAAGGGTGTCCGATTTTATGAGGTTAGATATATCAAATATTGAAGATGATAATATACGAATACAGGCAAAGAAAACAGGTAAATTTTCAGAAATACCAATAAACAAACAGATACGCCACACACTTAATAAAAACGGTGGAAAACTACCTCACGGAATAAGTGAGCAGAAATTTAATGAGTACATCAAAGAAATAGGCAAACAGGTAGGACTTACAGAAATGGTACAAGGGGCAAAAATGGTCTGTATTGATGAAGAAAAAAAGATATACAGGAAACAAACAGGTACATTTCCAAAGTATGAATTAATGACCTCGCATATATGTAGGCGTTCGTTTGCAACCAATTTATATGGTAAAGTAGATACAACAATTATAATGAGAATAACAGGACACCCAACAGAAAAACAATTTTTACAATACATTAAGAAAACCGAAAAGGAAAACGCCAAAGAATTACGCCATTATTACAACAATCAAGCCAAGGAAAAGGGGCAAAAATCCAATTTAAAAATAGTTTGATATAAACTGCTTCACGAACGAAATAAAACGTTTTAAACCTTGTCGATACGATGAGGTTTTTTGTTTATAATCTTAACACTTACCACCGCTTGAACCGACCACCAATAAAGGAACAGCGAAAAAACACCCTAAAAAAGCCCAAGTTTTTAAAATACCATACAGCAGAAAAATAACCTAAAAAAGCCCAAGTTTAAAAATTCCCATACAGCGAAAAAACACCCCAAAAAAGCCCACTCGTATAGTATGATTTTTTTCGGCTTTTATAGGTGTCTATAATTAACAATCAAATAATAAAAAAAAGCCTAAAATTTGCCCCATTCTGAAAAACGGTTTTTTGTAAAAAAATGAATGTAAAAAAAGCCTAAAATTTGCCCCATTTCTGAACAGGAACTTCACCACCTCAACGTAAGCAACCACACCACAAGGAGCAAAAGAACCGACCCCACCAGGAACGGGAACACCACGACCTCAATACGAGCCACGACCTCACCAGGAGTACAAGAACCGACCCCACCAGGAACGGGAACACCACGACCTCAATACGAGCCATGACCTCACCAGGAGTACAAGAACCGACCCCACCAGGAACGGGAACACCACGACCTCAATACGAGCCACGACCTCACCAGGAGTACAAGAACCGACCCCACCAGGAACAGGAACACCACGACCTCAATACGAGCCACCACCTCACCAGGAGTACAAGAGCCAACCTCACCAGGAACAGGAACTTCACCACCTCAACTAAAACAACCACCTCACCAAGAGTAAAAGAACCGACCTAAAAAAGGCATATAAAATGGTTTTTTCAGTAGTTTTTAAATTTATGTTATTTTTAATAAAAATACTTTTTATTTGTCATTTTAATAATTTGTAATTTTGCAAGGTTTAAGAGGTGAAATTCGTTTTTTCTGTTCGGATATTGCATAAAAATAAACGGCGACTGTTTGAAAATGTATTTTTTTTGGAAAAAAAATAGGGTGAAAAAAAGCCGAAATTTTTAAATTGCGTTTAAAAACCGTTTAAACTGCGTTAAGCATTGACTATCAGTGTGTTATAAAAATAAGTTTTCAAAGGTTAAAATATTGATTATCAGTCAATTAACTATAAAAATCCTTTAAAACGCCCTTGTATTCTGTGATTTTTTTAAAATAATCTTTAAAACATTAAAATACTGTATATCAGTTATTTAAAAATGTACATTTTAATTTGAAATGTACATTTTTTTAATTTGAAATGTACATTTTTTGACTTCTTGAAAAATTATAATATTCACATTTTCAAGTAATTGAATTTTTACAAGTGTACCCCCAAACTGCATAAAAATGTTACCTCTAACCCGTTTTTGCACATTTCAATTTGAAGAAATGTTTAAACGATTTAAACGATTGCAAGGAGTTAAATTGCTCTTGACTTGTCTAAATAAATGGTTTAACTTTAATAAAAAGCCGTTAAAAATGGTAATAGTTAAAATATGAAAATCTTAATAAAATTAACAAAATAATAAAAATTTAATATTATGGCAAAATCAATTATTACACAAGTAGAGAGCGTGAACGCTACGGATTTAATTAACAAAATCGCTGACAAGGTCGCCGAAAAGTTGCAACCTCAACGTAAGCAACCACGCCACAAGGAACAACAAACAGATAGGCTAATGACCCGTAAGGAAGTAGCCCATTTGTTCGGGGTTTCATTAGTTACCATACACCATTGGACTAAAAAAGGATTACTAAAACCATACAGAATGGGAACACGAATAAGGTTTAAAGAAAGTGAGGTTATGCAAACACTAAACAAAGATAATGAACCAAACAAAAACTAATACCATTACTTCTGCAATGGATATAATGGCAGGGTTTGAACTGCTACCACGGTACGAACAAAAACAAGTCTTACAGTCGTTTATAGATAGTTTAGGGAGTTATCCAAAGCCCAACAGGAAAGGCGACAAAGAAAATGCCCCCAATAATTTAATAGGTGCTTATTTGTTCGTTTCAAAGGCTCGGAGTACGGCGAAACTTTGCTTATTCGGTTATATTGATTACGATATGACACCCATATACATAAACAGATATTTAATGAACGCTTTGACCTTGTTAGTAGATTAAAAATGATTGACTTTATTAATATGAGGGTATGCCGAACGACTACTGAAAAGTGGTTAAAATCGGCGTATCTGAATTTTAATACAAGAATATCTAAGGAAACAGGCGAAATATTAAGCAAATCGGAAAAGGCGAAATATAATAATTTAACTTTTGAAATAGTCTATACAGCAACCGACCAAACCGAAATAAGTTATGGGAAAATTACAGGAAGTTTGCACCATTACTATAATCATAAAAAAGAAAATCATAATGATTTTACATTTTCAGAATTACAGGAAGTAATACAGGAACTGAAAAGCAAATTTTATATTAATCCCAAAACCGCCAAAATACACGGGTTGGAAATAGGTTTGAACATATATACACCCCATAAAGTAAGAGAACATTTAGCCCATTTGGTTGCCTATAAAAATAAAGAATTTAGCACCTTTAAGAACCCACGAACAGGGAAATTTATATATGCTACAAAATGGGAATTTAAAATATATGATAAGGGTAAGTTATCCAAGGAATTAAAGGGCGTTAAAAATCTTATGAGATTGGAAATGAGATATAAAAAGTCTGAAATATTGAAGAAAAAATATAATATTTCCACGCTTGATGATTTGACCAAAATAGAAAAAATAAAACCCGTAATTTCTGAAATATTAACAAGGTGGAACGATATAATTTACTATGACCAAAGTATAAATTTAGACCACCGAACCCAAAAGCAAAAAGAAGATATTTTGAGTTATGGAATTACCCAAGTTTGGACAGGTTACAACTATGAGCAAAGGAAACGCAACAAAAAGAAATACAGAAAATTAATGAGCCTTTATGGTTCTAATATTCAGAATGAAATAGGCGAACTAATTACAAAGAAATGGGAAGAACTAACCACCGTAGAACCTCAACTGAAACAACCACTTCACCAGGAGTGCAAGAACCGACCCCACCAGGAACAGAAACACCCTAAAAAGCGAGTTTGTAAATGTTGTGGTGCAGATATAAGCCACAAGCGAAAAGGGGCGAAATATTGCAGTAAAAAATGTAATAACAAAGTAAATGGAAACAAGCGAACCAAAACCCACCAAATGAAACGAAAACAGGAAACGAAAATTTTAAAAAACCTTATCGGGAAACTGAAACAGACAAATTTAAGTCTTACAATTATCTACAAAGATACAGGCGGTCTTACCTATTGCGACCACTTGAAACAGAACGAAATAGATACTGTTCCCGAATGGATTAACAGGACAGTAAAAGTATTGATAAAAAGCAACAAAACGACCCCACCACTTGAACTGACCACCATACGAGCAAGACAACTAATAAAGGCGATAACCAACAACAACAAAAGAAATGGCATATAATCGGAAAAACTATTATAAAAAAGCCCGTAGAATAGTAGAGGTTTATAAACAGTATAAACAGGAAGATGTACCCGACACGAGAATAGTAAGGCACTATTTCCCAAAGCACGGTATTTTTATAACTTATCGGCAATGGATGAATATAAAAGGTATGAGAATACCGAAAGAATAAACAGAAATGCAGGAGCAGAAACGCTGTAAAAACGCTATTAAGTATTTCAGTAATGTATTTGTATGAAATGATAATAAAAGTGTCTTAAACGACAGATATAAGACCAAAAGAACAAAAGAACCGACCTAAAATAAAACAAGGGGGCAACCTCAACACGAACCAACAGGCGAAAACCACCCTAACACCTTTAAAAATAGGTGTTACAGGTGGTTTTTAATATTAATTTACAGGTGTAAAAACTTCGATTTTATTACTATTTACTTCCATTTTATTTCCATTTTTTAGGTAGAAAACTATATTTTGAGCGTAAAAAACTACCATTTCTGCAAAAAATATATATCTTTGCTACTCCTAAATTATCGAAAATGAATATAAAAATTATTAGTTTGCCCTTTGGTATGGTGGTGGTCTGCGAAAGCCCCGCAACGCTTTCGATAAGCGTAGGACACCTAAGCCGTAGGGCTTTATATTTACCTAAATTATCGAATTATGAGTACAAAGAAAGAAAGTACGCAAACAGTAACTGCCAAAAATGGCGAAAAAATCAATTTATCAGACTACCTTACCACCTTGCAACCCTTGGAACATTCTAACAACTACACGGCAAAAATAGAGGTTTCAGAGTATTACGAATTGGGTTGCTTGGTTAGTTCCTTAATCAGCGTTTGCCGTGGTGCAATAGAAAACGAACAACTTGACACCGACCCGACAGAAATAAGTAGAGTTTTAGAGGTAGCACAAAATTTGTTACCATTAGCAGAAATGGAATTTTTGGACAGGGTAAGACCATTTTAAACATTTTTTAAATTACTTTTAAAAAATTCTGACCTTTTTAACCTCATCAATGCGATGAGGTTTTTTAATTTTTTGACCCAATAGGAACAGGAACTTCACCACCTCAACAATTGCAAAAAAAATAAATTCTTAATGATAGGGAAAATGACCAAAAAACGGCAAAAAATGACTTTTTGGGTGATTTGTCGGGAAAATGTCGGGAAAATGAAACAACAAAAAAGCGTAAAGCATTGTTTTTCAATTCTTTACGCTTGTATGGTTGTAGACCCACAGGGACTTGCAAATTTACATTTTTTTTTGTTTCACACAAAGTTTTTTCAAAAAAAAATCATATTTTTATAAAAATTTTTAAGTGTATAAAATGGAGGTGTCATTTAAAATATTGGATTTCAGTAAAATGAAGCATACAGGTGGATTTGAGGCGGAAATAAGTTTTTTTCTCAAAAATTGGTTTTCCGAATCCGAGTCTGTAGAAGTGCAAACTTCAGGAAGTACGGGGAAGCCTAAAGTATTAACCATCGAGAAGGAGAAAATGCTCCATTCGGCAAAAATGACAATAGATTTTTTGGGCTTATCAAGCGCGGATTATGCTTTGGTTTGTTTACCCATAGCCTATATTTCGGGGAAAATGATGTTGGTAAGGGCGATTTTAGCCCAAATGAAAGTTAAAATTGTAGAACCAAGTCTTCAACCGCTTCAAGCACTTTCCGAAAAAATTGATTTTTGTGCAATGACTCCTTTGCAGGTAGAAAATTCGTTGGAGCAAATTCATTGGATAAAAAAACTGATTATCGGCGGAGCGGAAGTTTCATCAGTATTGAAAAGTAAAATTCATCAAACACTTTTAAAGGCAAAAACGCATCAACGTTATGAAGTTTATGAAACTTATGGAATGAGCGAAACCCTATCGCATATCGCTTTGAAACAAATTTTCCCGAATCAAGAAGAATACTTTACGATTTTAAATCAGGTTGAAATTGGTCAAAATGAGAACGGTTGCCTTTGGATTATAGCTCCTCAAATCAGTGCTGAAAAATTACAAACCAACGATATCGTCGAATTGAAAAATAACCGACAATTTAAGTTTTTGGGAAGAACGGATAATGTAATTAATTCTGGAGGAGCGAAAATATTCCCTGAAGAGTTGGAAGGAATCGTGAAGCGGAAAATAACCAACGAATTGGTGTTTATAGGTGTAGAAGATGAGGTTCTGGGGCAGAAATTAGTACTTGTAATAGAAGGAAAGGAAGAAGAAAATAGTAAAAGCCTTATTAATCAGGTTTCATTTGAGAAAAAATTCTTTCGACCTAAAGAAGTGGTTTTTATTCCTAAAATTCCACGAACGGAAAATGGAAAAATTGATAGATTGGCGACTTTAAAATTATTGACAACAGGAAAATAGAACCTCATGTTTTATTTTAATAGTAATAATTTCATTAACTTTACCGAAAAGACAATGCGATGGCTAAGAAATTTAAAATAGAAGCACCCTGCACCGAAAACTTTTTTGAAATGGAAGATGCTGAGCAAGGAAAGTTTTGCGAAAAGTGTGCAAAAAATGTAATCGATATTAGAAATCAAGGAAGTTTTGAATTTACCCTGACCGAAAACACTTGTGTTTTTGCAAGGAAAAGTCAATTGAGTGCTCCATTTTCGATTCGGCAACTCGCCTCGGGAGTGATGATTGCCAGTTCGCTTTATGCTGTTAATTCTTGTACAGATAAAAGTGAAGATAAACTTCTTGGAGAAATAGTTCCAACAGAAATGGTGAAATCAGAATCAATTAGCATTAGAGGAAAAATCAGTGATGAAATTTCTAAAAAAACTATTGCCAATACTAGTGTTTCGTTTGTTCAGTTAGGGAATATTATTCAAACTAAAACGGATTCTAATGGTTTTTTTGAATTAAAAATCCCAAAGGAAGTCGTTGAGGAGAAAAATATTATTCAAATTGCAGATGAAGGCTATTTAACCCAAACACTTTTTGTAAAGAAGAAGGAAATGGGGAAATCGATGAATGTTTATTTGCATTCCGACACTATGGAAATTGGAGAAGCTGCACCTATAGAAGGAGTTGACGGACCTTTGCCACCTGATGGACTTTCAGGCATGTTTTATCTCAATGATAAAGAGGTAACGGAAAAAGAATTCAATCAATTTATAGAAACGGCGAAGTTTAAAACCAAAAATTACATTTATTTACAAAAGAAATTTGCCCAGTATTTTGCTAAAAAAGACAGTATTAATGAAGTGATGATTTTGGAATATTAAAAAAATAAATTCGAAAAACCATTTTCTTTATTACATTTTTTATTAAATTAGCGTCATATTCTATCAATGAAAATAATCGTTGGAGAAATAGAGAGCGAAATTTAGCGTGTGTTTAACTAAAAAAAAACAGTAATGAGTACGGAAAATCAAAATATGGAAAACGAGAACAAAACAGTTTCAGAAGTTCATCAAGAGGTTAATAATCAACCAGATGAATCTGTTCAAAAAATGGAAAATACTGAAGCGGAAAAAGAGGAAAGTAAAGCATCTTTCCAATCTTTATCTTTGGAAAATACGGTAAATGAAATGGAGAGCATCATTAATATGAAAGATTTTCAAACTCGTATTAAAGATTTTAATCAGTTAAAAAAACACGCTTCAGATATTATCAATAAAGAAAAAAATACGCTGAAAGAAAAGTTTTTGCAAGAAGAGGGAAATGAAGAAGAAGATTTTGATTACACTCATCCTTTGCAGTCTAAAATATCAGGAATTATTAGTATTTTCAAAGGGAAATATAACGAATATCAGAAAGTTTTAGAGCAAGAGCAAGTTAAAAATTTGGAAGACAGAAAATCCATTATCGAAGATTTGAAAAATCTCTATACTCACTCTACTGCCGAGACCAATTTATTTAAGGAAATTAGAGCGATTAAAGAAAGATGGAGTAATGCGGGAAAAGTAGCTCAGTCAGAATTTAAATTGTTGAATAACAACTATTTTCATCATCTCAATCAGTTTTATGCAATGCTGGATATGAATAAAGAATATTTAGCACAAGAGTATGAGCATAATCTCGAAAAAAGACAGCATATTATTGAGAGAGCCAAGGAATTACTCGTCGAAACTTCTATTCAAAAAGCATTGAATGAACTTCAATATTTACATAAACTTTGGAAAGAAGAGGCGGTGCCTGTGGCAGAAGAGTTTAGAGAAGAAACTTGGGAAAAGTTCAAAGAGCTGTCGGATAAAATTCACGATAGAAAAGCCGAACTGAACGCCCAAATTGCAGAAGAGCAGGCTAGGAATTTGGTGCGTAAAAATGAGATTATTAGCACTATAAAAAGCATTGCTAACCCAGATAAAATACCTAATCACCATTATTGGCAGAAGTCTATAAAAGAGGTGGAAAAGCTGAGAAACGAGTTTATTAAAATGGGTGCTGTTCCGAAAAAGTTATCCAACCAAAATTGGACAGACTTTAAGGAGACATTGAGGCATTTCAATCGAGTGAAAAACGAATTTTATAAAAATTTAAAACATCTTCAGCAAGAGAATTTGGAGAAAAAGTTGGCTTTAATTGAAACGGCTAAAGATAATGTCAATGGAGAAGATTGGGAGACGCTCGTTCCTTTGTTTAAACAACTTCAAAAAGATTGGAAAAAAATAGGTTATGTTCCAAGAAGTCAGGCGAATAAAATTTGGGATGAGTTTAAATCTTTGTGTAACGCATTCTTTGACAATTATAGAAAAGCGAATGATATTCAGGAGGACAACTGGAAAGATAATTACGAGAAGAAAAAACAAATCTTAGCAGAACTGACCGATATCACAGAGGAGTCGGGAATTGAAAAATTAGAGGAAATCAAAACCAAATGGAATAATGTTGGAAAAGTTCCAAAAGATAAAATAAGTATCAATTCCGAGTTCAATAAAACATTTAGAGAAAAACTGAAGCTCAATAATGTTTCTGAATTTGATTTGAAAGAAGAAGGATTAACCGAAAGTCAAATTACCGATAAAGCAAGAAAATTGAAAAATCAAATTACCGATATCGAATCCGAGATTACAAAATTGGAAAACAATTTGGCATTTTTCAGTAATCCAAATAGAGAAAATCCTTTATTAGCCGATACTTATCAGAAAATTGATAAGAAAAAAGAGCAAGTGGAAAACCTTAAAAAAGTCTTACATGATCTGATTGCCAGTCAAGAAGAGGAGTAGAAATAAAATAATAATTGATAAATCTAACTCAAAAAATATAAATTCTCTTTTTCAAAAAAAACTAAAAAAGGGAATTTATTGAGGTGTTTTGATAAGTCGAAAAGAAATTTGAACGGCTTAATATTACAACATCAGTTGAGAAAAGATGAAGATTGATTTTATTGCAGGTACTAATTTTTTAATTCATGTCCACGAAGGTTGTTCTAATATGATCCCTTTTTTAGATAATAACTTTGGAATTTTATTTATTTCGGAGATGGAGTTATTTGGTGTATGAAAATCAAAAGTAAATTTACTTTCCATTTATGAAGCCCTACGAACTGTACATCAACCGTTGTATCACATTAGCAAAAAAAGGTTTAGGAAATACTTATCCCAATCCTATGGTGGGTAGTGTGATTGTCCATGACGGAAAAATCATCGGTGAAGGTTATCACCAAAAAGCGGGAGAGCCTCATGCGGAAATCAATGCGATTAATTCGGTTAAGGATAAGAGTCTTTTAAAGGAATCAACCATTTATGTTTCCTTGGAGCCTTGTGCTCATTTTGGAAAAACACCACCTTGTGCCCTGAAATTAAAAGAAATAGGGTTTAAAAAAGTGGTAATCGGTACTTCGGATAGTCATCAAAAAGTGAATGGCAAAGGAGTGCAAATTTTAAAATCCCACGGTCATATTGAGGTTGTTCAAGGTGTTTTAAGTGAAGAATGCCGAAAACTTAATAAACGATTTTTCACCTTTCACGAAAAAAAACGCCCTTTCATCATACTGAAATGGGCAGAAAGTAAAGATGGCTTTTTAGACCAAAACTTCCAACCTACAAAAATTTCTAATACACTGGCTTCTCAGTGGGTTCACCAAATGAGGGCGAATGAACACGCCATTTTAGTGGGAACCAATACAGTATTAAATGATAATCCCAATCTTACCACAAGACTTTTCTCGGGAAATAATCCGATTAGAGTCGTGATTGATTTAGACCTCAAAATTCCTCAAAACTTCAATATTTATAATCAAGAGGCAAAAACATTGGTGTTTAACACCCTCAAAAGCCAACAAAAAGAAAATATAGAATTTATTAAAATTGAAAGCGAAAATTTCCTCAGCCAATTAATGGAGCAACTTTATAATAGGAATATTCAGTCCATTATTATTGAAGGTGGAAGTTATACGCTTCAACAATTTATTGATGCGGATTTGTGGGACGAAATGCTGGTGATTAAAAATCCTTATTTGGAATTAAAAAACGGTACAAAATCCCCAAAATACCATACAAAACCAAAAGCGATCAGGTATTTTAGGGATAATATGGTGTATAAATTTGAAAAGTGATTATTCTACGATTAATTTACCTTTCATTTGTGCGTAATGTCCTGGGAAACTACAAATAAAATCGTAAGATCCTTTTTTAGGAGCGTCAAAAGTTACAGATACGGTTTCTCCTCCACCTGTCATTTTGGTATGAGCGATGACTTTGGACTCATCACCGATATAATCTTTATCCTGTGCAGACATTGATTTGTTAGCAAAATCGGCGACATCTGTTCCTTCTTTCAATAAAACCCAATTGTGTCCCATTGATGTTTTATCCATTTTTCCCACATTTTTCAAAGTAAGGGTAACTTTCTGACCTTCTTTTACTTTGAATTCGGATTTATTGAATTTCATTTGGTCATTGGCTTCAATGGTTAAGCTTACTTCCTTCCCATCTGTTGAAACCACTTCCTCTGTTTTTTCCTCTGTTTTTTGAGTAGGCTCTTCCAAGATTGTTTCCTCTATTTTTTGCTCTTTCTTTTCTCCACAACTATATAATAACATAGATGCACTTAAAATTGTTAAAAATTTTGTTTTCATTTTATCGTAATTAATGATTGTTATCTAGCAAATTTATAAAATTTTAACTGAATTTGCCTCATGATAAAAATCAGCCTCAATTAAGAGTCTGTTTAAATTTTAACAAAAAAACTGTATTTTTGCGTAAAAGAATTGAAAATTGTTTGAGTTTAAAACCATATCATCAGCTGTAGAAAATGTGTTAATTAAAGAAAAAGGAAGTAAATTTATCACTTTTCTTTATCCTATCGCAGACGAAAAAGAATTAAAAGAAAGGCTCAACGCATTACAAGAAATTCATCCCAAAGCTACTCATCACTGTTATGCTTTTAGATTAGGAATCAATGGAGAGAAATACCGAGCCAATGACGATGGAGAACCTTCTGGAAGTGCAGGTTTGCCCATTTACAACCAATTATTAGCCAATAAACTCACCAATGTTCTTTTGGTTGTAGTAAGGTATTACGGAGGAACGAAACTCGGTGTTTCAGGATTGGTAAAAGCGTATAAAGAATCGGCGAAATTGGCTTTAGAAGAAGCAAAAATCATTACCAAAGAATTGGAATCCAAAATTACCATTTCTTTTCCTTTTGACAAACAAAATGTCGTTTTCACTACGTTGAATAAATTTAATGCGAAAATCATAGACTTTCAGGCAGAACAAAATTGTACCATTATCGCCAATATTAAAACTTCCCAAGAAGAAGATGTTTCAAAATTATTCTCCGAAATGCAATATATTGATTTTGAAATTATTTAAGTAATCGACATGCTGGTGAGGCTGTAAAGCAACAACATCCTAGGGTGATTACTTTTTCAATTTTTTCGATATTCCATATAATCGAATTGTCCTTTTCTATCAAACTTATCAAAAATAGATTTGTAAGGTAGCATATCTCCTCCGTAATAAAAGAATAAAAACCGAAAGAAGATCATTGAAAAATAAATCACGGTGAGAGCCTTGGCGTAGAGAGCTATTTTTTTATTTTTTACCGAATATAAAACACAAGCTAAAGCATACGCAAATCCAATGAAAAAGAACCATGCTATCCTAATTAAAATCGGCTGAACAATACTCACCATTACAATTAAACCATAAACGAAAACAATATTAAACAATATTTTTTGATGACGAGCCGAAAGTTTCGTTTTTTTGATAAAGAAAAGCACTGCTATAACAATAGGGATTTCTATTAAATAAATCCATTTGTAATAAGGTGTTCCTGACCAATAAACACTTGCTTTTGATAAATAGGGAACAAAAGAGATTCCATAAAATAAGGCTTTTTCTACATAAAAAAATAACCCACTGACGATAAGTAATAATAAAGCAGCATACACAATAATGGTCTTTTTAAAACTGATATTCCATTCTAATAAAAAATATAATGGAATCAGTATAAAAGCACTCCTATGGAAGGTAAAGGAAATTAATAGAAAAAATAAAGCCTTCTTTTTTTCGGAATGGTAGTAATAACTTATGGATAGCCATACAAAACCGATGCACATCAACTGTTTGAGTACGATAAAATCCAATAGATAAAATCTACACAATACAATGAATGCTAATAAATAAAACTCTCGTTGTCCACCAGCTAAATTCCATGAGGAAAATAATTGCAAAAAACCTAATACAAAAGCCGTTATAAAAAAGTAAAAATAACGATTGTTACTGAAAAGCTTTAAAAAAACAGTATATGCCTGAAATCCAATTTCTGCGGTATCATACTTTAAATATTCTCTTATATTATAGGCTTCATAACTGTACGCATAATTGTAAATATCCATGCTTCCAACCATGTCTCTTATGCCCATTATTGCAAATAGAATAATAAAGGCTACAAGAAAATATCTCTTATCTTCAATCCACCAAATGGATAGAAAAAGGAGGAAGCAAACAAGATATACGAACATAGATTATAGCTTAATTTCTTCTATTGCCATTCAGCATGGAGATAAAATAAATCAACTGAGCCAAAGAACCCAAAGCTGCCACTACATAAGTTCGTGCTGCCCATTTTAAAGAATCCTCTGCTCCTTTGTACTCTTCTTCGTTAGCTAATGTCCCTGTTGATTTTAGCCATTTCAAGGCTCTATTACTGGCGTCGTATTCGACAGGTAAAGTGATGAAAGCAAAAAGTGTAGTAACGGCAAAAAGTCCAATTCCTATTTGTAATACCAACTTATTTCCAGAACTCGCCATTAAGAAAATCCCTGCCATCAGTACAATGTTCAAAAATTTAGAACTAATATTTACCAAAGGAACCATTTTGGAACGCATTTGTAGCATCGAATAACCAACGGCGTGTTGAACGGCATGTCCACATTCGTGAGCTGCTACCGCTGCTGCTGCGGCATTTCTTTGCATATAAACGGCTTCGGAAAGGTTGACGGTTTTATTCACTGGGTTGTAATGGTCGGTCAGTTGCCCAGATACCGAAATTACTTTAACATCGGTGATACCATTATCTCTCAGCATTTTTTCGGCGATTTCTTTTCCAGACATTCCATTTTGGAGGAAAACTTGTGAATAGTATTTGAACTTAGATTTTAGCTTGCTCTGTACAAAAGTGCTGATTAAAAATATCACTCCTGTAATTATGTAATAAATTATCATGACTCAACTTATTTTTTGGCTTTAAAGATATAAAAAATATGCCAAAGTTTCAATATCAATCCATTTACCTTATATTTGCCTTATAAAAGCGAAAGATAATGAACAAAATAAACATCATCGAAGTAGATAGTGACAATTTATCTAAACAATTCGTAAAATTTCCTTTTGAATTGTATAAAAATAATCCATATTTCGTTCCCCCTTTAATTAAAGACGAGTTAGAAATTTGGAATCCAAAAGAAAACCCTGCTTTGGATTATTCCGAAGCCAAAAGGTTTTTAGCTTATCGAGATAATAAAATAGTGGGAAGAATTGCCGTTATCATCAATCATAAAGAAGAAAAAGAACTGAATATCAGAAAGGTGCGTTTTGGTTGGTTGGATTTTATTGATGATGAAAAAGTATCACAGGCTTTAATTCAGAAGGCAATTGATTTCGCTCAAGAGCATCAAATTTCAAAAATAGAAGGACCTATGGGGTTTACGAATTTGGATAAGGCAGGAATGCTCACTCAGGGGTTTGATAAACTCGCCACGATGATTGGGCTTTACAATTTTGAATACTATCCTCAACACCTTGAAAAATTAGGGTTTAACACCGAAAAAGAGTGGGTAGAATACGAAATGATTTTGGACAAATTGTCAGATAAAGTTATTCGTTTTAATGAATTGATCAAGCAAAAATATCGCTTAAAAGTTCTCAATTTCAAGACTAAAAAAGAAATTTTACCTTTCGTAGAACCAATGTTTCAATTATTGGACCAGACTTATAGGCATTTATCCAGTTATACACCGATTTCCGATGAACAAATCCAAACTTATAAGGAGAAATATTTTGGCTTCATCGATAAAGATTACATCATTTGTATTGTAGATGAAAACAATGAACTTATTTCCTTTGCCATTACAATGCCGTCTTATTCTAAGGCTTTACAAAAGGCAAAAGGAAAGATTTTTCCATTTGGTTGGTGGCATTTTTTACAGGCAGGAAAGAAAAATGATAGAGCTAATTTTTATTTAATAGGGATTCATCCAGATTATCAAAGAAGGGGAGTGACTTCTATTATCTTCAAAGAAATTTATGATGTTTTCCAAAAGAAAGGCGTGAAATATTTAGAGACTAATCCAGAACTGATTGAAAATAAAAGTGTTCAGTTGCTCTGGCAAGATTATCATCCTGTTTTGCACAAAAGAAGAAAAACTTTTTCTTTAACAGTGTAGCAATTTAGTAATGTAATAATTTAACAATAGTAATTTCCTAACCCCTAATCCCTAATCCCTAATCTAATGAAAAAGCAACTTATCATTTACCTGATTTTAATATTGGTTTATATCGTGTACAATCAGTTTTTCCGTGTGGAGGACGAAAGAATGAATACCATTATTAATATTTTGTTTGTTAGTTTTTTGGTCTTGTATATTGGTTATATGGCTTTTGTAATGCTCCGAAAGTTGAAATCAAAGCGTTAATTTAGAACTGTTTTAAATTAACTATTTCCGACTTAAAACGGGTATTAAAAAATCATTTCTTTTTTAATTCTATACTTTATTCACTAAATTTGCAAATTCAGAAAAAAGTGTAAATATGAGTTTGCCAGAAAATTATATACCCATTCTAATACAAGCAGCTGTAAGCATTGGTTTTGTAGCCGTTTCTTTGTTAGGAGCTCATTTTTTAGGACCCAAACAAAAGAAACATACCGTTGCTAAAAATGCCAGTTTTGAGTGTGGTGTAGAAGTAGAGGGGAATGCGAGGACGCCTTTCTCTGTGAAGTATTTCTTGACTGCTATTCTATTTGTTTTATTCGATATAGAGATTGTGTTTTTCTATCCTTATGCGGTTAATTTCAGAGCATTAGGAACAGAAGGATTTATGGCAGTAGTAACATTTGTTGCTATATTTTTCATCGCATTTATTTATGTATGGAAAAGAGGAGCGTTAGATTGGGATAAATAAATTTTAAGGTTGAGGTTAAGATTGAGAAAACTCTCTCTTGAATAACAGAAACTTTAAACCTTAACAACTTTAAACAAAAAAAGTATGTCAAATAAAAAGTCGGTAATAAGAACAGATGCCCCTGCACCAGAAGGACACGAGGGAGAAGGTTTTTTTGCTACCAAACTCAGTAGTATTATTGGTATGGCGAGAAAATATTCGTTATGGCCATTGCCATTTGCCACTTCTTGTTGTGGTATTGAGTTTATGGCAACACTTAATCCAACTTATGACGCATCACGATTTGGAATGGAAAGAAACTCCTTTTCTCCAAGACAAGCCGATGTACTAATGGTTTGTGGTACCATTTCTAAAAAATTAGCCCCTGTTTTAAAACAAGTTTATACCCAAATGGCAGAACCTAAGTGGGTAATTGCCGTAGGTGCTTGTGCTTCCAGTGGAGGAATTTTTGACTCTTATTCTGTTTTGCAAGGGATAGATAGAGTGATACCTGTAGATGTTTATGTACCAGGTTGTCCACCAAGACCAGAACAAATTATTGAAGGAATACTTCAATTACAAACGATTGCTGAAAATGAAAGTATCAGAAGGAGAGATATGCCTCAATACGCTGAGTTGTTGAAATCTTATGATATTAATTAATTTGATATAGAAGAAAAGTTATGACCAACGAATTTGTTTTAGAAGCCATTAATAGAGAATTTCCTGATGCAGTAGTTTCCTCAGCGGAACCTTATGGAATGCTTACTTTGGAAATAAGGAAACAGGATTTGAAAAAAGTGGTTCATCATTTGAAAGATTCTTCCTTGCAAATTGATTTTTTGACTGATATCTGTGGAATACATTATCCACAAAATCCAGAGAAAGAGATTGGTGTTATTTACCATTTACACAATATGAGGACAGGCTTTAAAATTAGAATTAAATCCTTCACTACTAGAGAAGATGCTAGTTTTAAAACGTTGACGGATTTATATGCAGGAGCCAATTGGATGGAAAGGGAAACTTTTGATTTTTATGGAATTAATTTCGAAGGTCACCCAGATTTAAGACCTATCCTTAATGTGGAAGATTTAGGTTACCACCCAATGTTGAAAGAATATCGTTTAGAAGACGGAACAAGGGAAGATAAAGACGATAAAATGTTTGGTAGATAATTTGAGAAATTAAGAGATTAAAAGATTGAAAAATTAAAAGATTTGAAAATTAAAAGATTTGAAAATTGTTACACTGTTACATTTTTATGTTATCACATTTTTAATCTTGCCTCTCGGTTCTTGATTCTAAATTAAAAAAAATTATGAAAGAGAAAAATATAGTAAACCAATACGAATCTAAAGAGCAGATAGACGGACAAATCTATACGCTGAATTTAGGTCCTACTCACCCAGCGACGCACGGGATTTTCCAAAATGTGCTAACGATGGATGGGGAAAGAATTTTACATTCTGAACAAACGGTTGGTTATATTCATAGGGCTTTTGAAAAAATCGCTGAGCGAAGAAATTACGCTCAAATTACTACGCTTACCGATAGATTAAACTATTGTTCTGCTCCTATCAATAATTTTGGTTGGCATATGACAATGGAAAAACTCATCGGTTGCGAAGTGCCAAAGCGTGTAGATTATATGCGTGTAATTTTAATGGAGTTGGCACGAATCGGAGACCATTTAATTTGTAACGGAGTTACAGGAATGGATGCTGGAGCGATTACGGGACTTACTTATATGTTCCAAGATAGAGAGCGAATTTACGATATGTATGAACAAATTTGTGGAGCGAGAATGACCACCAATATGGGAAGAATTGGTGGATTTGAGCGAGATTTTAATGATAAATTCCACGAATTGATTCAAGATTTTATAAAAAACTTCCCAAAAAGATATGGAGAATTTTGTTCTTTATTAGAAAGGAACAGAATTTTTATGGATAGAACGATAGATGTAGGAGCAATCAGTGCAGAGAGAGCGTTAAGTTATGGTTTTACGGGACCTAATTTAAGAGCAGCGGGAGTGGATTATGATGTGCGTGTGGCAGACCCTTATTCTTCTTATGACGATTTTGATTTCATTATTCCGATAGGAACTTCGGGAGATACTTATGATAGATTTATGGTTCGTCAGCAAGAAGTTTGGGAAAGTATTAGTATTATCAAGCAGGCTTACGAAAATCTTCCTGATGGAGATTTCCACGCCGATGTACCTGATTTTTACTTGCCAGAAAAAGCCGATGTTTATACCAAAATGGAGGCATTAATCTATCATTTTAAAATCGTAATGGGAGAAACAGAAGTGCCTGTTGGTGAAGTATATAATGCAGTAGAAGGTGCTAATGGAGAACTTGGTTTTTATTTAGTAAGTGATGGAGGAAGAAGTCCTTATAGGCTACACTTCCGAAGACCTTGCTTTATTTATTATCAAGCCTATCCAGAGATGATAAAAGATGCAATGATTTCTGATGCCATTGTAACGATGTGTAGTATGAATATTATTGCAGGAGAATTAGATGCGTAATTTGAATTAATGATGAGTTGTACAATGATAAATGTACAATGATAAAATAAATAGTACAAAAAATAAAATTTTTAAGGTCGTTGTACATTAATACATTTTACAAAAGTACATTTTACAAATAAAAGAAATGAGCGAAAAAATTGCTTTTAAACCTGAGATATTAGAGCAGGTAGATAAAATCATTGCGAGATACCCTGAGGGAAGACAGAAGTCGGCCTTAATTCCGTTATTGCATATTGCACAGAAGGAATTTGGCGGTTGGTTAGATGTTCCTGTAATGGATTATGTTGCAGAATTATTAGACATTCAGCCAATTGAAGTGTATGAAGTGGCAACCTTCTACACGATGTTCAATATGAAACCTGTGGGTAAATATGTATTGGAGGTTTGTAGAACAGGACCTTGTATGTTAAGAGGAAGTGAGAAAGTCCTCGATCATATTAGGACTAAATTAAACATCAAAGATGGAGAAACCACCGAAGACGGAATGTTCACGCTGAAACCTGCTGAATGTTTAGGTGCGTGTGGCTATGCTCCAATGATGCAGTTAGGAAAATTTTATCACGAAAATTTAACCATCGAAAAAGTAGATGAAATCCTTGACCTTTGCCGACAAGGAGCCATCGCTTTGGATTAATTTGATTATTAAGATGAGTAAAAAACTTTTACTTAAAGACGCCCATGTAGAGGGAGTAAGATACTTTGAAACCTACCGAAAACAAGGTGGTTACGAGGCTGCCGAAAAAGCATTGAAATCAATGACGACCGACGAAATCCTTGAAGAAGTGAAAGCATCAGGATTGAGAGGTCGTGGAGGTGCAGGTTTCCCAACAGGGCTAAAATGGAGTTTCCTTGCTAAACCAGAGGGCGTTCCAAGGCATTTGGTTGTGAATGCCGATGAATCTGAACCAGGTACATTCAAGGATAGATATTTAATGGAGTACATTCCTCATATCCTTATCGAAGGAATGTTGATTTCTTCTTTTTGTTTGGGAGCAAATACTTCGTATATTTACATCAGAGGAGAATATTCTTGGATTCCAGATATTTTGGAAGAAGCCATTGAGGAAGCGAAAGCCAATGGATTTTTAGGAAAAAATATCTTGGGAACAGGCTATGACTTAGAAATTTATGTTCAAAGAGGTGCAGGTGCTTATATCTGTGGAGAGGAAACAGCACTTTTGGAATCTTTGGAAGGAAAAAGAGGAAACCCAAGATTGAAACCACCTTTCCCAGCAGTAAAAGGAGTTTGGGAAAGACCAACGGTAGTGAATAATGTAGAATCTATCGCTGCGGTAGTGCCTATCATTAATATTACGGGAGCAGAATATGCTAAAATTGGTGTAGGGCGTTCTACGGGAACCAAATTAATTTCCGCTTGTGGAAATATTAATAAACCAGGGGTTTATGAAATTGATATGACCATTACAGTAGAGGAGTTTATTTATTCTGATGAATATTGTGGTGGTATTCCGAATGGGAAAAAGTTAAAGGCTTGTATTCCAGGGGGAAGTTCGGTGCCAATTGTTCCTGCAAACTTACTACTGAATACCATTGAAGGAAAACCTCGTTATATGAATTATGAATCTTTGGCAGAAGGTGGCTTTGCGACTGGAACAATGATGGGTTCAGGAGGATTTATCGTTTTAGATGAAGACCAAAGTATTGTAGAGCATACGATGACCTTGGCGAGATTTTATAATCACGAAAGTTGCGGACAATGTACGCCTTGTCGTGAGGGAACAGGTTGGATGTATAGATTATTAAAGAAAATTTATGCAGGAAAAGGAACAATGGAAGATATCGATTTACTTTGGGATATTCAGAGTAAAATTGAAGGAAATACCATTTGTCCGTTAGGAGATGCAGCAGCGTGGCCAGTGGCAGCAGCCATTAGACATTTTAGAGATGAATTTGAGTGGTATGTGAAAAATCCAGAATTATCACAAACTCAAAATTATGGAATAGGAAATTATGCAGATCCAATTGTAGCAAAAGTAGAAGGTTAAAATGAAAAAGAAGATTTATTTATTCGTTTTAGTGTGCTTGGCAACATTTTCAAATGCCCAAGAAAAGGTGAGTTTTCGAAAAGGTGAAGTTTTATTGATGTGGGGTTGGAATAGAGGTTTTTATACCAACTCTGATATTCATTTTCAGGGAAATGGATACGACTTTAGATTATACGATGTAAAGGCAACTGATAGACCAACGCCGTTTAGTTTTAGGTATTATTTCTATCCAGGGAATGTAACTTTACCTCAAACGAATGTAAGAATTGGTTATTTTTATAAG